>Ga0307517_10005441_pt1 | contig 19179 bp, 26 predicted proteins | sample 23_EM_MG_FD_194515 | JGI IMG/M metagenome (GOLD analysis project Ga0307517, IMG submission 194515) | Populus trichocarpa ectomycorrhiza microbial communities from riparian zone in the Pacific Northwest, United States - 23_EM | ecosystem: Host-associated > Plants > Roots > Unclassified | place... | reverse complement strand
TCAGGGCAAAGCCTGCATGAGGTTTGTCGTTAACGAAGGCCTGAACTTCTATAGCCTACATACAATTGGTGAGCATCATCATCTCCACAACCAGAAAATGAACTTGCCGTTTGCTGGGCAACTTTGTGCAGGTATCTGTCCTTCTTGGAGAGGTGATTAATCCATGACCGCATGAAGTTTTTGGTGAATAACATTGGCATGTTCTCTTCGGTTACCCTCTTCAGGGATTTCTGGAAGACTTGGAATCCCCAGTATTTGCGTTGAGGAGAAGAAGTCGACGAAAATAAGGACTCTGCAGAAAACTAAGTACACCCAGTCCTGTTCAACATTATTGGCTGAAGAAAACTCACCATCAACCACGACTCTAAAGAAGTCTTGGAATGAGCCTTTGGCGGGTCGTTGTGAATTAGGACCGGGTAATAATTGGTCAAGAATGATATCCCATGCAAAATTTAACTGAGGCTTCCACGTCCCACTAGGTGCTTTGTTCGAGTCCTTGATTCCATCCTCATCTGTAGTTGATTCCTGAGGCCAAAGTCAAATGTTGAATTTAGAACTAGGTTGAGGGATGCCCACCTTTAAAATTCGTGAAATTATAGGCAGGTTTCCAGTACTGAGAATATCGATATTTTTGAAGATGGGTGAAAGGAGGGCCTTCCAATCGTGTTTGGGATAATAGTCTTGCAGCTTCAGAACCAGAGCGAGCTTCTCCGTCGACCAGACTGAATTTATCTGGAACAATATTTCCAACGCCTTTGAGATGGCATCATCTTCCCATTCAGTCTCTGATTCATGCAGCGCATCCACCGCCAAGCTGATGGCGAACCAAGCGCTCTCGCGCAACCAGGTTTTTTTTTCGCCCAATTCCACGAGCCGCAAAATAAGTTCTTCATAACTTTCCGCGGAGGAAGATACGGTTGAAGAAGAAGCAGAGGTGGAAAGCGGCTTTGTTCGGACGGCAAGTCCAGATTGGATGATAGACAAAAATCCGAATAGTTGAGCGAAAAGAATATCGCGCTCTTCTTGGCCAGTCATGGATCCCTGGTTTTTGGTGCTTTCCACAAGAAGAGTCATTATTTGAGGGCATGTCACAGTGTCTATGCGTGAAAGAAGCTATGAAACAAAAGTAGATTATTAGTTGAGAGGTATAAATTTATGCAGAGGTACGCACCTCGGTCAGAGCAACGGCGAATCCCAATCTACTGCACTCTCTAGAGCTGGCCAAGCCTCTAATTAACCTTCGTATTGAGTATGCTACATCTTGTGCATTCAAAAGATCCAGTCCATCCGATTTTGAATCCTCGTCGTCCTCCTCATCCGATCCAGAGGTGCCAGGTGCAGGTTGTTGTGTAAATTGCGTTTGAAATTGTTCAAGCGCACCAACAAGTTTTACAGAAGCATCAATTCTCTCCTTCTTTGACACAGAGGAGAGGTGCCAGAAGAGGGGGAGAGTTGTGGACATTGTCGTTTTCTTGATTTCAAAATTCACGACCGCAACTTTTTTAGAAACGGAGATGTCCATGCTTGTGTCGGGAGTCAGTGCCAAGCAAGAACACACAACGCGACCCGAGATCCGGTCCCGGAACGGTAAACCCGCATTCCCAACGCGTTACGCCACACCAACGTATTACCAATTACCAACGTTAAAAAAGGAGATATTATTAAACAATGTGTTGTAGAAACTAGACAGTAGTGAGTCCGACAATGATGAGGTGAAGAGGGCAGGTTTTGTATGATCGTAGGCGTGATTATTCGTAATGAGTGAAATGTCCTGGAGCTCCCAGCCTACACTTATCACAATTCGCTCGCGGACCAAACACGACGCGTCGTCTCGAAGAACCTATTTGCGTCAAGGAAGTTGTCGGTGAGATTGCCATAAGGACCGGGCTGGAAGGTGGAGGTGTTGAAGGCTGTGGCACGGAGATTCGTTGACTCGAATTTCTTCCAAAATTCGCATGTTCCTCTGGTGCTTGTGGCACAGTGATTGGGGTGGCAGGTACGACGTTCATCATTGGAGGATCCACACTTGTGAATAATCTGTCTGCACGCATTCCGCCATGAGGAGTTTGAGGGACGACCGGTGGTTGTTGCTGTGCTTGTTGGGGGGTTCCTGTATTCGAGAAATGAACACTCTGTGTTCTTCCAAGAAGCTCATTAACACTACTCTCTTCCGAATCCATCTGGAAATTCTTTTTTCAGCAACTCCCTGTCAAGGCAAATAGACCCAAACCCACCATATCCACATCCTCGCCTCCTACAAAGGGAATCTCGCGATCCAAAGGAAAGATGGGACTATCGATAGACAAGCCACCTGTTTGCTGGACCCAATCTTCAGATGTTCCCAGACTACTGCTGGCGGAGCCCAAGCTCAGGTGTCGATAATCCGGACGCCTCCCCATACCACCAACTGCCAGTGAGGGGCGTTTCTGAAAATGTAGATGAGACACTGTAGTTAACGAGTAGTAATGAATGTAGATGACACGTACTGAAGGACGGTCAGGACTCGGACCTTCTGGGGAACGCGCTCGCTTTCCTGGATTCATCGGGACTTGGCGTCGGGTTCGAAAAGAGTGGGGAATGGAAGGAGAATCCTCCTCCATCAGGTGAATCATAATGGGTTTGCTCTACGTGGGTCTGATACCAGTCACGGACTCACGGTGAGAGATGAAAGGAGTCAAGGACATTTCAAAGCCTGTAAGGTCACGTTGTTGTTGCCTTGGCGTCATACTTATAGTCGCAGCTCGCAAATACAGTATAGGAGATTCTTCTTGTCAAAAAAGGGTATTATATCAATGAGTCTACAGGCAGTTCGTTAGAGTTTTGTATGAGCGAGTTACAAGTGAGTCCAGCAATAGCGGCGATTAGCTTTCTACAATTCTAGAAGGTAACTAGAAGACCGGCGAGGAATGATCCTCATCCTTGCATTTTCAAACCACCACGGGGCAACCTAGGCTCACCCGCGACGTATTCCTCCCCAGTCTCCGCGCGCAACATGTCGTTCAGCCAGGCGCCATTAGGCTTGATCTTGATACCTCGGTGGTACATGACAGCGAGGTACAACCAAGCAGCGGCGTTTCCGACGGTGGACACTTCATCAGAGACGTGGGTCTTAGCATATTGGCTCATGTCCCTGTAGAGAGATTCATCCGTATAGAGATCGTAGAGATGCCCTGCGACAGCATCATTGTCTCCGGGAGTGGTCAAATATCCAGACTTCCCGTGTTCGATCTGGAGAGGGATACCACCGGTGCGGCAGGCAATGACTGGCTTGCCGGCATGAAGGGCTTCCGAGACCTTGACCTCAAAGCCTTCGCGAGTGGAGAGCTGGAGTGCAATTCGCGAGTTGGCCATCAAGGCGTTCAACACTATAAAGCTATTTAATGAACAATGTCCCGTCATGAGATAAAAAATTCAACGAACATTGATCGCTGGGTGGGAGCCTCATGACCACAATATCCTTCGAGTAGAGGTTATAAGGTTCAGAATTAATCTGCTGCATGACTTGATCGTAAATGATGCTGGCATCTGGATCATCAACGGCACCATGACCGCAGAGAAGGAGTTGTGGGTGCTCTTCCTCTGACAAGTCAGAAGCCCTCTCTTTAAGGAGATTGCGGAACTTGTAGTAAGAATCGATGACGTTCGGAATACCTAGTAGCAGAAGAATTAATAATGGTGATATTGTATAGCTGTTGCACCTCTTACCCTTAGCAGGATCAAAGCGAGCAATTTGAACCACATAGTCGCGTTCTGGCCAACGCAACTCGGTCATCTTCTCTCTGGTGCACAAGCTTCGGAACTCTCCCATATAGAATTGAGAATCCCTAAGCAACGGATGAGCTCTCTGGGAACATTGATAGAATAATTAATATGCTCACCAAGGGTCGAGTTCCTTGTTCAAGCCATCGAGCCTAATTGAAAACATGAGATATAAAACAACAGAATAACAGTCTAATTCTCACCAGTCAGTGGCAGCGCCAAGGAGGCACAGTTTCTCGGTCGGGACATCACTGGGAACAAACTTGCTAACGGGGTGACCTTACCAGATCTCAGTATGAGAGAAAGAAACAACAAGGACGAGCTTACTGATGAAAAGGTCGGCATGTTGGATATTGTTCCAGAGGTATTTCCAGACTTCTTCTTGGGGAGATCCTGGCACGTGAACGAGGTCGCTTCGGATTTCGATATGCGAACGGTATACAATAGGCAGTTCGGGCCTGATCCTTTTAATCAACGGGATGAGGCCGGGCATCTGAGGGTCGTCTTTTAGAGACTAGTCAACACGTGGAACGAAAGGGTAAGGTCGAGTGAGAAACTAACCGATAAAAGCGACATCAACACCTCCTGGGGCGAGAGGTCCGCCCTCGGCAGTCCAACGGAGGCCATTCTTCAAAATCCAGGCATCGAAGCCATCTTTGGCTTCTTGAGTGAGGCGGAGGTCAGGTGCTGCGACTCCTTGCAGTATATTGTGGTTGTTCTTGGTGGTACGGAAGACGCTAGGCGAGGGGTTTGGAACATACCTGACATATGAAAAAAGTGAATATTTATTGAGCAGGACAAGGCATGCGGGACGAACCAGGCGACATCAACATCAAGCGCCGTCAAAAACCTAATTAATGCATGACGCATCTAGATAGAAATAGAAGTTACTTTTCGCAATTTATTTTTAGAATAAAAAACGTACGAGAGCAACACCGCCTGCAAAAATAGCTCAGTTTTATGGTGCCAGATTCACAAAATGGGCACATACCTCCTTGAGGAGTAGACGAGAAGAAACCAATCCTGACTTTTTTCTCTCGGAGCTCATCAGCAAGCTTGACGACCGCGTTCCAGGTCCTACGATAGATTAGATACGGTGTGATATTGATAGGGGTTTACGGGTCACCTGGTGCCTACGGTGGCCTTGTATTCATCGAGATCGTCGAGTAAGTGTACCTTTCCGCCGGCGTCGACCATGACTTGGTTTCGGGGACCGATGCTGAGACGGGGGTTGTTACCAGGTCCGAAGTGCATTAAGCACTTGCGCGCTGCCGAATCAGCCTGTTCATCGAGAGTACGGGGTATCGGAAGGCGTCCACTGACGCCTGCTTGCAATCCGGCCATAGCTGTCAAGTGTGCAGAGTCTACAAAGACAGTAGGGGTCTCAGCGCCAGAGGGAACATAGGAGCCGGTGGTGGAGGAGATGCGATGCTTGACGTTGGGCCTTGTAAGCGAGTCGGTGTGGAACGGTTTGATGTTGAAAACATATGGGACGATGTCCATATCCAACCAGAGGCGGGTGCAGATGTTAGGGGACTGGAATGACGCACGTCAGTTACGCGATCAAATGACGATCGGGGCAATAATTACCTCCTTGAGCAAGGACAGCGTCACACCGGCGCCCAAGAACTTGCACAAGTGGCCAATGGAGAACTTGCGGAGCGTCTGGAGGACGTACTGTTCAATCTCCTTGGCATTTTTGTCGGGGTTGTTTGGGTTATAAGCGATAACCATGGACGCGAAATCCGTGCTGTAGACAGAGTCGTGGATGGAGACTGCGATCTCGTACTGGCTGTTGTTGTTGATGACGGCTCCAGCTACGGCAGCCCACATTGGCTGTGAGAGTTACCAAAAAAAAAAATTAGGATAGATGATCGCGATGAGGATGTGAACTGACGGTAAGGCTGGCGAAGGTGGAGGTGACATGAGGCCTTTTGGCATCGATGCTCGATGAAAGCCTGCGCCTGACTGCAGCGGACGGAACGGACTCGAAGGGAAGAGAAAGATGGGCCATGATGTGGTAGGATGGATAAAAAAAAGTCAAGGGGAACAGGTTATATAGCGCGGGGTCTGGGGTTTCTATCCGCAGATGGAAGTAAAGGCCCAGGGTTTCAGGTCCAATTCAATTTTGCCCTGATTTCGGCACGTGATGGTCTTTTCGTGTGCCTTCGGCTTGAACCAGCTTGAATCACTACATCCCATGCCTGAGAGCTGTTCACAATGCGGCGCCAGCACAGCATGGGACGACGACGTCGGTTCAGCCGTATGCACCTCCTGTGGTTCCCTTACTGATCCCTCCCAGTCCGTCCTCATTTCTGCACAATACGGAAATCAGAATGATACCTCGGAGCGTTCGCTCTGGGACCCTTCGGCTTCAACCACCCTCAAAAGTCTCCGAGCAGGAAATAACTGGGATCTTGCAGGACAGGGCAAGGAATCGAGGGATAGGAAAAACGCGGTAGGCTCTTTCTCACATTATCCTCGTATTGCTTATCACCGAACTAATTTCTCTTCTCTTGCAGTATGCCATGGCCGAGTTTATTAAATCTCTCGCGGTGTCATTCGGTGCAACCGGTCTATCACCACGCGCCATTGCTCTCTTCAACCAGACTAGATCCGCCACTAACTTTCGTTGGGGTAAAAAATCCAGGACCGTGGCGGCAGCCTGTCTCGCCATTGCTCTACGGGAATCAAATCGTCCAGATTGCCTTCGTGACCTAGCATCACTTCTCAAGGTACCCCCCACATTAATCTCACGCGAATTCATGTCAGTCACATTTGCTCTCAAACTCTCACTAAGTTCCGTCGATCCTACCATTCACATCTCTACTCTTCAAACACACCTCGCTTTTACGCTCAAAGAACGTGCTTCCGACCTTCCCGCGACCCTCTTAGCCGCACTCCGAACACTCTGTCTACGGTCCGCTACTAACACGGCAATTTTGTTGAGTCAAGTCTTGATGCGACTCAGTCCGGACCATGATGTTTTACGTTTACCGGTGCCTCCCACTGCCTGCGGCATGTTTATTCTAGCTCTGGAATCCGAAAACCGTGCCGCACTGAACCCTTTGGCCGATCTCGCTGAATGCCTTGGATCTCGATGCCATGCAGCGAAGAGCGTTGTAATGGCACGCTACAAAATAATTCAGGACGAAATCGCCTTATGGGTGCAAGGGATTCCTTGGCTTGACAAGTATGAAAGCAAAAAAGGTCGCGCCAAAGTCTCGAAACGTTTAATTGTTGCCCGGGGCTTGAAAGACGTGATTCAATTTCAAGAAAAAATCTGGCAGCAAAAAACGATGGCCACACCCGAGCTTGAGCTAAGTGATGTCGAAACAGATGGCGACGAACAACCTCCATACTTGAGCCCTTCACGACCGCGCAAGCGCCCAAAGCTAAACCATGCGTTGTCTCAAGCGACACGCTTCCTTCTCGACCCACTTGGAACCTCTGTATCCTCTATAGTATCAGCGCCGTCAAATGAAATGAGACTTTCTTCTGAAAACCCCTCTTCTCGACTCCACTTTGCTGCGTATATTCTCGCCAACCCAGCTTCATTAACCGGGCGGCCTCCCACACGTTTACAACTTCTGGCTCTTGATCGTGGTGGAGTAAACGAAGATCAAATCCCCGACGAGGAACTCTTCGCAGACGGCGAGTTTGAAAAAATACTCAGAACTGAAGAAGAAGTGGAAACGCTCAGAGAAACATTCGGGTGGAAAGAGGACGACGACATCGACGAAACGATAACTCTTTCGAATAAGGGAACAGGTAAAACAAGGGTCAAACGCGTGGAGTCCAGCACCGAGGACGAAATTTTGCAAGGATCAGCATTTAGTCCGCGAAAGAAGTCGCGCCTCAATATGGAAGCTCTTGCTCGGTTTTTGGGAGGAGATAAGGATGAGATTGTCGAAGGTGACACTATCGATTCCAGCTTGATGGGATTGGAGGAAGTGGTCAACCAATCTGACGAGGAAGAAACACGTTTCGGCCACGATGGTCAAATCGATATCGATGAGGACGACTCTCGAGTTGTGGTCGAATCCTCTCCGTCCCCGCCAAGAAAACGACCGTCAAACACCCGTCGTGGTCAGGAAGACGCCGATCTGGAAGTCATCGTCGAAAACTGGCGACCTCCAACACCAGAGCACGCTGTTTCTGACTCTCGTTACGAAGAAGAGTACGATTGACATTCTTCTTGCTTTTTTGCTGTTATTTTTACACTTTGCAGGCACCCTCCATGAGCGGCGCTCAAGGCCAATCTACTCTTGGAGGGTGGTCATTTCATATGCGTGTAACGCGTCAATCCCCTGGGATTGACCTGATGGCTCAATCTCATTCATATCCACTGCGTAAGTCGCGTATTATTCAAAATTTATGTGCCATCGAATTAAACTTTACCTTCCTCGTCGTGTTCCCACTGAAAGTCCACCTTAAAGCCAGGCAACTCGACCTCTGGATATTCTCTGTTGGTGAGCCCGTTGATTTCAAACCGGCTCGTAAGACGTTCACATCGTCGCGACGTCGGTTCACCCACGTTGCCTTTCCTGTCCCACTTTCCGTCCAAATTCTTTTACCAGTGTTTTTCTTGATGTGTGGCTTTTTCAGCGGTTACATACCCGTCTCCGCACTGTCCGCTGTCATTCCTTTCCGGTGTCCACGCACCGTCCATCGTACACGTCTAATCTCTCGGACCTAAAGGCGCGAACGCTTGAGCTGTCCCGGCTGCACCGATCGGCGTCCTCTCAGGCACTCACAATTACGTCGACGATTGGGTGATAGATAACCCACCGAACAGCTGATCTCTTCCCCGTCGTATGCATCCCACGGGAACGTTCGAGCTGAACCGCGTTAAATTACCTCGATTACTCCGTGCTTTACAGGAATGTTGTGAGAAACGTAAAGAATCATTCGTTTCAATAGAGATGTTATGTAAAGACTAGTGCTAACTAGTGTCGACTTGGCCTCTTCCAAGCATGTTTCTCCTCGTTGCTCACTTGTGCCAGACGTAGGGGTTGCTCCTACCTCCATCGGTGTGCGCCACCTGCATCAGCAATGATTCCTTAACCTTATGTTCCCCCTGAATAAAATTTACAAGATACATCGCCTCATATGCCTGTCTTCGTCAATGTTACCCAACATAACGGACCGACTTTCGTTCCTAACCACCCTCGTGGCCTTTGACACGACTTGCGGCGCACTTGCCGCTAATGTGCACATATGACCATTCAACTTTTCTATATACATACACAAATATGACTCGGACCTCTTATCATCCGCAATAGAAATATGACGATACTTAATGACACCCCGGATCTTCACTGTTCTTCAAGCAAAATATCGGAGCCTACGGTCGACGTCAAAACGTCCCGCTTCTGAAGATCTGAAGTTCGGAACTGTCTAGAGGTAACTTTAAAATTTTTGAAGTCCACGCGCATCGGTGGCTATCGGCCTTGCCTTTTGTTCTTGAATACGCATCGTAATTTGTAGCGCTTCTTCGGACAACTGGCAGTTTGGAAATTCGCCTAAGTATCGACATTCTGGAACAGAATCTGTTTTTATTTTTGCATCGTGCCTAATTAAAAATCTGCGTACCCTGCATGCCTCCCCAAGGAGTACGCTGCCCCAAAAGTCATATGCAATATTCAAATGCATTGAACTGGAATGCCTCGAGGCTCGCGCTGCAGTAGAAGCTCAAGAAAGACACTTGCCGCGGCACCAGGGGTGAACCCTGGGATATTTTGATTTCATTCAAATTTCAGTCGATATACATGGGCATATGTATGCAAGCGCCACAAAACGGTACCGGTAAGCTGATCGCGTGTGAAGGTAGGCCAACGTCAAGTCAACGTATACCCAAAAGCAATCTGAGGTATGGGGCATCGGCCGATGACGTTTTTTGCGGACAAGGAGCCAAAGAAACATTGTGTACGCGGGACATTATAATCCTTGGTGGAAGGTAGGTATAACTAATTCCTGGCTTCCAGGAGAAAAGTTAAGATAAATATGCAAGACAGAAGAAAATGAAATCCAGCAGAAAGAAGTCATACAGATGAGGGAGGGTCCCAAGCCACCAGGCCATGCCCAGGGTTATGCGATTACTTTGGCCCGCCCCCATCCGGCAGCGGCGACAAAGCCTCCCTTTCTGCTCTCGCGTTATCTGTCAAGTCCCCTTCACCGTCGTGCCACACCTTGGTCAGCGAGCCAGGTTCTGGACGAGGTACAGTTCCTTCCAACTCGTACACCTCGTCCGAATGGTAGGTATTCGGACGGTATGCTGTGGACGAGGGATCGGTGGGTCTCTGCCCGAAATTGCCATTGTCATTATTGGTGTCGGTGTTGTACATTGGGAGGACTTCTGCGTTCTCGCGTTTAATACGTGGGGAGTAGGGACGATGGGATAGAGGCGATGAGAGGTCGGGGTAATATTGGCGGTAGGAGAAGAAGCTGAAAAAGGTGCCGACGAGGGAGCCGATGAGGACGTCCTGCCAGTGATCTATTGGGTTGAACTGTGAGCGAGTAAAGAAACGTCATTGGAACGGATAGAACGCACGACGGTAGTCCATAGTTCGCGAGATGGCCACAAGGACTGCTGCCATGAAAGGCGACAAAGCCAGCCATGATTTGGCCTGCTCAAATGTTAATTTGTCATTTTCCTATAAAAGAAGAATGACTGACTGCATGGCCCCTGCTATCAAATAGATGCATTTTCCCGGCGAGATAGAATGACAAAAATCCAAGACCAGCAAATGACACTGATGCACAAATGAAAATTCGTGAATCAACCTAATGTCATTACTCGAGGAAGGTATTACGCACGACTTGAGTGACCCGAGAAGAAACTTCTAAAGCCATCTGTGAGGATTGAATCATCGGTTTGTGTACAGACTGTCCAATCCGTGAGGCCATATGGGGGGTCAGACAACCCCGGAGGTGGTTGACACCTGTCCAAAAGGTCTAGAATGGCATATTCTTAGGGGGTATTGTCAAAGATTAAGATATCAAATTACCTGGACGTGGGCGACCAACAGTAATTTTGACCACTTGTGTCAACGATCCAGTGAGGGCAAGACCAAGAACCACTGAAGGTAATAATATTAGGCAAAAAGGATGTATGTACATCAACTGGTTTGCTTACATCCAAGAGTACCTGTTTAGGGAAAGTTGGGTCAGCTTGGTTGACTAGAAAAGATGTGTTTGTGACAAACTGTTGTGGAGGTCCCACCAGGAGCGGACGGTGATGAAGTTGATGATCGGCATTATAAGAAGAGGAGAAACGAAGCATATGAATATGAGCGCCATGTTCTGATTCCGGTCAAGGTCATCAGGCTTGGGTTAAGAGATGAAGGGAGCAACATACCGGAACACGTTCATGGACGGCGTAGCTAATTTTCGGTACAAGGGGTCCATATAAGATGTATTAAGCAGCCAAACGAAGGACTCACGGATGGCGGATCCTTTGATGACGATGTTAGCGTATGTACATGTAGTGGGCTAAATGTGGGACGTACGAGGACTCTTCGAGCGAGAATACTCTCTTGTACCCATCTACTTTGTCCAAAGAGAAAAACAACGCGCTAGAACGTTCGTCAGCGGTACGATTGGTTAAAAGCTGGAACAAGAGCGAACGCCAGCGCAATTGTCAGAACCCTGGAATAAATTAGCGGTCGTGTGCTGAAAAAAAGGTGAATGCTGACCAGTCAGGGAGGTAGGACCATATGAGCTTTCGACGACGATGGGCGGTTATTGGTTCCCTCACGGGAAGAGGATGGAGAGGCTTGAAGGGAAATGTCATTGTGGTGGTGGCGTCGAGCCTTGCATATGCCATTTAATGGAAACAGGCAGAGCCTCGGTGGTGTACGTTACGTAACTTGCTCTGACATGTCCACAACCGCCTCAGAATATGATACGCTTCTGGAGGATATCGCCTCTACCGATACTGTACAGTCTGTATTTTTGCACCCTTCCCCTCCCTTCCCCTCATCCTTTCTCTTAGGTCAGACTGGGACAGTCTACGCGATGTGATCAAGGCGAAAATACAAAAGGTTTCTTGACATCCTCGTGCGTTTACAGTGCTCTGAACTCGTATCTCTCCAGAACATCTCACTCTTCTTATCGACAACCCAGAAACCTGACCCGCCCGCCCCTTATACCCCTGTACCAACAGCCTCTGGGGGTCTAAAAATGGCTCCGTTTCCACCGAGAAAGCCGGGACAAATGCATGGCAGTGATTCACTGCCCAACTACATGAATGAGCAAGAAGCAACCGAGATGAAGGAGCGTGTGTTTGCGCAGCTGGATCAATTCGACGGGTCATTTCAATTTCTTCAATCCAACTATCTCCGGCTAACACATTTCAGTAGAAGTCCCCCATTTACAATCCAACGTCTTTGTGAGCTATGTATAGAACCCAAGAAACAATACAACTCCGTCGGCAAGTATCTTCGGGCAGTTGAAAAATCCATCCTCGTCACATCTACATGGGACAGCTTCCCCCCGCTTACCCAAAGCGAGATCCAATCTGCTGGCCGCAGCGCGATAATGCTGGGCTCGACACTGCAATCCGCTCCCAGCACACCGCTTTTCTCTCCAATTCCTTTCCTCCATGATGATGCCCGGCGATCCAAATCCCGCAGCCCTCCGCCCACACCCTTGGCACTAAATCCATCCGTCCCACCAGGCGAAGGACCGCTCGAAATTAAGGCTATTGGCCTCGTGGACGAATTTGACGATCCTCGTCCTGGACACATGAGCGATCACCCCACGGCCCTCAGTTCGGTGACTACTCTGCCAGAAACCACCCCGGGACCTCAATCAAGACCTTTCCTGGAAAGTTTGGAGGAGCGGTTCGTCAAGGCCGAGGATCAGATGGATACTGGCAATTTGCCACCTGCACCCGTCGCAGACTCTGATAGCATGGAGTTGGATGAGGATAAAGAAAATGTCAAAGCATAAATTAATAGTGATTTGATATTCATGAGCCAAATTAATGTGATAACCCAACGCTCACAAGGTGGTAAATTTTTTCTCCGGGGACACAAGCTAAAGGACTGCTCAATCTATTGACAAATGGGCTACTAATATTACGAGATGCCCCTATTGTCTCCTCGAAACTGCATCCAACCTTACCTTCCACAAAACTAAAGTTGTAGATCCATCCTTGTCATACAATATTTTTGCCTGTTCAACCCTGGGGCGCCATTGAGAGCACCAAGACGGCGGTACGAACGGAGGTTCAAGTCGTGAAGAATGGAAGTGGAACAACCGGCAACGGCATGGCAAATGGTTTCGCGGTGGTTGGTCTATGCTCGGAGGGATAAAACCCTTCCATCCTCCAAGATCAATGGGAAGCTCAAGTATAATCCTGCTTGATTTTAGCGAGCATCGCATTCATCCGGAGCTTTATGTTAGGCTGTCCTCTTCCCAACTCGGGCCGGCCTCTACCCCTCCCACCGCGTCCAGAAGAATTTTGGCCATGTCTTTTCAACGGATCGGCTTTGAAAGTATGCAGCGTCGACCGGGAATAGGCTTCCTTCATCAGATCGCGAACCGAGGGAGGTTCAGTAGCAGCAGCTTCATCCCCCTCCGCTTTGGATAATTTTCGCTTCTTACTCGGTTTTTCTTCCGAGTTGGCGGTGGTGTGGGGCGCAGTTTTTCGGACAGGGATGCCGGGGTGGATATGCGCTCGTGAAGGGTGGAGATGAGAAGCCTGTGCTCTTGATGCTTGGGGATGAGCCTGAGGCGATGCCCCCAAGTCTTCCCAAGACGTCTCGTCCGGCCTATCGTTTGTTGCGGGCTGTCTGCGCACACTGCTTTCCTCAACCTCGTCGTAGACGGGAATGTCGAGCTTGGTGGCAGACTCAAGGCCTTCCTTTCTCTTTTGAGCTTTCCATTTACTTTTTATTTTGGTCTTTTCAACCCAGGCCTTTTTGAGAGTTTTGGCTGGAATGAAAATGAGATTTGGGTTAATTTTTTTTTTTTGCAAGGATGGAACACACCTCTGTGAACTGGCAGATGTTGGAATGTAGGCGGTTTTTTGCGCTTGGTGCCAGCTGCCACAGGCTCAGGCATCGTCGTAGAATTTCACAGAGAATGGACCAAAGAAGGCAATGATTGCTGTGTTGCTTACGTAACGTATTGTTGAGGCTGACTCCATGGACACACCTTTTGTTATCAGCGCTCCTTGACTCTTGCACTCACTTTTCTCTCCTCTTTTTTTGAACAAACCACCACTCAGTCACTTTCCTGTTCATCGCATGAGCGTGCAGAACCTCAATTCTTACGGTATGTGTTTCGCTCTTAGATCACAGGAGCTGGTATTATCAATCTGTAATGGAAACGCTGATATTGCCATCGCAGATCCCTTTGCAGACGAAGGGGACCCTCTTGGAGACAACGCAGACGTTGGTTCCACCTCCGAGTACATTCACATCCGTATCCAACAACGCAATGGGCGTAAAACTCTGACTACTCTCCAGGGCTTGCCAAAACGTTCGTCTTCCCCCCTTTCCTCAATCGTCTCCGCATTAGGTACTAATTTCTCCCTCTTCTACCCAGAATATGACTCCAAGAAGCTCTTGAAAGCCTTCAAGAAGGTGAGAAGCGATGATTAGCTATCTATCCCTGATCAGTTCTCAACATTTCCATTTTCTTGCACCACTCAGGAATTCGCTTGCAACGGCACCCTCGTCGACGATGAGAAGATGGGTCAGGTCATCCAACTTCAAGGAGACCAACGTGCAAAGATCTCCGCATTCCTTGTCGAGAACGGGCTAGAGAAGTCCACGATCAAGGTCCACGGATTCTAAGCCAATCATTTTCATCCAATTCACTGTATGTATGTCCGGGTTATTCATTGGGAGAAAAAGAGAAACGAGAAGCCAAGAAGCCTCGTGCTCTTCCCAAGTTTCTGGTTACGACCCGCGCTGTATAGATGATGAAGCATTTGGTGGCGGTTTCGCTCAAGTTTTCCTTTTCCAAATTTATTCTTTTTGTTTGTTGTATACGAACTTCCCTTCAATTTACAAAATGTCCTAGTCAAGAATCTGTATTGCCTGCCTTTTCTGAATTAGACCAATGTATTCTGCAAGACAAGAGACTTTGAAGGAACTGATGAGAAAGCTCGTTACTGTACTGGGAAGGGAACGTAATCTGTCAATCTTTGGAGGGCTGTTTTGCGGAGGTGAACGTGTTGAGCGTCTGCAAATCAGTGTACTCAGCTGCACTAGATCACGTTTAAACGACCGAGACAAGGTAGACTCGGATTATTTGATTTTGTCGAGTGGTCTAAGTGGTTGCGTTAGTTTTGAAATGGAGAGAAGTTTAAAGGAAAGTACCTGTTGAAACCACCACGCCTGAAGAAGTAAAAGATAGGTAATACATGAGTAGGCGGACTAATGAGTCAACAGAAGACAAACCTGTTCATATACTGTCGCCATGTCCTCGTTTTCTTGATATTGACGCTACCTTCCTGGTTGCCCTCTACGTGTTTTCCCTTGAAAATGTGTGAGTGGGTTACGGATTTGCGAGATAGTAGCTGAATTCACCTTTGTCGTTCCAAATCCAGTTACACCCATCATGGCCATCATCGCAGCGTCTTCGTCGTTAACATCATCCATGGCCTCGCCGTCCTCATTAGAGTCGGGGGAGTCTGGATCAAGGTTTGGACGACCTTTGGAGGAGGAAGCATGTTTGAGTGGTTCTGAGATGGCGTCAGGTGTTGATTTATAGCAGACTTAAAAGCTACGCACCCCTGTGGGATGGAGGCCCACCGTCTGACTTGGCTGGTGGTCGAGAATCCTGGGGATGCCGATCATCACGAGTAGATGCATCTTTATCATCTCTCCGGGGAGGATCTCTTCTGTCGTCTCCCCGTTCTCGTCTCCGGTCGTCTCCTCGTTTGTCTCGCTCTCGGTCGCGATCGCCTCGACCATCTCGACGGCCGTCGTCCCTGTCTCGCCGGTAGTCTCTGTCACGTCGATCTGGGCTGGAAGTCAGTATGGTTTTTGGTGGTATATGCATATCAAATCCACCTGGTGCTCCTCGTCGATCCACGTCTCTGTCTCTTCGAGGACTGCGAGATCGACTCGATCGCCTTCTCGGTTCGTCGCGGTAGGAACCACCTCTCCCTCTCCCTCTTCCACCTCTGCCTCCACTATCACGAGGGTACCTGTCCCTGTCTTTGTCGTCCCTTTCCCAGCTTCGGTCGCGTCGCCTGTGGTCTGCACGAGAAGACATATTTGGTCAGGGTGAAAGTGAATTCAATACCGCTGCAAGGTGTGGCTGTGACTCAGTGACTCTCTTCCCTTTTTGGGTTACAGATTTTTGGCCTGGGTTGTCATTTAGCTTGTTTGTTGGCCCTTTCCCGATGAACAGAAGGCCGGGTTTGCAGAGGACAGTTGAGTGTACGTTACCCAGAACACTGCCCATTTAATCCCCATTGACGTTCAGATGACAGCATTAAGTCATGCAACTCACATCTTGTTGCGGGGTCTTCCATTGACTGCTACCTCTGCTGATGTCCGAAGGGCTGTTATGAATGCGAATATGAAAGGTGTCGCTGAAGGTGGGTGCTAAGCATGCTCTCATTCAAGTTGTGATATATGACATAAACGTCTTGCAGTGGCTCTGAATTATGCTCACTTCAGGCCAACTGGCAAGGCTATTCTCACCATGGCGCTTCCGGACTATACACGCGAGGCTATTCGGGCAGCTGGGAACATCACTATCTCTGGATGCAGAGTGGAGGCCGAACCAATCGAGCATCCCGAATTGATGATGCCATCTGGGACTGGACTCACAGGAAACGGCGCCTCGGCTGGTGTTGTGGTGGGCAAAACAGTAACACTTAGTGGGCTTCCTGGAAAGACCTGGCGGACTTCTGTATATAAAATGGTCGAGGGGTTCAAACTGGCGAATCTCAAGTATGGGCACCCAGTAATGCCAGTTCCAATGTGCGTTCTTTACGTTGTTTTCAGCTTCCCATTATATGTAATGACGCTCTGCCTCAGCCCGGAGAAAAAGTTTTCGCTTTACTCCAGGTTCATTGTTCAACTGGACTCGGAATCAGAAGCTCAGAGATTCGTTAGAAAATACCACATGACACCTTTCAAGGGTTCCGATGCTGCCCCCATTATACGGGCAGAAGTAATTTATTAACCTACACCCAAGTTCCATGCCGGAAAGGAGGTATACAATTCGTGAAAGTATATTAAAATAATGCGAATGAGCGAAGTACATAGCAATACATAAAACACTGGCAAGAAGGTTACATCCTCTCCGCTTCCATATCTTCTTCGATTTTTTCTTCGATTTTCGCTCTTTGTCCCTGTAGAAGGAAGGGTCAGCAGAAATATTAGACGACGTGGTCCAAATTCACCCACCGTTCTTGTGTCGCCTTCGTCATCGGGCGACCTCCCTCGCTTCAATCCCTTATCCGCAACGTCAGCGCCCGCGTTGTCCTCTTGCTTCCAATCGCCTCCTCCACCAGCAACAGCACCAGGACCTTCCTGGGCGTCGGCATACCTCTCCTCTACTTCGCGTCGCCTCTCAATTTCGATTCTCTGGGCTTGAGCACCCCAACCACCTCGACCTGGGTCATAGTCCTGGCGGTGTTCGTCTCTTACCTGACCGCCGCTCTTGCCTCGTCCAAATTGTCGGCCTTCCTTGTACCCGAGGTCGAGATCACAACGAATTATCCGTTCGTCCAGTTTAGTCCCGCTGACATATCGCATGCTTGCCAAAGCTTCTGCATGAGTGTAATACTCAACGAAGCAAAACCCGCATGGTGTCCTACATAATTGCTGGTGGTAAGTGCACGCACACAGTTAAATTCGCTGGCCACCTGCCGTGTATTTCTGTCCAAACCCATAATGATACGTTTGATACCCCCACCGTCCTCGGGGCTAGCACATTTTGTAAAAAGCTCGTATATCTGCTCTTCTGTCGTGTAGAAACTCAAGTTACCAATCTAGAAATTCTTAGGTCAAACGCATTCAACTCTGAGCAAACAGACAACGGTCGCCTACATATAGGGTTGTCGACTTGGCAAGCATATCATTCTGCCTCTGACGGTCGACGCGTGACTGAGAGTCCTTATAATTGGAGGGTTGGTCCAAGGAGGAGACTACGTGAGCCATTGGGAATCCAAGTTGCAGTGCAGGCCAGAGCTGTTCAGGAATTTCTTATTTCACACGGTCCGCTTACTCGATTGGGAAAGAACGCGTCCGAGCCGCGTCAGCTCTCTTTTACCACAATCTCATAACTATGGATGAACTTGGAATTGAACACCATGTCAGTCCTGGGTCTTTATTGATATATGTTCTTACTGAAACGTCCATTAGGAACCGACCTTTGACGCAGTCGTCTCCGAAAAGTCAGCTCTGATTCATGAGCTCCAAGAGGAGGAAGACCTGTACATAAAGTACAAAAAACTGGCGCGTCATCTGGAGATGCTCGAAATTCAAGAAAGCTACATCAAAGACGAGCAAGCAAATCTGAAGCGCGAACTCATCCGTGCCCAAGAAGAGGTTAAACGCATCCAATCGGTCCCGCTGGTAATTGGCCAATTCCTTGAACCTATCGACCAACACACCGGTATTGTGGGATCGACCACTGGCTCAAATTATGTTGTCCGAATTCTGTCTACACTCGACCGAGAACTTCTGAAACCGTCGTCCTCTGTTGCCCTGCACCGGCATTCTAACGCGCTTGTCGATATCCTGCCCCCAGAAGCCGATTCATCCATTGCTATGCTTGGAAAGGAGGAGAAACCAGACGTGGCGTATGCAGATGTTGGTGGAATGGATTCACAGAAGCAGGAAATTCGAGAAGCCGTTGAACTCCCATTAACGCATTTCGATCTCTACAAGAAGATTGGAATTGACCCACCACGCGGTGTCTTGTTATATGGGCCACCTGGTATGTCCGAACTAGCTTGGACATATATTTAACATTAACTGTATTCCTCAGGTACCGGGAAAACAATGTTGGTCAAGGCCGTGGCACATCACACGACGGCCTCCTTCATTCGTGTCGTCGGAAGTGAATTCGTGCAGAAATATCTTGGGGAAGGCCCCCGTATGGTTCGCGACGTCTTCCGGCTAGCACGAGAAAATTCGCCCGCGATTATCTTCATTGACGAAATTGACGCCATTGCCACAAAACGTTTCGATGCCCAAACCGGTGCTGATCGTGAAGTTCAGCGTATCTTGTTGGAACTCCTCAATCAAATGGATGGTTTCGACCAGGGTAGCAATGTCAAGGTATGTCCAGCATGACCTAGATATTAAACCTTCTTCTCATGCATTGACGCCAAGGTCATTATGGCCACCAATCGCGCTGACACCCTTGATCCCGCTCTACTTCGTCCCGGTCGTCTTGATCGTAAAATTGAATTCCCACTTCCCTCACGGAGAGAGA
>Ga0307517_10005440_pt1 | contig 19183 bp, 6 predicted proteins | sample 23_EM_MG_FD_194515 | JGI IMG/M metagenome (GOLD analysis project Ga0307517, IMG submission 194515) | Populus trichocarpa ectomycorrhiza microbial communities from riparian zone in the Pacific Northwest, United States - 23_EM | ecosystem: Host-associated > Plants > Roots > Unclassified | place... | reverse complement strand
ACCTTTCTACACAATATATGGGGTCAGGTTTTACAAGGTTTGGGAAGGTAATAGACATGAAACAAGAAGAAAAAGGTATTGATTAGATTTAAACGTGGATTCAGAGGCAGAAGAGAGGTCAGAGAGATGATGCTGATGCTGCACGTCCAAGGTACTTGCTCTTTTATACAGTCAAGGATTTTTTTCCCAGACTTTGAATGGTTGCTTTTTCCCTCTTGAGATATTGATGCCTATGATCAATATTCTTGTGAAATATGTACTTGTTCTCCCTCTTAAGACCTTGAAATATTGATGCCTATGAGCAATATACTTGTGAAATATGTACTTGTTTTCCCTCTTGTATTTTGTTTTTGGCTACAATGTGCTTGTGAAACAAAGAAATTGAGATCTTAGGGCTAAGGGTTTTGCATGGTGCATGCCAAAACCCAACTTTTGTTTTCAATCAATTTAGCCCCTCTGATGATATCAATATCCCATATATATCAGCAAGAAATCGAGAGTCTAAATAGCTTGAAGGGCTGCTTTTTGTCTCTCTTACATATGGACACCTTTTAAAGAACAAAACTCCTAAAGGTGCAAGAGTTTAAGGTGGGACGATGTCTTCCATCTAATGAATTTGGGCTATCATCATGCACAAATTGTTGTAACATTTTACTAGGGAAAAATAAATCAAATTAATTAGGTGAAAAATATTTAATTAATAAAGAAGTTAAAATTCAATAAATGAACTAGTAATTAATTAAGGTTATGTTTATATATGATTTAATGAACTCTTATGTTTTTTTGGTTACATGAACTCATGAGTTAAAATTCATTATATATATTTCATTAATTGTACTCTTAAACGCTAAAACCATCCCCTTGCATAAGTTACATATTTATTTCATTTTTTTTTAATTAAATTATTATTATTAAACTGTTTAAAAACTTGTCATATCAATTTAGTGACTCAGATTTCCGAGTTTAGCTTAGAATAAAAAATGTATGTATTCTCAAGATCGTTTTGGTGGTGTTCTTATTTTTTTTTAATAATAATAAATTGATAATGGTTTTTATTTAATTAAATCACTTTGTGTTAGTGATTTTATAAAGAATGAAGATGATGCCAATTAAGTTAAGAGGGGTTTTTTTCTCCATGCTTTTCAATTATGTAGGAAAAATAATATAGGAAACATAGTATACTAAAAAGTTTATTGTTTTGGAACTTATTTTATTTTCGTCGTTATTTTTTAATTTTTTTTCTAGTTAGGTTAAATTAAAATTTTACTAATTTTAATTTTAATTAACTAGATTGGTTTAGTTCAATCGTTAGTTGTTGCTTGAGATTTTTTCACGTTCAGAATTTGGGATTTTTCTTGCATAATTAAACTTACTCAGATATTAAAGATTAACTGAAGAGATGAGCAAAACATTAAGCTGAGAGCATTCCACAAATTTATTTCATAATAAGAAAAACCAACGTACGTAGCAGCTTCCCTATATTATTCTCCTCAGCCAAATTCTTGAGACAGAAGCTATATTTCAGCTTCTTGGACGGCAAAGTCAGTACTTAATTAGGAAAGCCTCAACATCAAATTGTGAAGAGACCACTGCGAAGAGAAGATTAAGTAGGTAACGAAGCAGTTGTTCAGCGTCACCTGCAGCCCCACACGTTATTGCGAGGAGAGGATCAAGTAGGCTACGAAGCATTTGTTCAGCAATATCAGCATCACCTGGAGCATCACGCTTTCCTGGATTTTCTTTTCCAGCTTCTTTTCCTGAAGAGGAACCGGCAGAGTTAAAAGGGAAACGAAGAAAAAGATCACCTGCAGCCTCACACTTTCCTGGATTTTCTTTTCCTGCTGTACGAAAGTTAGAAAAAAGGAAACTGAGAAAAGCTCCAATCTTGTCTTTCACCCATCCAAGTGCTGCAAGAAAATTGTCTACCACCCATCCAAGTGCTTCACAAACTTTCCTTAAGCCTGAAGAAAAACCAGCATCACCTGGAGCCGCATGCATTCCTTCCAAGAGAGGATCAAGTAGGCTACGAAGCAGTTTTTCAGTATCAGCATCACCTGGAGCATCACGCTTTCCTGGATTTTCTTTTCCTGCTGTACGGAACTTAGAAAAAAGGAAGCTGAGAAAAGCTCCAATCTTGTCTTTCACCCATCCAAGTGCCGCAAGAAACCTGTCTACCACCCATCCAAGTGCTTCACCTACTTTCTTTAAGCCTGAAGCTATGATCCCCATGAAGGAGATGGGATAATAAGTCTTGAATTAAGATTTTGGTTTTCGGCAGGCAGGAAAGCACTCACGTACGCATGGAAGATTTATACAGGGATTGATGTATTAAATTAGGACTTGGGAGTCTTGAAATACGAAAGGGTGGCCTTAATTAGTCCCAAAAAACAAAGTTCCAAGTTCTTTCCCCTTCGAAATTTCTCGATAAGGTGAATTTTAGACAGAATTTCTCCAAGTAATTATCAACCCAGCAGAGAAGACTTCACCTTGGTCTCATTTTAATTAGCTATTGAATTGTCAAAATAAAGATGAAATTTCAAAAATAAGAAGCTTTCAATTGTCTCGTTACATTACAATTACAATACAAAATATACATGGGTGAAAGGCCTAAGCATTTCACTAAAATATTCATAATAACTCATAAGTCTTTTTCCACACTTTGTCATCAATTGTTTTTTTTTTTTCAATTGTACCCTTGTGTGACCAATTTCTAAAAATTTATTAAGGAAAGAGAGATTCCAACAAAAGAGATTCAAAATATATATCAAAGAGAAATTTCATGGCCAAACTCAATTTCACGTGAAAAAAAAGTGGTTTGTAGTCCATCTATTTTCTTTTTTCTTCTTTCTTTAGTCCCGTTTTAGTTCAAAAGATCATTTTATATAATTTTTAGTTACCAATGTACGAGAGAAGAGAAAAAGTAACGGTGAAATAAAAAATATACATCTTGAATATAAAAAAAAAAAAAAATTGATAATTAATGTGGGAATGAGTTCCACTAGATGAGAGGGTTTTATTAAGGTATTTTTAAACTTTTATCTTACTTATAAAAGTAGATTAGGATTGAGAGAGAATAAAATTTATCGGTTTGATTTTGTATTTTTAAAATTTTTTTGGATCGATAAATTATTTTTTATGTATTTTTAAATGAAAATATATAGAAAAATAGATTATTATGCTAAAAAAAGCCCCTGAAGCCCCGACGCGCTGGGGCATCCAGGCTTGCACCCCTAGCCCTTTTCTTTTCTTTTCAATTTAGGTATTTGTTGAGTTTTTTTTGTTGGCTCTTTATTTTTTAATTTTATCTTTTAAAATTTGATTGATTTTGAATTAATTTTTTCACTTTATTTCTTATGAGGTTATCGCAGTCTCAGTAAAACATCTCAACATTTGCTTGGTGCTCAATTTTACGAGCATCTATTTTTTTTATCATATTATTAAATAAAAAAATAGTTTTAAAAACAAAGTTATTAAACATATTAGAGTCCATGACCCCAATTATAGGCTTTGACGAGTTAATCTACAAAACCTAAGTCAATCTAAAATATTATCGCCTCAATATTAAAAAAAAAAACAGATCTCATCTTGGGTTTTATTTTCTAAGGCAAGCCACAATTTTTCTATTTATTTAGATTGCTTTCGGACCCACTACGTCGGTTTGAGTCATGTCAAAACAATTTTTACATGGTTTAATTTGAAACTCGAGTTATTTAAAAAGTTGGGATGAGAGGTTACAAAATTAACATGCAAGATCAAATTTAATATCACTATTAAAAAAGTATCTCATGACCTAAACATGTTTTTTCTATGTTAAAAAAAAATTAGTTTAATCTAGAATCCAGTCATCTATTTTCTAGCTATTTTTTCTGCTGAATTCGGAATGAGAGACTTTTTTTTTTTTTTGGACAACATAAAACTAACACCCATGTACTAAAATCTAAATCCAATTAGCTGGTTCAATTGGAAATCAAGAATCATGTTGGAGGGTGGCACTGAACTTGGATTTAGTACTATAAATATTTCCAGAGAGGAAATCATCAGTCATAGCTGGTTCATGTCATGTATTTAGAATAATAAAATAAGAAATTAAGGAGGTAGTAGTAATTATTTTTAAAAATATTTTTTATTTGATAATATTTTAAAATGATAAAAAAAATCAAATAAATAAAAAATAAATTCTTTGAAAATCACGGTGACAAAGCAATAACAAACGAAAGATCAGCTATCGAAACCCATCAAAGGTTTAATAACAGGATCATCCGCCCCAGTAACAATCCTACCCATCTCAATATGTGCAACACAATGATTAACAGCAACAATTGGTTTCTTCCACAGCTGTGAAAGAACTCTAACAACAACAGCAGACACTTGTAAAGGTGCTCCCATACCAGGACCTTTAGTGTAACAAAGACAGTCAATTTCATCTGAGGTAATTCCCGCAGTCTCTAAAGCAGATTTTATAAGTGGTAAAACATGTTGCAAATGATGTTGGGCTGTTTCTCTTGGCAAAAAACCTTGACCAGCTGGGGTTATATAAGTATGTCTTGGATTTGACAAAATTGTACCATCTAATGTATCAACCCCAACTCCTATCTTGTTTGCGGAACCTTCAAATCCTAGTGCTGTCATTCTCTTCATTTTTTGAACAAAATATCAAAATGGAACCTGTGAATTTAATAAAAAGATCAAAACTTTATGCTATGTATTGCCTTAACAAACAATTAATGTGAAGGGTTATGTGCATGTACAGAATTTGTGTGTGAGACAGAGAAAGAGTGGAGAATTGTTAACAGTGATTGCAAAGGTTGGAGCTTTACCTGTGGCGGCTGAGCCTGGGAGCTGGAAGCTGAGGTTAACGGTCAGTAGCTGCAAGGAAGACAGACAGTAGGGATTGTTGTTTCTTAATGCGTTAACTATACTTAGCCCTTATATATCTAGAAATATTCCACATCAATTCCTGTAGTTTGGAATTTCCCAATATTAACTATGATTCTCGAAACCTTCCAACATGCCCCTCGACTGTTAGATAGATCATGGTTCTCAGATCCGCCAGGGTCGCGGGTTTATCAACCCGGATTTATCCCAAATTAATTTTAAAGAAGAAAAGGATGAAAAAGAATGGACAATTGCTTTCGGTGTTGTTAGCTATTCAATGGACAAGGATCACATTAGAAGTTTTTAATAGCTATCAAGTTAGTATTGTAAAATTAAAACTGAAGTTGAAGTGAAATTTGCTGAATTTATAAAGACTAAATTATTGTTTCTACCTTTTATTTTGGGGTTTTAGGTTTTTTACTTTGAACTGATTTTAATATTGACTGGCCGAATCGAATAACTCCACAAGTTGCTAAAGATCTAGTTAACTCAATCAAACCCAAATCAAAACTAGGGATTTAAAAAAAATAAAACAAGGATGTTTCAATAAAAAAATATTGATCCGGCTTTTCCTAATGACCCAGCCAAAATCAATAAAATGGATTTAATGATAATAATAATCAACAAAACAAGAAAAAAAATCATTTATATGCTATATACAGAACACACCAGACTCGAAACGGGCTTCCCCATAAAATGCAAACAAGAATTAATTTTCAGCTATCTATGGCAATGCCAATGCCTTTTATAGACTGTACAAGTTAGCTAGACACCTGAAACTCAACACTAGAGCAAGGTCAGCTTTTGATATCTATGTATGCTTTACACCCAACAGCATTTTGTACACCAATTCTGGACTTTGTACTCTGGTAAAAATAATGCTGGAACTATGTCTGACTCTGCTGCTCTTTGTTTTCCATGTCCCTAACACTATCTACAGTATGTTGGATCTTCTTTGATAGACTCTCGTTATGTTCCTCAATGTGCTCAAAAATCAATTCCAGATGCCTTTTATAGGTCGCGGATCTCTTTTTCTCTATGGCCAGCTGCTGTGATAGTTCCCTAATCTTGTCGTGTTCATTCTGCAAAAGAAAAGAAAAAAAGCATTAAAATGCATGTTGCAGTGCAAAATTAAGCCAAAAATAAATTACAGGAAGACTCTTGCAAGTGCATCATAGAGATTTTTCAGCCTTTGACATGTGCACAAGCAGAGTTTGTTAGCGTGAATATATTGCATCCTAAGTTCAATAGCATTTCAAAAGAATGCATACCTCTTAGTTGCCTGGTTCTTTGGATCAAAAGAAAGCAAAAATATAGGTTTATAGGTTCTTTAAGTTCCTGAGCTGATATTAATTTAATCCTTATGGACCTCAATACAAAACTTTGGGACCCCAGTGATTAACTTGGCCAATGTGACTCTTAGAATTTAATACTTTATGATGTCAAAGCTCAAACCATGAATACTAATAGTAGTTTAACGATAGGAACACAAGAACTAACCGGATATTGTTCATAAATGCAATCCCTTCGACCTTTGCCAGGTGTCAAGGTATGAGTATGCTCCTTCACAAACTTTGTAACGACCCATTTACCAGAACTTATTTTTCTCACCAAAATCATTGCCCTGCAGCCAACCCTTGTTTCCGCTCTTTGTCTAACAATCTTTTCACGCTTGTCAGGCATTCTGAAGCCCTCTTTATTGCAAACAAGCGCCCGACCAATAGCAGATCCATCACGTCTTGATCGAGAAAGTTTGCTTACACGGATGACAAATCCTATGCGTGTAGCATAAGCATTGTAAAACGCATGCGCAGCTGCTTCAGAATCAAACTCCTGTCCCAAGTATGGCTCATCTGCAGTAATCATTGACATAGCTGGAGCTCCATCTGTTATCGTATCTATATCCAAAGTCTCTTTATCCATTTTACGATCTTCATACTGTTCAAATTCTTCTTCAGCAGAATTTTCAAAAATTTCATTTTCATCACCAGCCCTAGCAATGTCCACAACTGCATTTCCCGGTACATCACCATTAGCATCACCATCAACGATGAAGTCCACTGTAAAAACAACATCAATTGTTTCAATGACTTCCATGCCCACACGACGTCTTATCAGAGAAGACATGAGATAAATATCTTTGAAGACAGAAGAAAAGGTTGAGGATTCAGTCTTTAGCCATAATGCTCTTAAAGAACTGATTATTCAATGAGGCTAAATAACTGGGCATCAAACTTTATCCGGATTTCTGTTATTTCAGAATAACCATGCAACAACTAAATCTTAAAACTCTTGCATTTCTCTCAGCTAGGTAAACAAAAGGATTGCACAAATGGCATAAAACAACAAAGCCTAGCAATCATTCCTCGTAACATAACCCACATGGGCTTTGGCTGATAAGTGTTAGCCTCTGATTTAGTCAGGCATAAATGCTGCGGAACCTTTTCCAGTTGTAACGCATGCATGCATGCATGCCATTACCTGGTGTATATGTGTTTTTCTTTGAAAAGAGAGAGATGGGCTGAGTTTTCAGGTAAATGGTTATCAAATGATCTTATAAAGAATCAATTTTGTTCATTAATGTCTATTTTTTACAGCATATTCTTAGTTAATTTAGTTAGAATATGGTAAGTATAGTTACATTTTATTGAAATTTTGTCTATAAATTAGTACTTCTAGTTCTTATAAAACTAAACAAACTTAGGTCTCACTGCTTCACAGTCATAACTTTGCATAGCTCTTCTTTCCTAAACCATTATTTTTGCCTATGCGGTCTTGGAGTCACGAGAAAACAAATGGCTTGGGAAAATGAACAGCTATATAATTATGGACTAATATAAGTGCACAAATGGGTTTTAAAACCGTCTTGGCTCCCCCTACTACTATTGGAAAAAAAAATAGGTTTCTCGTTGTCTGCAATAGCCTATGTCTTACCATATCATTAACCACATTTTTGTTACTCATTGCATCTCTCTCACAAAAAGGGTCTCTTTTGTTGTACTTGCAAGAGGGACTCCAAACAATATGTTCAAAGATTATGGTTGGAGAGATAAGGTAAAACAAACGATATTGGAACTAATGAAACTAACTCATTTCCAAAAGCAGTAGGTGGGGCTAAGGCAGCCACAAAAGGCATTCTGCATGTACAATAACCATATCATTATGCAGTTCCTAGTTTTCTAAAGCAATCTACAGAGTCATTGCTATAAAAGGAAACGACTGTTTTAGGAAAGAAGAGCTAAGCATCGTTACGCACTACAAAGAACTAAAGATCTAAAAACAAAAGCTAAGTTTGTTTAGCCTTAGAAAAACAAAGCAACCAGTTTTAGATGAAATTCCAATAAAATTTAACATAAACAAGCAAATTCCGATTAACTAAGAATAAGCTACAAAAGGAGTAAAAGTAGCAGCCAAAATCAATTCATTGTAAGACTAGTTCACAAAAACTTTGAGTCTTTACACACAATGAATTGGTCCAGCTCTATTTGCAAAGAAAACTCACCTAGACTACGTACCACAACTATGCATGTATTAAAATCGCAAAGTATCCGTAATAGAGCATACACATGCTATCCATATGAATCGATCATCACAACTAAGGTCAACACTTCACATAATTCAATTAGTGAAAGATCATCACAACTAAGGTCAACACTTCACATAATTCAATTAGTGAAAGTCTATAGTACAACTAAAGATTCGGTCTCAAGCTTATGACAAGTAAAACTAAAGATTCAATTCAAACCTACTACACAGCTCACTAGACTCCATTTATAGAGTTAGTTGGCACCCGTATTTGTCAATTAGTTATTTCTCAATCTTTATGAAAAAGGTTTAAAATGAAATTATTATCTGGAAATTGATCTATCTTCGTTCTCCTCTTGGCATCCTCCACAACTTTTGATACATATGCACATTGTTTCTTTACAAGGTAAGCATAACTAGACAATCACGTTCAGCTGTCGAAAGCTGGAAAAACTGAAATTCAAACTTTCCACAGAAAAACAAGAGAGGGAACATGAAAACACACATAGCAACCTAAAATTCAATCATTCAAAACTAGTCTCTAACTTCTGCTAACTGATGAACTTTTCTCATTACAAAAAAAGTGTTTCTCCTTTGTCGACACAATTTCTCAGCAGCCAAAGAAACCCCATATTCAAACACATTAAAACCCTAAACCCACAATTCTAATAGCTATCAATATCACAATAAACCAAATAAAAAATTGCCAGAACTAAAATCAACCCTTTATGACAAAAAATCTAAAATTTCATCATAAAGATTCAAACTTTATCATTTTCCTTCATTTCCACAATCTAAAACAGCCCTTAATTCCATAATCTATACTCAAATCCCATTATAAATCACTCCTCTATTTATATTACCCATAATCCAATTTTAAAATTAATAAAAATAAAATAAAACTCCAATTTTCAAGAAAGTAAATAAAAGATCGAAAATTTTAAAATAATTTTTGCTTACTTGAAAAAATTTGTAGTGATCGATTCAGGGCTAAACTTCCTGCAAGCCACACAGAGGAGAGAGACGGAGAGAGAAAAGTGCGACTTCAGGATAATAAGAATGGGGACGCAAGGTGATCGTGAGGTGGCAAACATTGATTGGAGTTGACAGAAAGAAGAAGTCAAAGTTTCCTATTTGCAACGAGTAGTTGGTAAACACGTGGCACACTGAGTGTACTTGCACACGTAAGATCACCGCTAAGCCTTCAATCTCCTTTTAGTCTCTCATCTATTAAACATATTTCAATTCAGTACCATACTAAGGATATTTGTAATTGTACCACCCGAAGGTAACTCATTTTATAGTTTTGTGTTAAATAAATTTTCCTTCAATAAATTAAAAACACAAGAATTTTATTGATAGTTAATTTTTAATTCATTAATATTTATATTTTCAATAACAGATATTTTTAAATAATATTAATATTATAATAATCTTCAATACCAATATGTAAATTTCACCTCGCCTCTGTTAAAAAAAATAAAAGAAATTGTTAAAATTTAAAAAATAAGTTAATCTTGTTTTTTCATTATTTTCCTGTTTATCAACCAAAAATCATAAATGACATAAAATAAGTATTTTAAATCACTCCTAACCTATATAGTATATTATTAGCACTTTATTTTATCTTTAAAAACTCTAAAAATGTTTTTAAAAACTCCATAAAATCAGTAATATTAAAATCCAAAAAAATAATGAAACTACATGAAATTTTATCAAATCATCAAATTTAATAATTATTATTTTATAAGAAATTTTACCTGAGAAGAATTAAACTTTAAAAGTAATATTATATTTTATTATCATGTTTTTATTTTAATATGTAATTACATATTGATAATTCTATTATTTTTATTTTCATCTTTTAATTTAAACTATCTTATATTTTAAAAATGAAATACCAAAATAATGTTTTAACTGTTAACTAAAACAACCATCCATGTATATTATTATGTGATAAAAACATAATTAAGATAAATTTTGAAACTTGAAATTTATTTTATGCTTTTAGGCTTAAAACGCAGTATTGCCTGCACAGAAAAACGGCCCTGAGAGCCTTTTTAACTGGACAGGCTCAGACCAGGCCCAACTGAGTGAACTCACTCGGTCATGGAGTTTCTCCTCTGAGCTGTTTAGGGAAAAGAAACGAGCTCTTTCGGTCTCCCTTTCCCTTTCCAAATTAAGTCTCTGTTTTCTTGATTTCTTTCAAGAATGAAAAATTGAGTCTTTTTAGCATAAAGTAGTTGCATTTGATATATTTAATGGCAAAAGCCTTATTCTTTCATAGCTTAAAAAGAGCAGCTTCTTCTCTTCTCAAGCCACCATATTCATTTCTCAGGTACTTTCTTTCTCCATATATATTTAAGATATGAATAAAGATTTAAACTTCATGCTTTTTTGGATATGAAAAAATGTTGGGTTTTATGCATTTATTTATTGGGATACGATAATGCTTGCTTAGGCCAATTTTACAAGCACGTGAATCAATTTTGATTCAATCAAGACAGGGAATTTCACAAAACTTGATAAACCCTTCATGGGGTTTTAGAAATGTGAGTCATGGAAGAGTGAACTTAGTGATATCACAAGGAAAACCTAAGTTTGAAACACATGAGGCTGACCCTCCAAAGAAAGAGAAGTGGATGACAAAGAAGAGATTGAAGTTGCAGAGAAAGAAAGAGAAGGAGAAGAGAAAAGCTGCTAATAGAAAGGACCCGCGTTCGCTTACAGTTAAGAGGAAGAAGGGGCAGAAATTTGCCAATGTAGAAGAGAGGATTAAGACCAAACTTGAGAGGGTGAGCATGATTGAAATTTTTTTTTTTTTTTGGTTTCTGGCTTGGTTGGCTGCTAATTTTGATGTTTAGTATTTTTATTTAGCTTATTGTAACTGGTTATTGAGTTTGAGATAAGTTATAGTTGATTGCATACAATTAGCTTAGGATAAAAGAAAATATAATCAAATGTGATCTCAACCATTTATAATTTTTGTTATGAATCAAGTAATTTATTGAAGTGAAGTTCTTTTGCATAACATTTTGCCGCCCATTAGTTAAGTGGAAACAACTATCCTTTGATAATCGAACAACAGCATGATCTTTGGTAAAAAATTTAACCAATGTGCCTTCTAAGAGGAAGAGGAAGCTAAAATTTGCATATACAGAAGTGGGAATTATGTCTAAGCTTGAGGGACTGAGCATGATTGGACTGTTTTTTCCAGCCTGGTTTTGTTGGACTTTGTAAGTGCAATGGTCTCTCTTTTTTTTTGCTGCAAGCTGTATTGTTATTGAACGTAAGATGCGGTAGTTGAGTGCATATAACTAGCTGACGATAAAAGATCTGATCCTGTGTTTGTGAAATCCAATCAATGTGATTTCAACCCCATTTCTAATATTTATTTTGAGCATAATTCCCTGTATGTTATTTTTGCTTGTGCCTATTGCATGCACCTAGAAAAGGATAAAAGAACAAATTCACCTTGCAAAAATACTGCAGGGATCAATTTTTCCATTACTTGTATGTGTAATGGAAAAGAATTGAGGAGTTAATGTGAGGATCAATACGCTCCCCTCTTTATTAGGTCTGTTTGTGATGAGAACAGAGAAGGAAAACTATTTTAGGATAGAAATTTTTTGTCATGAGGCTACTAAATCCAATTAATGTCTCCCATGTTTCATATAGGTGATTACTTTTTCGTTGCTTGTTCCTATAATCACAGGCCAGAATCAAGGAAGCTAAACTGGTTGAAAGACTCAAGCGGTATGAAGTTCCTAAAATGCAGGGACCTGAAGTCAAACCACATGAACTGACTGGCGAGGAGCGTTTTTTCATGAAAAAGATGGCCCAGAAAAAGTCTAATTATGTTCCAATAGGAAGAAGAGGAGTATTTGGAGGTGTCATTCTTAATATGCATATGCATTGGAAGAAACATGAAACTGTAAAGGTCATCTGCAATTCTTCTTGCAAACCTGGCCAAGTACAAGAGTTTGCTCAGGAAATTGCCAGATTGAGTGGTGGGATCCCTATACAAATAATTGGAGATGACACTGTCATATTTTATAGAGGGAAGAACTATGTTCAGCCAAAAGTTATGTCGCCTGTGGATACATTGTCCAAAAAGAAGGTGCGTACCACAGCTTCCATCATTATCTACTGCTTAAAATTTCCTCTTTCTGGATGTTTATGGTGTTTAGGCAGGCTGTTTTTAAATTGTCAATGTAATAGCAAGGTTGCACTGTGACTTGTTTTAACACTCAAAATGTTCTCACACTAGTATGGAGCTTCATATTTATGTATTCAGCATCAACTCATCATCGTTATTTGTATCTTGTGCTGTTTAGGAGAGCTTGCAATTTCTAGGATGAGACTAAGACCAGTCAACTGATTTCTGGCTATAAACTTGCTTGCCAATATTAGTTCAGGTGATACCAATTCACTATCAAGCCATGGTTTGAGAAAACAAGAGATGCTCTTATCTAATCAGTAACATTCGTTTGAAATTTTGAACCTTTTGTTGTCCTAAAAAATCTTTTGTGTGATTTGATTTGTAGAACTATTATATTAAATTTCATCTTGCCACTTGTATGGCCTTCCAATTTCACTTTTAGTCATTTTGCTTATATTCTTACACAAGAAGGGGAAAATAGAACGTACACGTGCGATGATACTTTATTCACCTCCATTTTAATACAGCCAGCCTCCCTTTTTCTCCTTTTGGGAAGCTAAACGTGATACATTTGGCATATTCTCTTCTCACCATTCCTGTTGCTTTTGTATATGATAATGGCTTTGACATTGATGTGTCTGATATGCAACCTTGTGATCCTATTCAAAACTAGTTAGCAGCTAAGTTGATTAACTCTTCCTTGCCTTTGCAGGCACTAGAGAAATCAAAATACGAGCAATCGCTCGAGACTGTGAGGCACTTCATTGCCATCGCTGAAAAAGAATTGGAGCTCTACTTCAGGCACAATGCACTTTATGGTGATTCAAACAATAGGAATCCCGGGTCTATCTTGGATGGTCCAACACGAAAGGACTTGGAGGAATCTGGGAAACCTGTAAAGCAAAACAGTGATCTGTCTTTCAATAGTTTTCCTCCAGGTCTTTCAGAAATAAAAGCAAGTGCCACTTATGAAGATTTGTCTGGAGCTGAAGATGATTCCAAAGTTGAAGACTTATCCCTAAGCGAATCAGATTCTGAAGATGACCACCTATTTGATTTGGATGATGAAGAAAGCAGAGATAGCTCATCTGCTACGAAAACGAGCTCCTCTGCAATTTTGGGTTCATCATGAATACTGTAGAATGATAGCTGATAATCAAGGTTGTGTGACAGAAATTAACTTTTTGTATAAAATCAAACTTAGTTTCCAAATCTATTCCTCTCCTTACTTCCATTACCACTCATAAATGGTAATTTATGCATCCTACACTCTATTTTGCTCGTTAACCTTTAGCGAACATGAAGAAGCTGGTATCAATAAGGTAATAGTTTAGTTACTGGTAGGAGCTAACCCTACCAGTATAAAAGAAGATATGCTAGAACTGAGTTAGGTGAATTACTGGCATCTCATTAGAAATGGTAGGGATCAATCTAACCCTGAACAAGTCCCAATTATGAAAACAAAGCTCTAAGGAGTGGCTTGTCAGAGTAGTTGCTGCAGCCGGGCCGGAAACAGGCCGAACAAAGGCAACCAGACAGTGTGAACTGTGAAGTGTTTGTTGTTCAGGAAACTTAGGTAACAAGTCTTGTATTCTGGAAAATTGGCATGTAGATGCAGGTCATGACATTGGCAGCAGGTCATTCAAGAAAAGAGATGGCGAGTGCCTAATGACATCCGCTAATTTATTTTTTTTAACCTTAGAAGTCTTCTATTTTTATCTGATTTTATTAGATTCAAACTCAATCGAGGGAAAATTATTTTAACAAGACAGAGGAGCGGGGTGGATGCCTGTATATTATTCTGATGGTGTTTCATTGTGGTTTAAAGTATTTTTTTTCAGAAATATATTAAAATAATATTTTTTTATTTTAAAAAAATATAATTTTAATTACATTCTCAAACACTACTGTTTTACAATATCTACTGTTTTACAATATCTAACTCATAGTTACTAAACCTTACTAACATAGTAAATTATGTTTTATTATATTTCAAGTTAAATAAAGAGGGGGGGGGGAAACCTAATTAGATGCTGTTTAAACCCTAGCTGGATTAATTTAAGATTTTTTTAAAAAAAAAAAACAAAGAAAATTTGTTTTTCAATTAATTGACCTGGATTAACCAATGGAATCCATTATTTTTATTACAGTTTTTTTTTACTTAATCTTGTTAATATATATTTTTTTAATTCCCTATCTACGGGAGTGCGTGTTGACTAGAGAACCTCCAAAGATAGCTATTAGCTACAGACCAGTGGGCTGCTTGTCGTTTTGCAAAAAAGTGAACAAATTATTTGTTGCTTCTTTCTTTCATTCAGAAAATGTAGAATCTTGTCCGAGTCACGTGACCTTCCAGAAGTGGCACGTGATCTCGGTATGTGATCATGTACCCCGATTTGATCTCTAGCTGAGTTCGATCTCCACCCGGGACCTGGCAGCTATCTGGTTAAAATTTGGTATCCTAATCATTTAGTTCGGAATTCAGTGATAAAAATTTAAAATTAAAAGATTTTTTTTTATGTGGTTTCAGATTCAAGCCCCGTGGTTGCTAATATGATGGCCGCTAAAGGCTTACATGATTGTTAACTTCAGGGCCCGTGGGATTAATCGAGGTACGCGCAAGATGACCCGGACACCTACGTTAATAAAAAAAAAATTGGTATCGTTAATTTTTTAAAATTAAAATACTATTATTTTATTTTAAAAAAAATAAGTAACCCTAACCCATGACCCAAATTAGATTTTAAAACTATAGTTGAATCATTAACATAATCTTTTTGTTTTATTTTTTACTCAAATGTTTGTCATTATTTATTTATTTATTAAAAAAGAAGAGACTTGGGCCATCTATTTTAGAACTAAAAAAATTATTTACTTCGTATAATTAGCTTTTTCAGGAGTTTTGAATTAGTTAATTATATGATTTCTGGTCTATAAGAAAAAACTCTCTCCATGTTATAATTAATAACATATAATATTTGTCAAACATGTCAACATTAAGTTTAGCAAATTCAAGAACTTGAAAATTCTATCTCCATAGTGTTTTGGTTTGAAATTGATAGCCGAGATGGAACTTGAATTTCATGTACAAAGGTGCGATAAATAGACAAGGATTATTGGAACATGAAATTAATAAATAGTGTTAATTTAATTCTTCGGACGAGGGGGGAATACACATTTTCCCCGGAATAAACTTTAAATTCAAAGATATATTTTATAATTACCAAACCCGGCCCAACTCAGGATTAACATAGAATTCCACCAACTCAAGACTCAGCTTCAGACGGTTTGATTTCAAACCAAAATAAAAAGTTGAATCGGTCAGTTTTTAGATAAAACTCAGGCTAACTTAAAAAAATTCAAAATATCATTGTTTTAATGTTTATTTTTTTTAAACTAAAACAACATGGCATGAATTGACCTGCTCAACCTGTGATCTAGATCTTGGGAATAAAAAGCTGTTTGGAAGTATGTTAACAGTTGTTTTTTAAAGTGTTTTTTCATTAAAAATCATCAAAAAAAAATCTTATACCTTTCACAAGTCTGGACCACGTATTATAACTATGGTATACTTCGAAAAATCTTTAAAAAATTAGGATCAAAATTAAACAAAGGCGGGCATTATATGCTGTTGTCCCATTTCGGGGGACTCGTACGTACAAGTATTGTCAATTTTAGTACTTATCCATGTTATGCAGATGGTGCTGGTGCTGGCATCAATTTGCATGCTCTAGTAAATTAGAATTATATGCATTGACCCACACCTTAGTGATATATTTATCATATCAATTAGCCTTAAGCATTGCCCTAGAGACATACAATTATACTTGATGCCTTTCATAATCATAATAAATTGGTTAAAAGTCAGTTCTTGAATAGATATATTATTCAATCATTTATCCGTGTTACGTTATGTCACGTACTAATCGGATCAATTTTTTAAAAGAATTAAAATAAATATCGAGACAACAACATATTAAATCGATCCAAGTTAATCTAAATTAACATGTAAAATCCACGACCTGAGTCATGAGACCATGATAATCTCATATAAAACAAATAAAAAAAACATATTGAAGCTAAATTCCAAATTAACTTAGTTTTGAAGAATTAAATTAAAAAAAACAATTAAAAAGAACAAGAAAAAAAACTCGAATCAATCCAAGTTAACATGTTAAACCTAGATCACGAGATTAGGATAACCCAATAGAATGCAAATCAAAACAAGTTATGAAACTCAATTCTCAATCAATCCAACATTAAAGGATGTAATTGAAAAAAAATCAATTAAATAATAATGATAAAAGACCTGATTCAACCTGATAAACCCTTGACTCTGGTCATTAGACTGTGATAACTTCATAAAAAATAAACTAAAATAAATAATAAACTTCAATTTAAATCTAATATTAAAGGATTAAAAAAAGAATAGTTCCAATAAAATGTATTAATTTCCCATCCTCAACTGGTTACAGTTAATCCTGACAATAATCAATACATATTATAGAAAAGTAAGAATGTGCTGAGAAATTTTTTTTGTTGATAGTATTTTGCATGGTCAATCTCCTTTGAACGATTCTTGTTTGGAAATGTTGAAAATAATAGGGATAGCGTGTTCTTACTGTGAAAATAGGGAAAAATACACGAACCACAAATTATTCTACGTGTAGGATAAATGTCTTGAGAAATCAATACATAACATATAATATGATCACCATGGCCCATGCATACTCGAAAAAGATTCTCAAAACAAAAATCCTAATTTAATATTCTCATTTTAGTCCCTTTTCTTTGGATTTTAATGGTAATAATATCCTTAAATTAGTATTTTAATACCGAGACTTTATGTCTCCTCTATCAATTCTTAAATAAATCACCCACGACGTCAGACTGTTTTTTTTTTTTTTTTGAACGGCTTTTCATTCCCTGTATAATTTACTACATTTACGGCACAATAATCTATTCTCTTTTCATATATATATATATATATATATATATATATATGTTTTAATGAGACTATGATAGTTGTTTTTTAAAGGAATTTTTTATTGAAAATTTATTTAAATAATATTTTTTATTTTTTAAAAATAACTTTTAATTTCAGCATATCAAAATGATTTTAAATAAATAAAAAATTAATAATTTTAAATAAAAAACAAAATTTAATAAAATACATTATTTAGAACACAATTCCAAACAACGGTAAGCAACTCATTTTTATGGTTATTAAACCTAATATGATAGCTGTTCAATTGACTTGAAATTTAATATTTTGAATCATTTTAAATATTTATCTAGTTAAATCTAGATAAGATCAAGCTAGGTTAACGTCAAATAATTAAAAAAAAAAAACTAGAATGATATGATTTTAAATAAAGTAATCGACCTGATTTAACATGAAAATTTAATAATACAAGTGATAAACCGAGTTAGACTCAGGTGGGGTCGGGTTTGACAACAGAGATGACTCCAAACCAACCACAAATTGGGCACCGACAAAGAAGCCAGCTGGCAAAGTAATTTTGATATTCAAGAGTGTGTAGTAGTTGACAAGTCATCCTCCACTCTATTTTACGTGCTTACTATATTAGTTTTGTTTATGCATATGATTTCACGAATCCATACACCGATTACAGCACAACTACACGAGAGGAAAAGGTGAATACCTTCCCTTCCAAGGCAAGCCAAGAAAAAATTTTCAAGCCCCGAGAGGCCAATTTTGTTGCCCCAACAATAAAAAATACATATATAATTCCTCTGCTGGTGTCCTCGAAAAAGCTGGCGTCCCTCAGCTGTTTTGGTAGGGTGGTAAGGGTTTTTTTTAAAAAAAATTGTTTGAAAATATATTAAAGTAATTATTTTTTAATTTATAAAAATTATTTTTGATATTTGTATATTAAAATATTAAAAAATTAATTTTAAATAAAAAAATTCTAATTTTATTAAAACTATGGTATAAACACCACCTGAACAAACAAGAATTATTTCAAGTCAACTATGAGGGGTGTAGCTCAATTGGTCAGGTTTTAGGTTTGCTCCCTAGAAGTCATCAGTTCGAGTCTCACAAATCTTAAGGTCACTGAAGGCTTACATGGTCGTTAACTTCATGGCCCGTGGGATTAGTCAAGGTGCGACAAGCTGGTCCAAACATCCACGTTAATAAAAAAAAATTATTTCAAGTTATAATCTTGAGGGGTATAGCTCAACTGATCATGTTTTAAGTTTGCTCCTTATAGATCACCAGTTCAAGTCCCACAAATTTAAAGGTCACTGGAGACTTATATGGTTATTAATTTTAAGATCTGTAAAATTAGTCAAAGTATATCCAAGCTAGCCGGATATCTATACTAATAAAAAAAAATTATTTCAAATCCAATTGTGCTCCTCGTGTTGACAATGTGCAGGGACTACATCATGTTGGACCCCATTTCCCTACCCCAAGAGTCAAATTCTGTCCTTTTTTATGAGTTTTTCCATTGAAGTTTGAGCTTGCATTAAAGAATATAGGAGGGGAGAGGGGAAAAAAAAAAGATAAAGGGGGAATGCATTCCTTATTTATGTCAAAACATACTTTATCAAATATATTTATACATTTCCCCAAGAGATTTAGTATTTCATAGA
>Ga0307517_10005439_pt1 | contig 19186 bp, 8 predicted proteins | sample 23_EM_MG_FD_194515 | JGI IMG/M metagenome (GOLD analysis project Ga0307517, IMG submission 194515) | Populus trichocarpa ectomycorrhiza microbial communities from riparian zone in the Pacific Northwest, United States - 23_EM | ecosystem: Host-associated > Plants > Roots > Unclassified | place... | reverse complement strand
GGTCTTCAGCAGAGAAATATGGCGATCAGGTTGCAGTGGTAGATCCGCATCATGATCCACCTACAAGTATGACTTATAAACAGGTTACCTTCCAACACAAATTTAGTTTTTTATTTATTTATTTATTATTATGTATCTCCTCGAGAAGCATGTGAAGAGACGATTTGTGCCCTGAGTTTAACTTAGGTTCTGTCCACACACACAGCACAGGTGATTAAATGTAGCCAATAATAAATTTTCATCATAGTGCTTGCAGCTATAAGATTACTAACTTAATTGAATTGGTGGGAATAGTTGTCATGTTAGCTATATGATCCATATTATTAGTTCTTTGACTGCATTTATATGCTTCTCTGTATGCTGCTTGATCTATGTGCTCAATATCAATGTTATCTGAAAAAAAGAGTAACTGTTGATTCCATTTGTTGTAATAAATTGTGAATGTTTCTTCCCATTGAAGCTGATTGGTCTTTACCATATTATAGGATCTTTGTTCTTTCCATAAACATGGAATGCAAGTTCTTTCAAGTTCTTGGTAAACAAGTTAATTTGTTCTAATTAGCTGCTTTCACATCAAATATTACCTTTTCTCTTCAAAATTGCAGCTGGAGCAGGAAATTTTAGATTTTTCTGAAGGCCTGAGGGTTATTGGAGTTAAGCCAGATGAGAAACTTGCACTTTTTGCTGATAATTCATACCGGTGGCTTGTTGCAGATCAAGGTGCCTTGCAATTTCATTTATGTTTACCTACTTGCTAATTTCTATATATTTTTTCTTTATCTTATATTTCTCTCCCTTGTGGTTTATGTGTGTGTATCTATGTTATCTAGCATACACACATTTCTGCGTTAGCATCTTCACAATGCGCAAGCCTTTCAGTTTAGCCATAGAGGGTTGTTGCCTCTAGCGGGATGTTTTTGGCTGGTGTTTGTCCTTGTTCATAATGCTGGAGTGAAGAACTCAAAATGAAATAATTTGACCCTTTTCTTTATTACCACTACAAATCTTTGGCAAGGGAATGGATGATTGTAATTTGCAATTATTGAATACCTAAAACTTTTGGATACCCTCCTTTTGTTATATAATATCTCAATAGCCACTTTGAGCCTTGCCGAAAGGCTTAACCATTCTTGATTTAAAATCTTAGAATGCCATAGTGCTCCTAAACGGTAATGTGACAGATTTAAAACTTTTTTAACATTTTTTTTTATTGAGCTTGTTAACCTGTCTATTCCAGATTTCTTTTTGCCTTGAACAAACCCTGGAATCACTGATGTTTTAGGGCCTAGAGAAACAGGGAAATTTTATTTTAAATGCTCCTTGCCTTCAATTACATATTGACTATCATTCCCCTGTCCACATGGTTTTCAAAGACTCAAAAGGTTTCAGATGTTAGAAAAAACAAAAGGATGTTCAGGGTGTTTAATCATGGAAGGGAAGAAGGTGTTCCATTTTGCAGTGTCCATGTGCTCCTCTTGGAAGAATCATTGTTGACTTTTTATTTCATTTGATGCATGGTAACTGTACCTTTCTTTTGCAATATATCTTATTGATATTTTTCCTAGGTATGATGGCCATGGGAGCAGTTGATGTGGTGAGGGGATCAAGATCATCTGTTGAAGAGCTATTACAAATATACAATCACTCTGAAAGGTTTGCAAAAGAACTTTCCTTTAAATGTATATTATTTCTATATTTTATCTTTACATATGGATAATAACAGAGGATGGTTAATTGTAACCCAGTTTATTTTTAATCAGATGATAAGCAAATATGTATGCAGGGTTTTAATACTCTTCCTGACATTTCCTTAATTCTGGGATAAAGCATGTAAGTTAGGGACTTTAGGATTGGCAATTATGGGGGAAAACTCGGGCTTATGGGAATGGGACTGAAGGATGTAGAAGATAAAGAAATAAGTGACACATTGATAGGAAAAATAGAGAAAGCGGTGCTAGAAATAGTGCAGAGAATAAAGAAAAGAATAATTTTGTATTTTGGTGAGTACTTGGCTTAGGGTACAACTGTTAAGTACTAAGCTGAGAATAAAATAGTGTCGTCATAGCATTATTTTGTTAGTCCCCACCAAGCTACTCAGCTTGTGCTTTTCTACAACTAGCCAGACTCGTCATACCCTGAAAAAAATTTGATGATTTGGGTTTGGTCAGATAAGATTGACTTTGTCTGGCAGTTCTAAACACCCCAATAGACACACTTGTCTAATATGTGTTGAAAGTGTTTGAATCAATGATATTTGGATTGCTGTGATAATGGTATTACAATTGTTTTTGAAGAGTTTCAGGAAGTGGATTCCTTTTGTTTTCAATCTGTAATGGCACTAGTGTTATTGCTGATTTTTTTTTATTATTACTACAGTGTTGCACTTGCAGTGGACAATCCTGAATTGTTCAATCGAATTGCAGAAACATTTTCTTCCAAGGCAGCTCCCAGATTTGTCATTCTACTCTGGGGAGAGAAGTCAAGCCTTACTATCAACGTAATGGAGGGGATACCTATTTTTAATTACAAGGAGATAATAGATTTGGGGCGAGAGAGCCGTAAGGCTTTCTTTGATTCTGGTGATGCTAGTAAGTTGATCAGTTTGCAAATTAATATGGGAAGTTTATGTATGTATTATGTCATGAATTACCAGCACGCTTCTTTCTATGAGATCTTTGGGTTTATATTTTAAATCCCTGTTTCATAATACACGAAGAGTTTGTCTAGTTGGCTGCTTTTAAAGCTTGAATACATAAAGCAGCCTTTAAGAGACTAACTTGAAGCTCGGTATTAAAATTTTTGTAACCATGTTGTGGATTATATGCTCTAGGGAGAATGCCAGAGTATTTGAGAAACTCTTCTGAAACAGTTTTTCCTTTATACCTGGATCAGGATGCAACCCTTAGTAGTTAGGTACACCACTGATATTAGTTAAATCTTCATATATTTTCCATGGATCTAAGTTTGGTGCAGTTGATGTCTTTGTTAGGATGGAACAAAAATCTAATAATTAATTTCAATTATTGTTACTTAAATTGGCTGCTTAGTGTAGCATGGTCATATTTGAAACATTAGTGATGATTTTGATGCTCAAAGTGGCTTTAATTGCTATTCAGCCAATCATGCGTGTGCAATACATCTGCAGCTTTTGTGTGTGTGCTTGCGCACGCTTGTCTGTGGATCAACTAGGCTAAGACAATTGTCGCAGTCATTATTGTTCATCATATTACTTAGTTACAAGGAAGAGATAAACTTTTATATCACTTGTCAAGCAGTGTGATTGTACAGATGTGCTGCTTTTAGTGGAAGGTGCTGTGTTCAATTTATATATATGTAACAGGATTTCCAGTCAGTGCATGTTACCATCAAATGTATACAAAATACAAACTGAAAGTATCAGAATATGTTCCATCAATAATGCTCTATGGTTATATTAATTCTTCTGTGAAATAAAATATTTCTATGCTAGTTGAAAGAAAAGAAGAAAAAAAAGAACAGCACCTCGCTTTCCTTTTCCGGATTATCTTAAGAATTTTCTATTGATAATGATTGCAGGGCAGCACTACAAATATGAAACAATAAGCTCTGATGATATTGCTACACTTGTTTATACTAGTGGAACCACTGGAAATCCAAAGGGTGTGATGCTTACACATAAGAATCTGCTGCACCAGGTTTGTAGTTATTCCCTATCTTTTTGCCTATTTCCTTTATTCATTTAACTTTTTGTTGATGTTCCCTTCTCCAATTTTTTTTCTTGCATATCTCTTCCTAATAATAAAAATATCTTTTAATCTGACAAAAAACAAAATTCTCAAGTGTCTAATCTTGTGTGTGCACTAAATATCTGTGATCAATCAGAAAATAGAGCTATTCTTTTTCCTGGATCATGACCTGCTCAGCTTGCCATTTGTAATAACCTTACACTGCATAACTAGCCCATCAAGCACATTACCATATTTGCTGACACTCAATTGTTTGAAGGCACATTAATCTAGGAAGCCAAAAGGAGTTCCCTATTTTAATCTTATTTTGCTTGTCTTCAAGAGAAATCCTTGTTAATCTTCAATGCTTACTCATTTCTCATAATTCAAAATCAAAATCATTTCTTTAAAAGTCCACCTTCTTCACCAAACCACTTGAAGGAAATCAATGGTTAGATATTCAATCCGGATCTAAATCCAGTTGAACCATTACACTGTTACAATACTATCATTGTGCATATGTTGCTATTTAGTTTTGAAGTTGTACAAGCTCTAAATGAGCTGTCCTATCCTTTCTGTATAAATCTTTCATGGTATCCAATGAGCAAAGCTCTCTCAATTTCAGTTAAAACAAATGCACACAAAATTTTCCTTTCTTGTCTGCCCTCTTTTATTTGGAACATTTTCTCTTCCTCCGTTGAATTTGGAAGAGTGAGGCAGAAAAAAAAAGCTTCGAGATTCTCATCTACGAAGAAAAATCATTCTGGTTGAGAATGTTGTCGTCAACATGTAAAAGAAGAATGAGGCACCAACCATAATGTCGATGATCAAGCATGGAAGAATCTGCACGGCTAAAGTGGAACCCTTTATATATATAAAAAATAAAGCAGTGAGGAGACCATCCTTTTGTTGTGGAATGCTCTTCAGATTATGAATTTATAGGGGGCCTCAGGCCTACTAATTGAATTGAATCTTTGGTTACAGTTGAAAGCAACACTTGGTTAACTTAATGACGAGGCCATTTACAGTGTCAATTGTTTTCCAGATAAATAATTTTTGGGAAATTGTGCCTGCCCAACCTGCAGACAGATTTCTGAGTATGCTTCCACCTTGGCATGCATATGAGCGAGCTTGTGAGTATTTCATATTTGCAAATGGAGCTGAGCAAGTATACACAACTGTCAGAAATTTTAAGGTATTGGTTTTTTATTGTGGCTTTTGAAATGATCCTTTATAATTTTAATGATGAATCATTTTATCAGTTGCCATCACCCGCTATATAGTCTGTTCACCTGACACTGTTTATATGGTTTAACTGCAATTACTTTCATTCGTAGGTTGATCTGCAGCAATATCAGCCGCATTACCTAATCTCCGTTCCTTTAGTATTTGAGACACTTTATAGGTGATCCAGTGTATTGCTACTTGGAAGTTTGTGGTTATTTATTTTATTTTTCTTGCTTGATACTTCACATGGAAATTATCTTATTCATATTAAGGAGCTTGCAAAAAAAAAAAAAAATCTAATCCAGTGATTGTAAAAATATCATCTAATCCACTGGTTTGAAATGTATTAAAAGATTGGTCCAATTAAGAAAATGGATTTCAGGGACTATTCAATATATTTTGTGGATCTAACTTCCAATCTTATACAATAATCAGAAGGGAGAAGGCAAATCCACCCAAATTAGTTTGGGATTAACACTTAATTTGAGTTGAGTATTCATTTGAACTTGATACAATACGATGCATTGCAAAGCATCATATTTCTATGAACTCAAAAAAACTTGCGTTTATATATATGTACTACAAACTATTTATTTGGAAGTTTTCCTGCCTAGTCCTTAAGAGCCTTTTCAGTAAGTTTTCATCTCTCAGCAAGAAGCCCAACTTCTTATTTAATGACCGAGGATGGGTTGTACTAAATGGCAACCCTCCTAATAAATTTTCACCCTCATGTTTCTTCTTTTACCAATAGATTTGCAGTTAGCAGATTGTGCTTTAATATAACAGTTAATGAATCATGAATTGTCTGTTTAATTTTGTTCTACTATGTGCTCCACTTTGGTCAGTTGATTATTTGTTTATCCATGCATTCCTCAAGACTGTGTTTTATGTACAGTGGGATACAAAAACAGATTTCTAAAAGCTCAACTCTTCGTAAACTTCTTGCATTTACCTTCATAAAGATCAGCTTGGCATACATGGAGATGAAGAGAATTTATGAGGTTTGATAGTTTGAAATTGTATGCAGCATTTATTCTTCACTTTATTTGCTATATTTTATTAGCATGTAAATAAAAATTTGTTGGGCTCGAATTTATTATGTTTCCATGTGTTTTTGGAGGATGATTATGTCACTGTTTGATTTTGTTATATGCATTTTTAACATTTTTTTTATATTATTATAAGTAGACTTATTTTTTGAAAAACAAATTAGTCACCAACCCTCACTGTTTAATCTGTTCACTTATCTTAATTTGTTGTATACTTGCGTCAGTGGAACATATTCAGATATTTCATTGCTGCTACCTGCTTCCAAGTTAGTACCGCTCCTGTGACTCTTAGATCACAAAACTGCTCCTCTTGTTACCTTAGAACTGCTCTAGTACTCTGGCATGCAATGCTTCGTACAGTGGGCATCAGTGAATTTCATGAAACTCAGTAGGAGCCTGCCAATTATTTTTGAACCTGCTCTACACCTATATGCTTCCTAGGATGTGATCTTAAAACATGCTTTGTTTTTGGTACAAAAACTAATCTAGATGGCAATTTCCGGGACCAATTCCTGATGATGAAAGAGGTTGGCCACCAACCGTTCATGGATCCATGCTGTATACATATTGCATGTTGGAAGTTCTTTCGGCTCTTCTTAATAACATTTCTTTTTTCCCCTGCTTCAAATTGATTAACACCTAGTTTCATGCTCAATATATCCTTCGCTTCAATTTCAATCAAGCTTGCAATTGAAACCTTCCTTCCCTGTCAATTTGCTGCTTAATTTAGGTTTATTTTCATTGACAGGGAACTTATCTTACAAGGTCTCAGAATGAACAGTCATATTTTGTTTCAATACTGGGCTGGTTACGGGCAAGAATCTTTGCTGCAATCTTGTTGCCAGTACATATGTTGGCTGAGAAGCTTGTATACAGTAAAATTCAGTCAGCAATCGGAATAAGAAAGGTGTATTTCCCCCCCATAAGTTACCGTTTGACTTAATGCTTCATCATTAGCTCTCCCTTATCTGATAGAACAATTTTTCTGAGACATCTCAGCTTGGTACTTGAAAAAGTGGTTTTGAATCCTTGATGCCAATTCTGAAACAATTTATTCAATAGTTGAAGATTCATTCAACGGCTTTAAACTGATTTCCCCCCTCCCAATAATAAATGATGCCAGCTAGACAATTGATATTTCTTTTGAGGTTGTGATAATGTATTTTTTCTGTCACTGTTCAACAAGAAATATCCATTATCTCGTTGAACCTTCTTTTTGATTACCTACGTACATACATCATTTACTCAGAAATATCTGCTACCTTGCAGGCTGGTGTTAGTGGAGGTGGTAGTTTACCTGCACATGTTGACAAGTTTTTTGAGGTTCGATGCTCTCTTGGCTGGTTAAACAAGATATTTCTGATAGTGTCTCTTATAGAACTGCTATATGTGAACAGGCAATTGGAGTTGTGTTGCTGAATGGATACGGTATGACGGAGTCATCTCCAGTTCTAGCTGCTCGACAACTTAGCAATAATGTAAGATATACATCGATAAGTTTAGATTGTTGAAAATCTTGCATGTTTTCAACAATCCCAGAACTTACCCTGTACAGTGTCCTAGAAAGGAAATCTTTTTCTTCCTTGTCGCATCAGTTTGGAGTGGTTATGTACTCCTAGCTGTTCACTTGTGTTAATTTGTTTTCTAACCTTGAACATGGTTCTGATGGTTAGAGAAGGATTTCTTTCTTTCTTTCTTTCTTTTTTTCTCTTGTATCGCCGCCAGTCTCTCTGACCTTAAATTATTCAACCTCTGAAATGCATTTGCATGTATCTTCTTTTGCAGTTTCCTGAAAGGCTACTTTTTGTCAATTTCCTTACTTTTGTATCATATATATTTAATCTACCTTTAGCTTGCATGGCTGTAATGCTGTAGCAAATTTGACTTTTGAAGGTTCTTGGTTCAGTTGGGCATCCAATTCGGCATACAGAATTTAAAATTGTAGATGCTGAAACTGGAAAATCTCTTCCATATGGTTCAAAAGGGATTGTAAGAGTCAGGGGGCCGCAAGTGATGAAAGGTTACTACAAGGTAATAGTTTCCGTAATAGTTTCTTCAAGTGATGAAAGGTTACTACAACTTGACATGCTATCCATCCTACTTGAGCCCTTTACCTAGTTTTGGTAATAAAGAATCTGTTACTCTCTTCTTCCAGGGTACTAATAGTTCTTTTTGTTCTTCAGTAAAAATATATTGGATGTTTGCATGTAGTTGCAATCATTAAAAATGTTTCAGTAGCCTATTATGATGGATCCAAAATTTTCTGCGAGTTTACTATACTTCACAGTGAAGAAACTGCACAGTATACATCTGAAATGCAGTGGCAATCATCATCATGGTCTGAAGATAAATAGTATAATTTAGGATTGTGAAACTAATAATGCCATTACAGAACACCAAAAAGCACTTTTATTTAAGTCATAAAATTTTGTTTCTTATTCTTTCTACGTGTAGTTTGTATTTAAATTATTGCATCAAGATACTCTTTCTTTCTCACAATGTTAATTATTGCAAGTGACACATTTGTAATAATCTTTGACTAGAATCCATTGGCCACAAAGCAAGCTGTAGATGAGGATGGTTGGCTAAACACTGGTGATTTAGGTTGGATAGCTCCTTACCATTCAAGAGGGAAAAGCCGTCGCTGTGGAGGGATTATTGTTCTTGAAGGTCGTGCTAAGGATACTATAGTTCTTTCGACAGGTATTATTGGAAGCATGTGGTTTTCCTTCTATACCACTGCAGTTACTACCTCTCTCTTGCTCTCTCTGAAGTGACAAGTTAGACGCACAAAAAAAAGTATGAAAATAATTTATGATCTCGAGATCTGACCCTGTTGTCTACCTTTCTCAGTTTATCTTCTATAAATGTGTCTAGAGATGCAAGTAGCGTTAGCAGCATCAAAAAGTTTCAATTTTTCACTAGCATTCCTTATTTCAATCTTCTATTTAATTGCTTTGTTTTTTTTTTTTGTGGTGTATCTTTTCCCAATCATTACTCATGTCTGTGGTACTGAGTTGCATTTTCTTCTGAATAGAAGTATAATATTGCATGGACAATTTGCCTTTTCCCAAGAACAAAAATGCTCTATCTTCAAGTCTAAGTTTTCTTTTCCAGTGCATCATTCTGCCTATCAAGAGTATCATATATTCTACTTTTGAAATTGTTTGGAGAAAATAGGTGAAAATGTTGAGCCCTTGGAGCTTGAGGAAGCTGCAATGAAGAGTAGTCTTATTCAACAGATTGTTGTTATTGGCCAGGTTTGTTTCAATGATCATTTTCCTCAAGTCTTGAGCACCTTCGGACACATTTGCACATTTACTTTCATCTATGGTTTTCCATTTGTAAGTTGGTAGTTTATATATTTACTATCATAAATCACGTGTAGGACCAACGTCGTCTTGGAGCTATAGTTGTTCCAAACAAAGAGGAGGTTCTAGAGGTTGCAAAAAAGTTGTCCATTGTAGATGCAGATGCCACTGAGCTGAGTAAGAAACAGATCGCCAACCTGCTAGACAAAGAATTGAGGAAGTGGTAAAACTCTTTTAACTTGAATTAATCTGAAGAATCTGAATTATAAAGACATGTATAGCTTTTACGGTAGTTTAGAACAAATTAAAAGGATACTGTGGATGCAATGGAAAGCCGTGGGAGTTTTGTTCTCAGGGAGGTGGTGGTGCAAAGTGTTGGTAGATGAAATATTTACATGTTGAATATTTTTCTGCACTTGCCAATCTGTGTTGGGTGATCTTGAAGCTAGAGTGGGATCTCCAAAGTACAGGGAGTGGCAAAAGAAAACTTACAGAAATCGACGTCACAGCTAGAGCTTTTTAAAGACTTCGCTTTCCTTCATATTATTCTTTTATCATTCTCCTGCCCTTCTTCACAACAATTAACAACTTAACTAACAAGTTGAAGAAATGTAGTCTACAATCAAACTAGTCTCCTCAAACATTGCTGCAATTTTTGGATTACCCTTTTGTTTTTCTTTGATTTGTTTGCTTCTTTGTTTGTGCATAGCTATGCATTTGTGCTTATTAACAGGCAGTTCTCTGTTCATTTTCATTTGCTGCAATAGTGGTGGCGTATTTGGAAAAAAATTGAATTTCTTTCCATCTTGTACTAATCATTGTTCGATCCAATGCTCTTAAATGCAGGACATCAGAGGCTTCTTTTCAAATTGGACCAGTCCTTGTTATCGATGAGTCTTTTACAGTAAGTTTCACACAAGCAGTCTATTGGCACTCCATTCAGGCAACACCTGCCATGTGGCTCAGTTACATTTTTGTATTGCAGATCGACAGTGGCTTGATGACCCCAACAATGAAAATCCGAAGAGACAAAGTTGTAGCGCTATACGAAGAACAGATAGCCAATCTCTACAAGTAGTTGATGTGATCAAATACATATACGAAGAACAGATAGCAATCTGTACAAGCAGTTGATATGACCAAATGCATATACGAAGATAATAAAATACAGAAAATTATTACAGCCCAGATAGTGAGCATAGAGTTAAAAGGCAAGGCCCCAATTAAGTCCACACAATTTGTATCTGTACATGTCTTGCAATAATTTTATGTTAAATGGAGCAATAAAAGTTTAATTTATGAACAGTATACTGTCCACTTCAGTGATGATAGTCACTAAGATCAATTGGAATGAAACATTTACCAGTAATTTACATCAACTTTCTACATCTACTTGTCTATGTTTCATATCCAGTAAAAAATGATGTTTAGATATTGAAATGAGATAAAAAAAAAAAAAACATAAAAAATTGATTATGACAAACTTGTGACCATGCTAATTAAGGCTGTGCTAAGTTGGGATATCCTGTCAAACATGTGGTCATGTGATTGAAATAATTTGATAAAAAAATAAAAAAATCATAAAGCTTTTTTTTTCAAAAAAATAATATGTGTTAACTTTTTAAACCTATTATCTGAATCATTAGACCCGAAACACCCAATATAAAAAAACCGTGAAGTTCAATTCTCAATCAATTAAATATTAAATGATGAATTTGAAAATATATATTCAATTATACAAAAAGATTTTAAAAAATAAAAATTAAAAGAATGAGTATCAAAATTAAAATATAAAATAATTTTTTATTTAATTGAAGGGTGAAAATAAAAAAAATCAATTTAGTAAAAGAAAAAAAGAATAAGGATCAAAATTAATATAAAAAATAAAAACATTGTTGTAATTAAATGGTGAAATTAAAAATAATAATAACTTGTACAAAAAAGAAAAGAAAATAAAATAAAAATCAAAACAATGAGGATTAAATTGAAAACATAATACTATCAATTTGAATTAAATGATGAAATTTAAAACCACTGAAACTTTTACGAAAAAACAAAAAAAAAATAGAAATCCAAAGAATAAGGACTCATTAGAGAATATAATATTGATAAATTAGAATTGAAAGATGAAATTGAAAACAAATAAAATTTCTATAAAAGGATCAAGATAAAAAATTAAAAAAAATAAGGATTGAAGTTGAAATACCATTAACTAAGAGGGTCAAGCTGTAATTTTTGAAGAAAGAAAGAGAGAAGAAGGAAAAGAAGAAGAGGAAGAAAGGTCTATTGGCACCAAAGTGGACCACCACCGGTGACACACATGACACCAATAGGAAAAGGATAAGGCGACACTTCTAACGACATAATTAAGGACATTTTTGGACATTATAAGGCATCGCACGTGCCTCCGGGTGCGCCATACGCGCACATCCTTTTTTTATTTAGCCAAATACAGAACTTCTTGTAAGCTGACTTTGTAATTACAAAAAAACCATTGTGAAAAGCCAAAAACACCCCTTGTCTCAAGGTTTATTTTTTATTTATTTTAAGGGTATTTTCTTCATTTCAATGTGTATTTTAATTGTTTATTATTTTTATATTTATACAAATACTAAATTGCCCATCAACTTAAATTAATTATAAAAATAACCCCATGACTCCAAGTTTAAATCTTGTGCTTCCAAAGATATTCTAGTCGTTTCACTATGCAATCAAGATGAAAAAAATACTTATTTGTCCCCGCTCTATTTGAAAATGACAAATGAGTCATATAAATAGACTTTAATGCCTTTGAAAGCCAAAGTTAAGTTTTTTAAGTGGAGGGGTAAAAATGCCATAATACTATTTTAGTGAACAATGCTAATAGGTCTAGAGCTACAATGATTTCCCAATGCCAATTAGCCTTTTTTTTTAAAGTAACTTGGCCAAGGCGGGGTCACGGGCTAGTTGGGTTAACTTAGGTCAATGAAAATGATGTTTTATTTTTTTAGTTAAACCATTATTGATATTATTTTTTTATTTTTAAATCAAATCGGGTTTTGATCGGATCGCAAATTGTTTGAGCCACATTAAGTTAACTTTCAGATGAGTTTTTTTTTTAAATTTAGCTCGGGCCAGATCCTGGGTTGATTTGTTGAGCACGAATAAGTTTCATAACTGTGATTTGTTGAGCATGAATAAGTTTCATCCTGGGTTGATCCTTGGCCAGTTCTTGGGTTGATCCGTTGAGCATGAATAAGTTTCAAATAGTTTTTTGGTTTTTGTTTTTTTACTTTCTGCCATTGCCCATTTGAAATAGACTTCTGATTAATGTTTAACCAAAATTAAGCAATGCATAGAAATTTTGATAAAATCTTTATTAATAATTTTTTTAACAAAAAACTTGTATCAAATTTAGAAGTCTTGTTCTCACTAGATGTAACAAAAGAAAGACAAGGAATCTTTGAGTTGGTTCTCATCAGGGCTAGCTTGCAGGCTTTTTTTTAGGTTGGCTAGACAATAATTTGTTATGGCCTTAGTCTTAACAAGTAAAAAACTAACAAGGATTGAGAATAAGGAAAAAACAAGAAAAAAAGGATTGTTATAGAAAACTTTCATTCATTACTTGCTTCTCACATTTTCCAACTCTATCCTATATATAAGAAAATCAATTATTTGTCACTAAAAAACAAACTAACTAATTCTAACTTCCAACTAACTACTTATTTATCACATGTTTTATTCTATATTTACATGTGATCATTGTGTTGATTATTGTGTTGTTAACTCACTTGCTGAGTTGGCTGACCTATAACAATACTCCCCCTTGGAGATTCTTGCCCTCAAGAATTCGTATTAAACTCGGGAAATTGACTGGATAAATCCTCCAATTCTTTTGAAGTGGCATATTCTTTGAAGAGGTGTGACCACTGGACTAGTACCATTGTAGTAGCCTCTCTTTTTTTTATGATTTTCCTGTCAAGTATGATTAGGAGTTGAAATTTCACAGCACCATAGTCATCCATTTTTTAATGAAAAGATGAAGTAATCGCATCATCTGCGACTGACTTTTTCAACAATAAAACATGGAACACATGATAGATGTTTGGTCTGTAGTTATTATAGCCCTGATCTATAATACCTAAAGATGTCCCTCATAAACCCTTAAAGAGGGAAAGAGTACCCTAACTCATACATGTATAAAGGGGCTGTAATCTCGTAATGTCCCTGAGTAGGGTCCAAGGTCTCTTGACTCATCCTTTTATCCCCAAAAAAGAATTAAGCCATATACTTTCCTGTTGATCATTGGCAAAAGCCATCTCCTCAGTGCTCAAAGTACCGGGAATGTCATCCTCAGGGGTTTGGGGTAGCCTTTCTATCCCCTGGGGCTCCCTTGAAGCATCTAGGAAGGGCTTATCTGACAATAAGAACTCCCCCTATTAGGGGTGGATGCTAAAGTTCCACCTCCTCTAGTCTCGAGGCCCAATCTAATGGCCCTTTATCCCACATTGCTTCCTCCAATTCCTGGTTGAAACCTGAACTCGTCGCTAGAGAAAGCAATGCATTTATCCCTATAGTCAGATCTGACTCTATGATCCATTTGGTTTTATTTAGAAGAAGAGGAAATTATTAAGGGGAAGTACCAAGAATGATAATTTCTTCTCATGAAAAGGCAGAGCTTGCTCAAGAAATCTTCAAATCTATTTTTACAGAGATCACAAAAGGTGAAAGTAAAAAAGAAAGGATGAACGGCTAGGATTATAAAGTAAATAACTTTTCACCATCATCATTGGATGAATGACCTATCATGTCATCTCAGATATCTAGAAATTCTCTTAATTACTATGTTAATTGCAAGCCACCATTTTGTTTCTTAAGGGACCTTTTTCAATAAGGACAAACTACCTGGCCACAAGGATATACAAAGACTTGATGGGTTATTGATGGATCAACATATTTCATACATAACTCATTTTCTTAAAGAGGCCCATGAATAAAAGGTCTAAAGGTAGGGTGATGACCTAACATGTATAAGCTTGACAAAATAGCAAGCCCAGACGATGTGAGCCTAGTTTTATTTCCAGGCCTAATGCCTTTGAGTTCAGTTATGCATTAAAGCCAAACGCATATGGATTTGGTAAGATGTCAGACCCAACATCATTGAGCTCAGCTACGCATTAAACCTAAATACATATGGGTTTGAGCCCAAACTCTCTTGGGAATGACAAGATACCAAACCCAACTCTTTTGGGTTCGGCTACACGCTAAGTGTAAACCCTAGGATAAGTAAAATAACATAAAAATAAAAATAATAAATAAATAATAAGATCATTGGAATTATAGTGTAATGGTAAGAAATAAATGATTAAAAGAATAGATTGGAAAAAAAAGTGTTATAAAGATAGAAGAAGAAAAGGTTTTTGGCTAAAAATATCAAATTTTCCAATAGCCAAAACAGTTAGACCATTTTGCCTATGGTTTTTATAAAACTGATTAGGGTTGTATTGAAAGAAGAAGACCATTTTTTATTTTTCTTCTATTCTTACACATCTAAAGGCTAGAGAGTGAAGTTAAGAGTAAAAAAAAAGTGATTTAAGAGAGAAAAACACATCAAATCCTATTTAAAAAGAGATCAAAAGATAACATAAGAGGCTAGAAAGAGAAGAATAAGAAGAAGGGTTAGAGATTTTGATTAGGGGAGTGTTGGAGCTCTAAATTATTGCTTGGTAATGTGTTCTAACAGATTTACATAAAGTTCTTGTAGATTAATATTTTAATTTGATTGAATTCTTACTTATTGAGATTTAGGGTTTTTGGATAAAATTTGGGGAAATGGAAATTGGTTGTTAAATGGTGTAATGAATGGTGAAATAGTTTGAGAAAGGAAGGAAATGTTGAAATTAAAGTGAAAAATTTTGGTGCCTAGATGTATTAGTGGCCGACCAAAAAAGGGAAGAAATGTGGATGTGTTGTAATATAGATAGATGTTGTAAATTGTAATGAAATTGATGTGTGTAGTCATAATGATGATTTGAAATGAAATGATAACTCACATGTTGGTTGTGAAGGAAATTTATTATGTCTTACCTTATAAATTTTAATAACCTTGATAACTTTTGAGAAAGAATTGTGTTGATGATTGGTTTATTAAGTGTGATATAAGGTACTCCTTAAAGTATATGAATATGAAAATGATTATGAGAAGATGAAAATGATGTGGTGACTTAAATGAAAAAATATATGTTGAAATGAATTAAACAATTTCCTTATGAGCAATTTAATCCAGGCATATTGGGATTATTGATATATTAGTAATGTGGTCAAATCCTGTTGACTTATTAGGGGTTACCGGAGCAAGATCTCAGCTAGAAGGAGTTGGACTATCTCGAGAGGCAGGTAAGTGTTATACACCTTATCTTCTCTTTATATTTAAATTATTGTAATAGTTTTTGGAAATGCAATGATATGTTTTGTTTTGAACTCTGGCTTGATCAAAGAATTAAGATTCCCGGTAATGGGAATAATATCTGGTAAATGGTGAAGGAATTAGTTCTCGGTAATGAGACTAATGCCCAGTAATGGACGATGAAATTAAGATTCCTGGTAATAGAAATGATGCCCAGTAAAAGGTGATGGGATTAGTTTCTCGTTAACAAAACTAATGCCCAGAAATAGACGATGAAATTAAGATTCTTGGTAATGGGATTAATGCCTGCTAATGGATGAAGGAGACTAACAAATGAATTCTATTGAGTATTAAATAGAAAGTGCGGATAATGTTGAGTTGCAACTTAAATGCATTATTTCATTGATTTGTTTGTTTGATGATTTACATGAAGTAACATTATTTTTTATTTATAAGTTATTGACAGGTACCTCATAGCCACAAGTCAAATGATAGATAATTAGGATGACTTTTTGATAATTATAAATGATCATGTAATAGATGTCCTTTTTGTAATGTATAGGGTTACATAATAAATGATTATGCTTTGAAGTTTTTCTTGTTGAATTCATTATCTTATGTAAATCTTACAATGCCATATTAGTTTCTTTTGTGCCTTGGATCATTGGTTTGTGGTTGTAATACTTTAAAAGAAATTATGAAGATGTGAATATATTTTTATAGCCAATTTTATGTGTATAGTGAACCATTTAAAATACGATAGATGAGATGTGTTGAGTTGTGATGTGATGTGATTAGTCCATGATGATTGAGCATTGAATGAAATGTGAGTTGTCTAAATATTGAAGTATAAAAGGTTCTAGTCAATAACATGAGATCTCTCAGTATAGGGGAGTATAGGGGAGACTCTGCTGAAATTTCGGTAGAATTTCAAAATTCAAGATTTAAAAAAAATCATCCAAAGAAAATGTAATACTCATGAGAATATATGAAATGATTGCATATAATTATGGAGGATATTACACTAAGCCCAAACACACGTGGGTCTTGCAAGACACCATATTCAAATCCCTTGGGCTCAACTACGCGCTAAGCCCAAACACACATGGGTATGACAAGACATTAGACCCAAATCTTTTAGGTTTGACTACGTGCTAAGCCTAAATACATGTGGGTAAGATGTCATACACAACTCTCTTGGGCTCGATTACACCCTAAGCCCAAAAGCATTTGGGCATGGAAAGACGTCTGACCCAAATCCTTGGGTTTAGAATCATTAGAGATCCAAACATATAGTCAATGGTCTTTATTAGCCGTATGTTGGGTCGCAAGGCTATCCCTATGACCCTTATCATAGCATGTTAAGAGTTTAGAGTTATCATCTTTCTACATCTATGGGTGTATAAAAGTCCTCTAAAAACTAGTCGTATTTCAATTGAAATTAATGATATGTAAGGGTAATTCCCATGAACATTAATATTGTGTATGAAATAAGGTATAAAAGTCTTTTATAGCTCTATTGTTTGTTCATCAACATTAATGATGTGTAAGGGTAATTCTCATCAACATTAATGTTGTGTAAGAAGATATTCCATCAGCATTAATGTTGATGTAAGAGACTTTTTTCTTATTAATATATTCAAAATGAAAAGACTTTTGACCTTTTGAGTAAAACAACAAGGTTCAAGGAACAAGGGCTATAAATATCATCTAAACCACTCGGGTAAATGATTCACGATCTTTATTCTCTTGTCATAAATTTTCAGAGCATTTATTATATAAAAACTAAGAGCAAATATGCTTGTTTTTAGAATTTAATGCTTATTTTTTCATTTATTATAACCTTTTATTATAAAGTCACTGACTTAATCATCTAAGGGTCCCTAAAATCCATAAAAAAAACTCAGACTTTTGCAAGAACTCAAACTTTCGCCACCAATCCTTTGCTCTTCCAATTCCTAGAAATGAAATACTTGCGTAAACATGTGATCATTCACTATCTAAACATTCAAACTCTCATTCCTAAGCATATTGAATTTTAGAATATATATATATATATATATATATATATATATATCAAATAGCTCTCAAAAGTTTCAAAAAATTCTCAATCAAGTGTTTTAGTGTTTTAATGTTCATAAGTATATCTATCAATTTTTCCTTAAATTGTCATCATTTTAGCACATTATATATGCACAATAGATATAAACTATTAAGAAAAATTGATAAAAAGGACACTGTTGAGAAGTGTAGAAAATATTTGGGATCTAATCAATAAAATTTATAGATTTGAGTTGCAATTGAGCATAAATATATAAAATTAAGATTAAATTGAGTTTTTCTCTTCATATTTTAGCTGTTGTTCTACTTATTAGAGGGAAAGGCCATTTTTATCAAATTTGTGCTTTTAGATTCTTGAGATTGCATCTAAGTAGGAGACTTTGGGTTTGTTTAAAAGAGAAAAATCCAGAAAGGAGGTAACAGAGTCGATTACTTTTTTTCTTTTGCTTCTTAACGTTGATGAAAGCGTTAAGATGATTGATCAATGTTGGTGCTGCGACGTGTTCGTTGATGTAGAGGGTTAAGACTTAGACAAAATTCTGAGAATAAGAGAAGGGCATAGAAAAAGCTACAGAGAAAGTGAGTTTAAGACTGCGTGTTTGATTGTTGTTTTTCTTAGGGGGTTGGAAAATAAATGTCATATATATATATATATATATATATATATATATATATATATATATATATATATTTTAATTTTATTATATATATTGTTGCATGTTATTAGTTCTAGCCATGAAGTTGCTCAAAAATATTAGTTCGAGCCACGAAGCTGCTCAAAGAGGTTGTGGGGGTTAGTGTTAAGACTAATATAAAAGCTGGATTCAAGCTGCATTATAGAATTTTAACAATTCTTTTTTTTCCTTGCAAACTCGATTACTGTCAATGGAAAATGCAGGACAAAATATACATTGCTAGTTTTTGTTTTTCATGAAGTCGAAAAGCTTGAAAGATCGCTCTGCTTGACTCGGCACTTTTCGACTTCAGCTGTGTCTTGTATTCCTTTCCTCGCATGCTGCTGGTGTGTGTTGACAATGTTGTTCCTAAAAAAACTTCCACTACCAGAAAACCAGAGAAAACCAACGGAATTATCGACGAAAATATTTCATTGGTAGTTATTACCGACGAACTAAATTCCGTCTCAAAATCTGACGGTATATACCGATGGACTAACTCTGTCGGAGATACGGTCGGTATATACCAACGGTAATATTCCATCGGTATATACCGACCGTATCTCCGACGGACTATACATTTTGTTTGGAAAGATGCAACGGCGTGGTGACGTGGAGTTTGTTCAGACGATTTTACTGATGGAATGACCAAGGGATTCAGACTGAGATAGTCGTACAGTGACATGACACTGTCACCAATGGAATCACCGACGGAATGTATCTGTCGGGGATTCCATCGGTAAAAACCATTATATATACCCTCTCTGCCGACACT
>Ga0307517_10005437_pt1 | contig 19191 bp, 4 predicted proteins | sample 23_EM_MG_FD_194515 | JGI IMG/M metagenome (GOLD analysis project Ga0307517, IMG submission 194515) | Populus trichocarpa ectomycorrhiza microbial communities from riparian zone in the Pacific Northwest, United States - 23_EM | ecosystem: Host-associated > Plants > Roots > Unclassified | place... | reverse complement strand
GTGGTATATATATAAATAATTATTAGAGAATATCCATAAATTGCATTTTTTTTTATTGGATTCGAGGAAATCCTATCCCCGAAAAGCGTATTTTGTAGATCAAGGTGAGCGAGTAAAACCTCAACTATCCCAAACTCATACAAAATAATATCTATAAATTGCTTCTCCCACAATCACACATAATAAAATCGTAATCTACTTAGATAAGATCACCAAAAATCTTGTACGTATTGGTAGCTGCCATCAAACTAGCTTTTTTTTGGGGTAAGAATATCTTTGAATTATTTTACATATCAATTATTTATTAAAAAATTATTTCTAAAAATATAAATTATATATCGAATTTTATTCATAATGAATATCTTATAATATAAAAAAAAATTAGTGAATACATCATTATAAAATCAAATATGGTTGATCTATGGTTCCAAGAAATATTAATCTATTTACACTCTTCAGAATGCTCTTCGATCTCAGAAATTAAAGCACAAGCAAAGCTAATCATGAGTCCTAAGACCCATCATAAAATAAAAATGATCGTTTGGCTAATTATTGTGTGAGTGCGTGCTAATAGTAAGAGACCCATCATAAATTAATCATGACCGTTTGATTAATAGGCCCGAATAAATTTAGCCAGGTCCGCTAACAATTACCAAACTAAACCAAGCCCAACCCAGCCCAGCCCATAAAAATCAAACTAACCACATTTCCCGCAAACTACCATAACGGTCACGCCACATCATAACAGAATTCACCACTCACACAATGCCACCTGTTCACTGACCCCACTTAAACCATAATGCTCCCATTTTACCCTCCAACCCCTCTCATATTTTCAAACTCCACCATCCCTCCACCCCCAAAATCTCTCTGATGTAATGGAGCTCTCAAAAAACCTCTTAATAAAATCCACTCTCGCACGTCTCCTCTCATTTATCGTTTTATTCTTCGCCGTCCGTTTCGCATACTTCATAGCAGTCAAAGGCCGATCCTGCGTCTCTAATGACTTCTGCTTCTTTCCTCCACAAAACCTCGACTTCACCATCCACTACCACTCCGCCGCCACCTACCGTTGCACCGTCGATCATTACCTCTCCGTCTTCCAGGACCTCATCGCCGATGGCTTCCTCTCGCCTATCTCAAAATCTCTCTGCATCGAAACACTAACTGGAGAAGAAATCATAGCTCTGAAAGAAATCGGCGTTATTGATTCAACCGGAATCTCAAAGAAATCAAAGAAAATAAAGAAATCATCTCCACCGCTGATTCTATCGAACTATCCTCTATCGTTTCATGACAACACTTTCGATTTCCAGTTCACTAACAACCTCGACTGGTCAGGTCAGCCCGACGAATTCGGGTCAGAGCTTTGTCGAACTTTAAAACCGGGCGGGTTCTTAGTGATCCATACAAAATCGAGAGATTTATATAGCTTACAATCTTTACTTGATTTGTTTAATTGCTGTAGATTAATCAAATCGCGTGAAATCAACGGTGTAGATTCAATGTCGATGATGATAATTAGAGAGGTTGTGTTAATGAAAGTAAGAGATTTTTTGTGGAGGGGCAACGTAGGTAGTAATTGCTCGGTTTCGAGGCTAAAACGGGAACTAGCAAAAAATGCCGAGGCTTTGATCGCTAAAGAACCATTGAAGCCATGGATTACATTGAAGAGAAATTTGAAGAACGTTAAGTACTTAAGTGATAGTGTTGATATTAGTTTTAAGAGAAAATATGTTTATGTTGATGTTGGTGCTAGGAGTTATGGTTCAAGTATAGGCGGCTGGTTCCGAAAAAGTTATCCGAAACAGAATAAGAGTTTCGAAATTTATGCCATCGAAGCCGATAAGGTGTTTTTCGGGGAATATAGATCGAAAAAGGGTGTTCAGCTACTGCCTTATGCGGCGTGGGTGAGGAATGAGACCTTGTTTTTTGGGATCAGCAGGTTTGTTAATAGGAAAATTGTGGAGAAAGGCAGGGGGATGGGGAGGATTCAACCGGTGGTGCAATCGTCGATGAGTTATAAGGCAGATTTGGATACGATTGAAGGGTTTGATTTTGCAGAATGGTTGAAAAATGTGGTGGTGGAGAGGGATTTTGTGGTGGTGAAATTGGATGTTGAAGGGACTGAGTTTCATTTGATTCCGAGGTTGGTTGAGACAGGTGCGATTTGTTTGATTGATGAGTTGTTTCTGGAGTGTCATTATAATCGGTGGCAGAGGTGTTGTCCGGGGCAACGGGGTGTTAAGTATCAGAAGACTTATGATCAATGCTTGCAGCTTCTTAATTCTCTCAGAAAAATTGGAGTTCTTGTGCATCAGTGGTGGTGACTGGTAATAGTGTATGCATTTTCTTTTTTGTTCTGATAGGTTGTTCTTAGTTTTTTTGCAGTGAAGAAATTGTAGATTCTTGTGTTTTTGTCTGGTTTCTTATATTCTTGAATTGTTACTCAACTAGAAGTTCCGTATATCAGAAACTTTGTTTGAGAGAGGCTATCAGTTCATTCTGCTTCTTCTTCATATTTTCTATAACTAAAAGCCTCTCAGGCCTCTTCTCTTTCCAGTAAGAACAATATCACAGGAAAAAATTCGTCTATGCAGCTTCAGAACCCTGCAACAGTATTGAATTATTGATGTTGTTTGTCAGGTTGTAGGCATGACTAACTCAAAAGGCCTCTGGTTTGGTTATGACCCTTTAAAGTACACTCTGCCTCTCTTGCTGTTACAGCTTTCTCTTATTTCTATCCTCACGCGTTCCATTTACATCTTTCTCAAGCTCCTTGGCCAACCTTCTGTTGTTTCTCATGTACCTGTAAGTTCATCTCTCTACTTGTTCTCTCCCCATGCAAATCGTTTCTAAATGCATCACTCTGATGTGAGAGGTTTTTATCTTGGGCACAACTTGACATTTACAGACAAAATCTTCCCACCAGAAGGAAGAACTGCATACCTTGTCAGTGTTTGGTTTGATGCTACGTATTTATCTTCCAGATTGGGGTGAAGATAGATCCTTCCATCATTTTGAAATCACGTGAAGTTGTGCTAGCTATAGGAATGTTAGGCTTCTGCATTCCTTTTGGATTGGCATCATTATCAGATTAGTCCTGTGCCATTCTCTCTCACCGGACGATACTACGTACCACAATTCTAAAAATGGAAAAGGAACCGGTAAGAATGCCTAGAATGTAGCGTATATGTGCACTTTAGGTTGGTAAAAACCACATATTAAACCTGATCTCTTGTACACCTGTTGGATCGAAAACTCGGCCAACCTCTTAATAGGATCCTGTAATTATTTGATAAGCTACAAGAAATTAATTAGCAGTTACCACCAATGTATTGCATCTTACAGAGTGAAGATTTTGCTTAATATTTTTTTTAGGAAACTAGAGAAATGAAGTATAATCCTTTTCCAATATTAAACAATCTTGTAGATGAACTAGCCTGATTTTTAATTGAAAGAATTTCTCTCATTTGATTTATCCGTGGTTTATAATTCATATGCGGTAAATCACATGCTGTCCTGTCATAAAACGCAAACATTAAATCCACAAAAAATCTTTCTGTACCACATTTTTTGTAGCTGACAAGTAGGGCAGATAATAGAGGATGAGATTTTTCCTCCTCTAGTAGTAAACAATTTTCGACCCAGAAGAAGTAGGTCAACTGACTCCTGATGGCTAGTGGTATCAGGGCCTCAGGAAAAAAAAAGAAGCATTAGCACACCCGCACAATCCTCCTGTCCCTTGAAGTCCTTCACGCCCTTTTATCTTCTTTATAGGCAAGGCTATCTAGAGACATCCAAGAGCTTGTTTTTATTGCATTATTAACAATGAATGCATCGAATCCAGACCTTCAGAATCTATGGGTGTGCCAAGGACGTGCTGGTATAATATCAAAAGGGTATTTTTATGGTCAGAATCCACTTTCCCATACAACTCCTGCTGTTTTGGCACAACTCAGCTTATCTTCATTATGTAGTGTCTTATTACAATACATCCTCACCCCACTTGGTGAAAGCGCTTTCGTTTCATTGCTGCTGGTAAAACTTTCTATTTCCCTGCAAAAAGAATGTAAAAATCTTGTTTTAGTAATCTGATCAATACAATTCATTCCTGACCGCAATGCGGTGATCTTCAGGTATATAACTCAGTTTATGTCTTGAATTTGGTCAGGTAGGGTTCATCCTGGGACCAACACTTTGGGGACGTAGTTCATTCTTGACATCAGTTTATTCAATGAAAAGTATCCAAACCAGCTCGACATTTGCTTTCTTTGGATGCATTTTTTATATATTTTTGATTGGAATAAAGATGGACCTGGGGATAGTGAAGAGAGCAGGAAGGAAACCTGTGGTCATAGGCTTCCTTACTTTCTTGTTTCCAGTAACGTTGAACCTGATTGTGGCTGGAATTCTTAGCGGAAAAAGGGAATTGGACCCGGTTCTACTTAAGTCTATTTGGCACGTTGCAATTTTTCAAGCTGTTACCTCCTTTCATGTCATTGTCTGCCTTTTGGCTGATCTGAAACTCGTTAACTCGGAGCTTGGCCAGTTAGCAATATCTTCATCAATGATCAGTGGCATGTGTAGTTGGGGCCTGGTTATTGTGATTTTATTTATAACAGAACTAAAACATGAGCCGTTTTGGATTCTGCTGTGTCCTATATCGTTGATTGTACTCATATTCTATGTATTGAGGCCCCTTATGGTTAAGATGATTGCGAAAACCCCTGAAGGAAAACAGGTCAAAGAGGGATACGTGTTGTCTATCTTTATCATGGTATTAGGAACTGCATTTCTTAGTGAAGTTTTAGGGCACCATGTGGTATTTGGGGCTACCGCTTTGGGCATCGCAGTGCCTCATGGGCCACCATTAGGAACAGCATTAGAGAACAAGATTGAATCATTTGTTTCTTCGATCCTCCTGCCAAGCTATTTTGTGTTAAGTGTCTCACGCGTTGACCTCCTTTCGATACATTCTGAAACTGTGTTTGTTATCTGCGTGTTTGGTTTAACTAGCTTCATTGGGAAAGTTTTGGGTGGCATGTTGCCTGCACTCTTCTTCAAAGTGCCTCCTGTTGAGGCATTTTCACTAGGCCTTGTAATGAGTTGTCAAGGCATTTCTGACGTTCTGCTCGTACAGCATGGCCACCTCACCTTCGTAATGACCTTACCCTCTGTTTATCCTATTCTTGACATACAAATTCCCTTACTTCTTATAGAATATTACTGCCTCATACTGCGCCGAAACTTACATGTTTTTGCTTGTCGCATGCAGCTTGTTGACCGTCAGATGTACAGTATGATGGTCATAAACATGCTTTTTGTGTCAGGAACCTTCACACCTGTAATCAAATTCCTTTACGATCCATCCAGACATTACAAAGCCAGCAATAAAAGAACAATCCATCATACTAGTCTCAATATGGAGTTTCGCATTCTGGCCGGCATATATCACCAAGATTCCACGCCTTGTATGATTAGACTTCTCGAGATTTCCAATCCAACAGCCAAGACTCCCATGTGCTGTTACGTAGTCCACCTGGTCCAGCTCGTTGGCAGTTTATCCCCACTCTTCATGTATCATGAGCCTGGAGCAACTGCAAAACTCCCCACTAAGGATTGCGGTCGAATCATAAATGCCTTCAGATTATACGAGCAAGAGAGCAATGGTAATGTTATTGTCAACTTATTCACATCCATATCGCCTTTTGCCTCTATACATGAGGAAGTTTGTAGGCTTGCCGTGGAGAAGAGAACATCCGTGGTGATTATCCCATTTCATATGCAATGGAGATTTCATGGCATAGAAGACATCACAGAAGCCAGGGCTGTTAACCGTCATATTCTTGCGAAGGCCCCATGCTCTGTAGGTATCTTGGTTGATCGAGGCACCTTAAGTGCCTCCAAACACCATTTTGTATACAAAATTGGAATCATTTTTGTTCATGGAAGAGATGATAGGGAAGCATTAGCATATGGTTTGAGAATGGCGAAGCACTCAAAAGTTTCTCTCACTGTGATCCATTTGATCGATCCAGCCGCGGGAGCCGTGCAGTCTCTTGATATGGATCTTGACGATGATATTATCACTGAGTTCAAAGCCGCATCCGCTGGAAAAAAGCCTCATTCCTACATAACGGAATTCGTAAAGGACAGTGTAGAATTGATTACTGTGATCAGATCTGTTCAAAATTCCTATGATCTAATTTTGGTGGGGAGACACCATCGCAGCTTCTCACCAATGTTTATGGGACTTACTGAATGGAATGAGTTTCCAGAGCTTGGATTCTTGGGAGACGTGCTAGCATCATCAGATTCCCAGTGCCAGGTTTCTGTGCTTGTGGTGCAACAACAAGTGTATAGAGCTGGAGACAGGATGAATAGTGCCAAAAACCTTTTGGAAGATTCAGCAGAAACTGTAGAAATAATTTTTGAGTCTACCCAAGGGTGGAAAGACATAGATATTAGTAGACATAGGATGCAACCACGCTAGATATGTACTAAATATTTCTGTCTATGTAATGTAATACTATAGGAACTTTTTTATTTTGGAGAGAATATATATATTTGCTAAATATGGCCTAGGAATCTGAATCGGACTCATGTTAGGTTCCTTTAAGGAGCAACCACAAGCTCTAAAAATGAAAGAAGAACTGATAAGAAGGCCCAGAATACAGCATGTGTACTTTGGTTGCATAAAAAACATCATAATACTAACATTCTATAGTTGTTCTGATCTCTTCTATACCTGTCGAACGAAAGCTCCGGCGACAACCTAACAGGATTCTGTTATTGATTGATAAGATACAAGAAATTAACAGCTACCACCAATCTAGCATTATACAAAGTGAAGATTTGTTTAATCTTGTCATGGAACCAGGAAATTAATGAACTTCAATGCTGACAACATAGCTAGGTAGCTGAGTTCCATACAGAGATGAGAAAAGGCTATCAGAATTGTAACATTCCTTTCCTTCTTTTCTTCTTAGCACGGGCCGTGGACCACTTCTAGATTGCAATTTGACATATTTGTTGATGAATCCATTGATCCTTGGACATCTCTAGGGTTCTTCTTTCACTTGTCAAATCAGTATCAAAACATCCGAGAGAAAAAAGTAGCAGTTCTTTAGAATAATAAGATTTTGTTGTGATCTCTCCTGTATCTGTTCATTGAATTTGCAGCCATCAGGCCTACAACTCGTACTCTTTTCAGTGAACATATTTACTCATTAGAATCTCTTGTGTCTATATCTAGAGGCAGTTGATAAAATATGTAGTTCGTTCTTTGAAATTGATGAATTGAGAGATTCTGATCAGGATAGTTTTGAGCCTATATATCTTGTTAGGAATATGCCAAGCTATGCAATCGGTTCTTGCCACCACTTTGTAGGTGATGAAAGAAATTCAAGATGGCATGCACTCAGCCAAACTGCATGTCCTCTACGCAGTAAGCACAGCTTTTCTAGCTCCATCCTTCTTTTCTTTTCTTTAAGTTAATTACCATCTTGAAAGCTTAAAGGAAAATAGTAAATTAAATGATTCTAAAACAAAAGGACTCTAGGCGCGCCTACAAGTAATTTATTTCAGTGGACATGGTACAGGGAAGTTGATTTTGTTTATGAGGTGGAGGGTGTTGAATAACCATTTTAATTCAAAAACTTAAATAAATAATTTAGATTCTAATAATGATTTTACATTATATTTTAGTTAATACCTACATCGTTTCAGATAAAAATCCTACTACTTCATCATTAAAACTCTAATATTTTGGATTACAGAAACACAAAAATAGTGTTATATTACACGGGATGAGATTGTGACAGAATTAAGGTAATGAGATCTTCCTTTCAAAAAGGACTGGCTTTGGCCAACCTAAAAAACTTGTTTGCAGATACTTAATTTATACAAAAACTTCATCTTTCATATAAGTTATTGTCGAGCTCTTCAAAAATCCAGAAAATCCAGGTTGCTCTGGTGACCCGATCAACCCAGGCCTGACCCAATCAAACATACATGACTTATGACTTAAGGTCAACCATCCGATCAAATTTTAAAACTATGGGATAAGTAACATGTAACTAATATACTATAGGTGTTCTGATTTCTTACATCCCTGCTTAACAAAAGTTTCGTCAACCTTTCAACAGGATTCTGTTATAGTTTTGATATGATAAAGGAAATTAAGGAAGAAGGAAATGAACTTCAACAGAGGGTGGAAAAACATAGCTAGAGAGTATACATAAGAGGGAACATAACTAGATACTAAGTATTTCAGTCTATGTAATGTAAGGATATAGGAATTAGGAACATTTTAATTTTTAAAGAAATTCATGTTGTATATTTTCTTTTAAATATGGACTACGAATATTCCTGTAGCAAATTGATATTAGATTCTTTTATTTTTCTTTCAATTTGAGTTGTTCTTGATTGTTGCTACTTCATAATATACTTGAATATTTTTTAAATTTCATTCTGGTTCATTGTTTTAATTTCAAATACGATATTGAAATTAAAAAATTATTTTGATTTCTGAAGCTTCACTCTTATTCCTCCATTCTCATTTCTGACAACCAGTATACATCTTAGAGTTCGATTTATGCCCAAACCTAGGATGTTTTTGAAAAGAACCCTTGATTTATGAAAGACTTGAGATTAATTTAAATGATTAATTAAATTGGGTAGCTTTGCTTAATTTTTTACTTTGAGGACTTAACTGAAAACAAGTTTTGATAGAACCGAGCAACTAGCTAGAGTACTGTTGATAATAAAAGAATCAATGTGTTGAACGAAAATCAATGCAGGCTTGTGCCCTAAACATAAAATACTGTGTTCTGGAGTTTAAGAAAGGGATGTGCAGGTTTTGTCTAATAATATTTATGGAGAGTGGGAAGAGGGAATCCATGTGAGGACTGAGATGTAACATTTTAGGGGATTTGCCAGCTTGTTTTGCCTTTATTTTTATGTGGCTTGGAGTTGTCACCCTTTGAGGAGTGCTTGCTTTTTGGTTCATGTACAAGAAACTTATTGATTAATAATACTAGGACTTGGAGCTTTTGTTCTCCATTTATCATAGTTATAAACTTGATTGATTTGAAGTTTGTGCCGGTTGAAGTCGAAGAAAAAATAAAAAAATTTAATTGATTCAATTTAAAAATCATGTTAATTTAGTTACCCGAATCTGACTTGTCAAAATTTATCTCTCAATTTGTTAATTTTTTTTAAAAGAAAAATTTTAAATGTACCCTTTCAATTCATGACTCGAGATTTATCTCGAGTTAAATTTTACAAGTATAATTCATCTAAAATATCTAATGTTGTTTTTTTTTCTTTGCTAATTTTTAATAAAAAAAAATGAATTCTTTTTTCATATGAGCAATCATTCAAATCTTGATGTAGGACTATAAGTTATCTCTTCCTAGGTATAGTTCAATAATTAGAATAGAAGGGCATCATATTTTTTTTTTTAGAATAAGATAGAAATATATATTCATAGAGTAGTAAATTTGCCATCTCCTTGACAACTGTAAGACCTAGTAATTAATGAGTAATCATTATCCTTGAGATGCAATCTATCGGCTTTAACATTTATATTTAGAAATTGTTAAATATTCCCTCTATTGGTTGGCTGTAAATGTCTTACCTTAGCTAATCATACTTTATACAAATTATGGTCTCCACTACCGTGTGCATCGATGATGCTAAGTAAAATTTATGTGCCAAATTCAAATAATCACAACTGGTCTCCACTCCAAGTACTGGCATATATGCCTTTTATTTTTTCAATTCAAATCCTCCATGATAATTAAATGCTTTATTATATAGTTGTACAATTAATAATAAAGTCAATACATACAAGAGGACAAAAACTAATGTGGAACTAATCAACAATATTCATGTGTTAATCATTGAAGTAGTTGTAACCTTTCATGTTAATCATTGAGGAAGGAGTCATCATAACCTAGCTAAAACATGTTGACATTAAATCAAAACCTAAGTTATATTAATTAAACAAGATTAATATGAATAATCAAGGGTGTTCCTGGATGTATAATTAAGTTACAAGAAAAGGGAATCATTTCATGGCGAGCATATAGTAATTAATAATAACATTATGGAGTAAATCTAAATTATAGCTATAATTCCTTGAGAAATCAAATCGAGCAATGGATTTTAATTAACTCCCATCATGAGATTCCATTGCTCTCCCATCAATGGATAATTAATTTGAATCATTTCCCTTGTGTTTAATTAGCTTCTTCATTTCAAACTCAAAATTAAGGGACCATGAAACAATTTTCTCTTAGAAAGAATTTACAAATAATTAACCCACCAAATTATTTCAGATTATAAATCCAAAAGGCATTGAATATTTAAGAAACATGTATTTACCTAGAACTTGTGGATGTAATTACGAAATATTCCATCAACACAAACTTCTCTCTCTCTCTGTCTTCATCAAATATATAATAATTTACTTAAAGGTCGAAGAAAATGGATCACGATCCGATGAATATTGAAAATCTCAATCTGCCACTATTATATGCAGAGTGAAAAAAGAAAATTAAAATATAAAATTTATACAAGAAAAGAAAAGAAGAAAACCAGTATAACCCCACGTACATTGAAAAAAAAACGTCCCAGTTGCAAATAATTGTACCCCTTTATCTACTCTGGAGAACGTCAAAATCCGGCACCGGAAAAAACTTCTTAGTCCTCGGAGATGCTTTGTAAATGAGGCCGCCATACTCCGACACGACCGGTCCGTCGATCACGACGAGAGGATTTCTTTTCGGAGACTATATCGGTTAAGTAACGATCACAATCTCGTGCATCTTTATTGTTACAGTATCTTTTGCTCTTCTTTGACGAGGATTTCATCTGGTGGCCACAATTATTACCACTTTTTTTCTTGTCACCAGGCAATGAAGAAGATGGGATCAAGAAATATATGCTGCCTCTTTTGAGCTCGGATTCCGGCGAAAGAATCAAGATTTTACGGACAACACCTTGAGAAGAAGGTTTGCTAAGAACATGATTAGGGTTTGCTTTAAGGACCTCAGCAGCTGTGATTGGACCTGTTATTTCTTCCACGTAGCCATTCAAATGAACTATACGGATCAAGTCTAGGGCACCACAAGGAAGAACACAAGCCAAACAACACCTTAAACTATTGCCCATTTCTATGGAAATCAAAGAGCTCTCTCTCTCTCTCTCTCTCTCTCTCTCTTCCTTTGTGCAGGTGTGGAGTTTGGAACTCTTTATTGTGACTCTACTTTTTTTCTTCTTTCCTTGGTAAGAATGTGACCAAGGGAGGACAAGGTTTTATAGGAACAACCGTACTCATAAGAACAAAGTAGAATGTGAATTATTTTATTTTGGATTGAAAATGACGAAAGTGACCTAAAAAGAGTGATGATCTTTAATATTTAATCTATATGGTTCGTCAATTAATTTAGAGTTCCAATGGTCAAATCCTTTGTTCTATACCTTAATTAATCATGTGATTAACTTATAAGCTGACTTGTAATCTTTAGGCTTGAGGATTACTTAAGCTTCATTAATTACTCTTTAATCACAGTATCTTTAAGCCAATTTTTACTAGATCATTTCTCTTGCTTCCAAAGGATTGACTTAGATGGTAATTAAGGAGAAGATTTATTTAATTCGAAGGTTTAAGATTCGAGTCATATTACTGATGATAATATAAGCTTTGCAAAAAAAAAAAAAACTATAAGCTTTGTCCATAATATAGACGCAATGAAAATCTAGTACTAGAAAATTAGAGAATGCATCAATATTTAGAGAAAAATTTGTTATTATTAGAAATTAATTATTTATGAAATACTGTTGTTGAGAAGTTAAACACCGGCTTTTGCATTCCATCAGTGATTTCTAATATTAAAGAAATAATCGACGAAATATTTTGTTATCAATTCTAGTTGGAAAATATTGAAAAAAAATTCAAACAAAGGTCAATTTTTTTTTCATCGGAGTTTCCATTATCTTTTTTTAATTTTTTGATAGTAACCTCTCTAAATATGTGTTAAATATGTGTGGATATAGTGTATAATATTTTTTTATTATTATATGCATATAATCAATCTATAGATCCATTTTTCTAACAAATATAAATGATCTCATTATTTTTTAAAATAAACTATTTATATTCAAACTAGTGTAATATTCAAGTAATTTATCTATCATCTATATATTATTTTAGATTTTAAACTAGAAAATTCATAATTTTAGACAATAATAAGCTCACTTGAGCTAAATTATGAAAGTAACTTCACATGCCTATCGTTAATTCAGTGATTAAGCATCACAAACAAAAACTCCATTTTCCATATTCCAGGACCCTGTTTCTTGTTTTTTTTTTTAATTTTTTAATTATTATTCCCTGCTCGCAAAGCTCCAAATTAATCTGTACATTGATAAAAGGAGCAAATTATTAAATGCAGATAGGCACCTTGACCAAGCATGAAACTGTGGTTATTGCCCCATATATAGATAAATCTGACACAGAACTCCATTAACGATGATAAGCAAAAATAAATAAACTAAATGAGATGAACTTGTTTAGAGCATAGAGCATCCATAGATTCTGTATTTTTTAAGCTAAACTTTCATGGCAATTGGGATTCACGCTTTTTGTTTCTATCGATAGTCGTGTCGAGTAAAAATCATGTCGAAAAACATGTTTTGATTATTTATTTATTTTTGATAATAACATGTTTTAATTAATCAACTTCAAGTCTTCAATAAAGACTTTTTGGAGTGTGTATTGTATCATTTTTCTAGCTAATTGGATCATATTTATGTGTGTAAATGTTAGATTTTCAAAGTGATTATTCCTTAATTAACGAATCCATGATAGCGGGACACTAAACACGTATCAAATATAAATATTAATCAAAGAGATCGGTCTAGTAATTATGAAAATTTTCTTTTTTTCTTTTTAAATTTAAATATTTGTTGATGTGGAGAACTCTCGTTTGAAAAATAAAAATAAATTTAGTCTGGAGATATGTTTTTACAATAAAAAAAGGGGAATCTAAATTTGGAATTATGCTATAATTAATCATGGGTGATTTGGGAGGAGAGATATTCTAGGCAAAAGAATAAATTGATTTAACAATCATGGGGCAAGTACCAAAGCTAGCTATAAATACGGTATTATTTTTTTTAGAATACAGTATTTATCAAATAGTAGGTCCCACAACATGAGCCAGTAACCAGTAATCGCGAATATAGGCATGATGAGATGGGAAGGAATAAAACTCAATACATAGAAATTAAAAATAATTTTCCTTACTGAAAAATCAATTCATTAGGTACGGAATGACAATGCAAGAGTACATGTTACATTCTTGGTAGTGTTTGATAACCTGACCTATTTTGAAATAAAATAAGCTATTATATATATATATATATATATATATATGAATGTATGTTTTCATCCCTATATGTTTAGCCCTATTCCAAGTTGGTATCTATAGTTTAAGAATTTTTGATTTATAATGTTTCGAAAATCTTTAGATCACACTTTTTTTTTTATATAACTCGGGGTGTCCGGGTCAGCTTATGTGCACCACAACTAATTCTCGGGCCGAATGAACATCCTGTAAGCTCAGTGGACATATAAGATAACGCGAGGGTGACAGACATGCATAGAGAGGATTGAACCCAGGTGCAAAGAAAGAAAACAAAATCCCTTCCCCCGCTAGGCCGCGACCTCAAGTGCCATCGCACCATATTTTTGGAAAATGCTAAGATGGACCAATGTTTTGAGTTATTTGGGGATTTTCTAGCGTTTTATTGGATACTATTGTTACATGCATGGGAATTAAGAAGGAGACTTAGAGATAAAGAAATTAATGTGAAAAAATAGAGAGAAGCATTTGGTATTTGAAGCTCGGTAGGGAGCATATTGGAGTTTCTTGAAAATATGATGAATGGTGTTGAGAAATATTAAGAGTATAAAAGCAGAAATGGAAAATAATTAAATTATGGGTGCTAAAAAAGAGTTTACCCACAAAAAAATCTGATCGGACGGTGGATAATAGCTAGGTACGTAGGGTACTACATCCATATCATTGAAGCAATGCTGCCAAGAACACATGCATGCCCTGGCCCCTGATTTTGCTTTCAAGCCATTGCAACCTAAGCAACAGCCAACTGGCATGGCAATAAATTAAGGTCACCTCAGATGTGATGTGACTTGACTACAATTATGCCCAGTTCCCTCTTTTTTTTTTTAATAATAGATTGATTTATCAATGAATTAATCATAGTTTTCGGATAATACCATGGGAAAACACAATAAGTTTAAAAGATATTAAAAATAAATTCAATTATAATATATCAATAACATCAAAATTTAAAATTTAATTTTTTTATCATTAATTCTTATAAATAAGGAAATATATTGGTTCTATATATGGTTTTTTTTTCTAAAAAAAAAACTATAATTGGATCACAAAAGGTTGTGTTACACCATTTTGGAGATAGGGATGAAGGGTTTGTTTGATCCTGCTGCATCTAATTAATTAATTAAATATATTTTATAATTGAATATTGAGAAGATATTTTTTTATAGTATTCGCTTTTTGCATGTTTTTTAAAGATAGTATGTAATTTATATTTAAAAGGAAGTATTTTACCAAATACTTGTATTTTTAAAAATTAAATAAAAATCTAATTAATTTACACACAGAATCAGGCAAAACAGCATATAAAATTAACAATAGCCATTCAAATAATAATCAGAAAAAATACAATAAATTTTTTAAAAAATAGAAATAAATCCAATTACAGTATTTCTTCAATTCTTTCTTCGATCATTAATTCTTATTGATAAGTAAATATATTGGTTCTATGGTTTTTTAATTAATAATGGCTATTGTATTTCTTTAAGATTAGTAGCTATTTTCTTTCGATTATTTTGTCTATTTGAGTATAATTTATTTAATCTCACCTCTCTGGATATTCCATTTCTGGTTACCATTTTAGAATAAAAAAGACAAAGATGTGGAGACAAAGATAACATGTTTTTTTTATTTTTTGTTTTGAAAGCATATAAATTTATTTTGAATTGTTTTAAAAAAGAAACTTATTTTATATTTTAATCTGTATTTATGTATTCAATCAAATATATTTATATCTTTTCTATATTTATCTTTTTTATCTTAGGATATTATCCAAATACAACCTTAAAGAATAATATGTTTTTATTTTCACCAAATTAAAATCAAGGAAAAATATAGAAGTTAATGAAATATAATGCATGGTAGGAGGTCTTAATTAGCTGCATTGTGGGTGACATTAATTAATTTCGTTTTCACATCTCTAAACTAATCACAAAGAACCTAGCTGTCTTCGACACATTAAATTCTTTTTTAAGTGATAAAAAACATGGAGAGCAATTTTTCTCTTAATTTGTCAGGGATTAAACTTTTATTTAAGGAAAAAATTATGCCTAACTGATTGATAAACAGATGTAGTTGTCTCTAAGATTAAAAATGATTAATTCATTTCCGAGTAGCAGAAATAATAAAATTATTTTAAATTATTTTTATTTTTATTTTTATTTTTTGGTTTGGCAACCCTGGATTGCAGGTCTGCCTTTAGTGGTTGGAATCTTGCAGTATGTGTGCCGAGCCTGAACCTGTTTAGGAACGAGGTAATTTTTGTTTTTGTATGGTTTTTAAAATGGTGATTATCTTGAAAAAAATAAAATTACTATTTTTTGTGTTTTTTATAATTTTAATGTATTAATATTTAAAAAATTCTGTAAAAATTATTTTAAAATATTTTCAAATAAAAAAGTATTATGCATCATAATATTTAACGCACCCACAAATTGTTAGTCTATGAACTCAAGGAAAGAAGAACAAAACAGAGAATTACATTAAATTAGGAAGTGTTGGTTACTCTTTTGGAATAGAAAACATGGAAATAATATAAATAAATAGGACATGTTTCTTTGTAATTTATATTTTAAAAATATAAAAATTCATGTAAAAATTAATTTTAAAATAAATTTATTTCATACTTGTATCTATTTCTTTTATCCTAGGATATCAACCAAATGCATAACCTTAGAGATCAAGTTAATTCTTTTTACTTCAGGTGGTCTTAATTTGAAATAAGAGAAAAGCTAATTAATTACCTCTAAAATCTTTGACCCTAAAGTAATCCGAACAAAATAAATGTAAAAATATATAATCACTAGTTAATTCTTTTTACTTCAGGTGGTCTTAATTTTGTGTACTGACCGTTAATCTGGAAATGGATTGCTAATTAACCACCTACCGAAACAAGATTCTTTTACTAGTGATTAAGTCTTAATTAAGGATTTTGTCTGCTTGTATGGACATAATTATATATCCACTAGCTAGTGAGGTGGCATTGTTTTGTACATTAGCTAAGGAAGCTTCGTGCTATGGAGGTTTCAGGCACCGACCATAAACCCCAATTAAGGTTCCATTAACAGACAATAATGGTATTTAAGAGAATGCACGAGGCATGCCCTACTTCAAGATTCTTAATGTAAGATTTAATCCACAATAAACAGAAGCAAAGGGGAACTATATATCCCATTATTGAAGAACGTGTGTCAAGCCGGCCTGTCTTTAGAACCTAAAGGGTGCAAACCCTAATTAATTAGTCTCGTAAGTTGGTGGACGATCATCATTTGTACAAGAGTATGATTTAAGCTCCAATTTCTTGTACTATATAGTGATTCTTTTAGGTTAGAAATGGTTATGTGAATGAAATCGGAATTTAATTATAAACTTTATTTAATTTCGAATGGGGTTCTATGAAAGCATCTATAGCCATAACTTTAATTATTTGTTTAAAGATATGGTAATTCCCAACTGTAATTTTATCAAAATGTGTTATTTTTTTAAGAAAAAAAAAGGCTAGTTTGTCTTTTTTTTTAATGTGCTATTTTTTTATATAAAAAAAATCTATTTTAATCATTAAAACAGTCCATTTTTGCGGTGAATTGATAGGAAAAGGTGCGGTGGGCTCAAAGACCTGTCGTACCGTACCTCACTGTATCTGCTACCCAACAGCCAACCCTAACCCCACGAGGCATGCTATACTTAATATTGTTCCTGTTCTTTTATGCGTGGTGGTTATCTCTAGATGCATTTGGGTGCTGGTAATGCTAATTAAGTAGATCATGCATTATATGGTATGATCTTGGGCCTTAGATTTGTCTTCTATGGCTAGCTGTAAATAATATTGTAGGGTTTTGTTTTGTTGCTCGAGGTTAAATTCTATACACGAGTCTTGTGGCTTTAATTGCTTCTGATTCAGTGCATCTATCCGATTGTTTTATTTTATGCGATTAAATTTAATATATGTTCATAGAATCTGTAGCAAGTTCGTTTTCTCATCAATTTTGTTGTTGGATCGTGGGAGATTTATGTGGGAATTGTAAATCACAATGAAGACAAATTATGATATTTGAATTGAGATTTGATTCAATGACAAATCAAAGTATATATTGCTCAAGAAATTGAGAAAAGATATCGGTGATTATGACTAGTTACTTACTTCTCACGCTGTTATCATCTTAGTTGCTTCGTTTTCTTTGTGATTGTCAAAATTCATGCATGAGAACGTTTATGAGAATGATGGTGATTTTTTCAATAAATAATAATTAATAACTATTAATTAATTAAGATAGTATTTATTTACTGTCTTCAAACAAAAAAAACAATTGAAATATAAAATTTTTATTTTTTAAATGATAAAAATTCATTCCAAAATTATTTTAAAAACAAATTTTTTTTTATATTTTTTTTATTTAATTAACTAAATACAGTCCTATCTTTTTTTTGTCAGACAGATCATTACCGCCACCTTTCACATGATGTGAATGTGGTTTAGAGTTCTTGAATTCGACTTTCGGCACTGAATTAGTATGATATATGATGATTATGAATGGAAATCCTCTCATTGTTAATTATAAAGGAACTAATTTCACCCAATTTAATTACACACTGTTGGCTGATGTATGTGTAAATACCATGAAAATGCCAGGTAGCAGTTTTGATTGATCAATTAAAGAAGATTTCTGTGATAATGGTCGAGTATTTTGAGGAAACTTTCCATAAATCTCAAGTCATTTAGACAAAAGATTTGTCTCGATCTAGTTAGATTGCTTCATTGATAAAAATACATGTTCTCCCTATTTAATGAGTAATTAGTATCCGAAACGACATCATCTCAAAAAATACTTAATGACTTCAATTTGAGTAATTAGCTTGGCCGTGCTAGCTATTTAATGATGCCTAATTTTGCTTTCCCTTTCACCTTGAAAAAAAAACTACAATCCATTATAATAATGCATTCCACTTTCATGCCTTAACCATTAAATTTTAAAGTAATCATTTGGATTTACATGATGTGATACTTTTAATTTGCATTGTTAATCCAACCCAAATTATTTGTAACTGATATGGTATGACCTGATCAAAAACTCATTGAATTTTTTATTATAATTTCAAAATATCATCGTAATTTGGAACTTTTTAAAAAATTAATTAACCTGAATCAACTCGAGTTAACCCATTCAATTCATAATTTGATCTTTACACCGAGTTTATTTATAAACAGTTTTAATAACTATGCTAATTTGAGATTTGAAAGGATCTCAATCCTCTTCTTTCTACCTCACATTTTACCTCCAAATTAATATGACTCATTAAGACCCATCCATGCCTAAATTTATTGCCTATATTGGTAGTTCACTATATCATTGTTTGCACTACATTGCGCGTTGGATTAATTTTTTTTAATTTTAAAAAAATATTTAGATGTTGTTCATATGTTTTTTAGCAAAAAAAAAACTATATGGAGATTATCCTTATATAACCTGATCAATTTGATAGATTCAAAAACAACTCGAATGACCAATAAAAATACAATTTGACTTAAAAAAGATCAGGATGAGTTTTTTAAAATATTGAAATGACAATATATTAAATCAACTTGGGTTAACTTATCAAATTCGCCACCCATATCATGAGACTATGATAACTTCATAGAAAAAAATTAAAAAATTTATTAAACTCAATTCTCAAACAACTTAATATTAAATGATGATATTTAAAACAAAATTCAACTGAAAAGATAAGTCGAGTCAACTCGGCTTAATCTGTCAAACATGGA
>Ga0307517_10005436_pt1 | contig 19192 bp, 13 predicted proteins | sample 23_EM_MG_FD_194515 | JGI IMG/M metagenome (GOLD analysis project Ga0307517, IMG submission 194515) | Populus trichocarpa ectomycorrhiza microbial communities from riparian zone in the Pacific Northwest, United States - 23_EM | ecosystem: Host-associated > Plants > Roots > Unclassified | place... | reverse complement strand
TGCCCTTATGCATATTATGTACATTGCTTAGCTCATCAATTACAATTGGCTCTTATTGCTGCAGCTAGAGAAATATCTGATGTTCACACTTTCTTTCAGAATTTGATTTTTATTATTAACATTGTTATTGCTTCTTGTAAGCGTAATGATGAATTATGGGCTTTCCAAGCAGCTACAATTGAACATTTAGTTGATATTGGTGAGATTGAAACGGGTAAATGAGTTAATCAAGTAGGTGGTTTGCAATAACCTGGAGATAGTAGATGGAGTTCGCACTTCAAATCAATTTGCAGTTTGATAAAAATGTATGGGGCAACTTGCTTGGTTCTTTAAAACATTGCTTTAGATGGATCTACTTATTCTCAACGTGGTGATGCTGCTTTTTCATTTAAGTTGCTAATGTCATTTGATTTTGCATTCATCTTACATATAATGAAGGATGTTATGGGAATTACTGATATGCTTTGCCAAGCCCTGCAACAAAAATCTCAAGACATTTTAAATGCTATGCATTTGGTGACTACCACAAAGACTTTAATTTAGAAGTTAAGAGATGATGGTTGGAAAACTCTTTTAGAAGAAGTGACATCATTTTGTAAGCATCAAGATATTGAAGTTCCTGATATGGATGCTTGTTTTTCTAGTGTGGGAAGATCTCGTCGTAAACAAAAATCAATAACAGTTAAACATCACTACCGAGTTGATATATTTATAGCTATCATTGATCAACAATTGCAAGAGCTAAATAATAGATTCAATGAGCAGACGATCGAGCTTCTTAAGTTGAGCACAACTTTAGATCCTAGAAATAGCTATAAATTATTCAATGTTGAAGATATATGCTTACTTATTGACAAGTTCTATCCTCAAGATTTTTCTGACCAAGAAAAAATTCATTTGAGACTTCAGTTGCAGCATTATGAGCTTGATGTACCCAATCATCCAAAGTTAAAGAGCATGTCATCGATTGCTGATTTATGTCAAAGATTGGTTGAAACAGAAAAATCAACAATTTATCCACTAGTTAACAGGTTGATTCGACTTATTTTGACTCTTCTTGTTTCGACAGCAACTACTGAACGAGCTTTTTCAGCGATGAAGATTGTTAAAACAAGACTTCGTAATCGGATGGAGGATGATTTTCTTGCAAATTATTTGATTGTCTATATAGAAAAAGAAATTGCTGAAAGATTCACAATTGATATGATAATAGATGATTTCTATTCTATGAAAGAACGACGAGTACAATTAAAATAAAGATGTAAGAATCATTCTTTCTTATTTTTTACTTTATTTCAAAGTTTATCAAACATAAATAATGTTTCGCTTTAACTAATGTTTCTTATATACTTTGTATGTTTATATTTGATAGGTATAAAGACCAACATCATTAAAGTGATGGATACATCATGAAGATGAAATTAACTTCATTGCTTTGACTCAATTTGGTATTACTCCAAACCTTTTTACCTTATACAAAGGTTATTATATGTTTGTAATAAGTTATTTGAATAAAACTAAATCATGCAGGTTTTTTTTACGACTCATGTACAATAAATTAAAATAAATATTATATTTTATTATATTATTTTTTGTCACTCCTAACAAATAATCCTAACTCCACCCCTGGTTAGGACCAATTAATTAACTGATTATCCAACCTGAAAACTCTATTCCCTGACTAGTTGGATTTTTACGACATCATCAATACTTTCACAGTTTGATATCATAATTATGGAGTTTTTTTTTAAATGCATTAGGATGTGATAATTCTTTTTAGGTTTTGTGATGTTTTTCATATCAAGATGTAACAAGTCATAAAAAATAGAAAAAAAAATATCGGTTTAATAATTTTTCAAATAAAAATTATTTTTATTTGCACTGCGGCTCAAAAATTAGCTTAAGTTGTGTTTTAAACTAGTTTTGTCATGGGTTAATCAACATTAATTTTTTTTTTAAAACCACCGGAATAATATTAATTTGGATAAAAAATAATAAATCTAAATTACCTAGGCAAGTGAGAACTTTGGTTGTTTCTAATAACCATGCTTTTATACATGCATTATCAAGCACACATTTGAAATTTATCTACAGGGCATCGGCTGCATTTTTCTTTCAGAAAATCAACTGCTTAAATTGCTGGAACCACTCAAAGCTTAAGGTCCAAAAGATGAAAAATAGAAGACAGTAGGGGGGCCTATCGACCTGCTTTCACCTACTCTAGGTTAACTTTATATGCCGAGGTCTCAACAAAGGCACATGGTAATTTCTCCTATAAAAAAAAAAAACATTTTTTTATTTATTTAACATTGAATAAATAAAAAATGAGATTAGTTTTCACCGTGGAGGTACTTACATTTTATATTTTACCATATGAATTCATAAAATGGAACAATCTTGTTCTCCACAATGTAATGAATAAAATATTTTTAAAAATATAATTTGATTAACTTTTAACAAGGTAATTTTTGAATTTCTCTATTTACAACTACAATAAAATAGCTAAATTATTTTATTTATAACTAAAATAAAATAATGGATTTTTAGGTTTTTTTTTTTTTTGCTATTATCAAGTGAGGGTAAAAATTATAAAGAGTATAAGATTTTGAGAATCCAAATTATTTTTGTTTCTTGATAAGGAGAATACCATATTATTATTTTTAGATAACTCCAAGCATTTACTATGTGAATCTGTATTCTCTTTATAAATTTATTTTATTTAAAAATTTATTAAATAATATTTATTTTATTTTTTCCCCTTATCTGCCTTGTTCCACTTTTCTTCGAGTATATATAAAGAAGTGTTTTTCAATGCATTTATTTTCAATGCATGCATAGTGCAGGAAAACACTGGGGTTTTCTTGAAGTGAAATAGGAATTGTTTTTTAATTTTTTATTTAAAAATTTATTAAAATAATATTTATTTTATTTTTTTTTTTTAAAAAATTTAATATCAAAAGTTCAAAAAAATATATACTACTATTCTCCGTAAGAATGAGGATTATTTTATATATTATATTAGCATGATGGACCAAATTAATCAATATGGCCGCGAAGCTATGAAAATTGAATCATTAGATTTGAAATTGAAGCATAAATTAACCCTAGCTAGTGATAGTGATTAGGAGAGGATATTGGAGCCAAATTTCTTGACTCCAATTATTAATTAATTAATTAACCTTGTCAAACATTAACAACCAAGTGGCACCATTAACGTTAACCTCTCCATCTCCATCTCCTCTTCCCTTCCCACCAACTGATCTACTTTCAAAAATCTCCCCCGAAAACTTTGCTCTTTTTTCTTAACCGCTCCACCTTTGCAGCCACCCCCTCTCCTTAAACACCAGCAAAACGTACACCAACATTGATACAATACACATTTAGTAACCACACATGTATATGTTCTCCTTCAATTGGTCTTGATTTGTGATCAGTTCCATTCCTTTTTCTGCTCTCTCTAAAATGGGACTGGAATCGGAAACCAAGAAATCCCAGTTAGTGCTGGAGATTTGCTCTTTATCAACCCTATCGGTTGCCTGTGTTCACAGGCATCGTAGCAGCAGCTACGGTCCTGTAGAATCACATTTTATTGACTGGTATCGGATTCTTGGAGTACGTGTGTTAATCTTTCTTGATCTTGATTAGTTTTTCAAGGTTCCTCCATGTTTTCTTACGGTGTTTTTAACTTACCTGGATTTTTTAAAAAAAGAAATTTGTTGAAGGTGTTCTTCGGATTGTTCTCAGGTAGAAGAAGATGCAGACATAGAAGTTATAAAGAAGAGGTATCGTAAACTTGGTACGTACCTTTTGTTGACGTTGTTTTTTGGCAATATAGATTTGCTTTCCTTCCTTCTTTTTGTTGTGAGGATTGTTTAATTTCTTGCGGCAGCTTTGCAACTTCACCCAGACAAGAACAAGCATCCAAGAGCTGAGCTTGCCTTCAAGCTTGTCTTCGAGGTTAGATATGCTATTCTCTTTTTATATGTGGATAATTAATAGATGTAGGTAGAGTTTGGATAGTTGCATGGACTGCCTGGACAACATGTCTTGGGTCGACCCACCAAGCCGATAATGGTTTTAAAACAATGTTTTTTTTCCATCTTATGATAGTTCTCTCCTTTTGAAAAAGGTCATTTATTTGCGACATTGTACGATGTTGTGTGTGTGAGTTTCTTTAAGCATCCTCAGAAAAAGGATACACAATCTCTCGCAGGCCTACTCGTATCTCACAGACAATATAAAGAGAGGAGCCTTCAACTTGGAGAGAAGCAAGAACTTCTGCATAAAGTGCAACAGAATTCCATATACACTTGGCAACAATTTGAGCAAATCACATGCACCGAAAGTAGCCGAGGAATCGAATGCTGCAAATCGCTCAAAATGGCTTCGGAATCGCGTGAGAGAAATGAAACAAAGATTTAAAGAGGAAATCAAAGTGATGGAGAACTGTTTGAAGGCTAATAGCGCATCAAGGAAAGAAGCACCACTTTTCAAACCGTCAGACAATTGCCATTTCCATAGCAACACTCGTTCTGTGACACCAAAGGAGTCCCCAGTTTTTGATCCATCAAACTATCTACTCAAAGGCTATCCTCACATCAGGACTCGGATTTACAGGAAACCTGAGAACTCTTGGGACTTGCAGAGAGAAGATACATTGAACAATTACGGTGGCCAAGGAACAGTCAAAGGAAGGTCATATCATGACTTCCCAGTCTTTGAGAAAAGATCAGGGAGAGGAACACTCAAGGAATCTGCTGCTTGTGTATATTCATAATAATCCTGATCAATTGCATTCATCCATAGAGTTAGAATTAGAGTAGCATAATCTTACATTGGCGAATTCTTTTTTTCCCCTGTTGCTTCTGCTTCTGCTTCAGCTTTTGCTTGTCAAGTGTCATGGCTAGCTAGCTAGCTAGCCATGATACGATCGTTTTGAGACATTGATTCGACATTTGCATTTCGGTTTAATTTTTCCATCGTGTTGCGAATGGACAAATTTCGTTCTTGGAATGAGAAATTTTCGAAGCATACATCGAAAAAAGATAGAACTAGGGACTCTCAACTTTTAAGCATAAATCGAAAAAATAGTTTACTTAACCTAACCTCAAAAACATATTTTCCTCTTTCGCTTCGACAGCAACCGCCCCCTTCCCTCTCCCTCGTTCTCCCATGTTGATCAAACTTCCAGACTCTCTACCATTTCTTCAATACTTTCTCTATAATCCCACAAAGTTTCTCTCTGTTTCTCCTCTCTTGTAATTTTTATTAACACTACTATGCTCCGCTTCACTTCAAGCCCTCGCTTCTAAAGCTCGGTACTTTCCTCTTTCTCCTTCATTATTTACACATGGGTTGTCATTATTTTCTTTGCTTTCCATTTGTTTGCTGAGAAAATGCACAAATAAATAAATAAAAATATGGAAGATCGGAACTTGATGGATATTCTTGATCATCACAATAGTGGTTTACCACCTAAGTCGAGCTAAAACTAATCCATCAAGAACTTTGTTTCAAATTGGATTTTATTTTCATTTACATCGTAAACAACCTAATAAAGATTCGATCTTGTGATTTCTCTTGCTTCAAAATGATGGGTTTTGCCTTTTGTGGGTTTTATAGGATTGCTACGAGCAGCAACAATCAGGTGAGTGCTGCTACTTTTATCGGTCTGGTGTGTTGTTTTTACATCATATTCGATCTGATACTGGTTGTGCTGCTGCAATTCTATGACTTTCTCTCTAAAAAGCAATTCTTTTGCATGTTTTTATCAGATTGGAAGTAGGATGAGCTGGAGCAGAAACTATGCTTCCAAAGACATAAGAATCGGTGTGGAGGCTCGTGCTGGGATGCTCAAGGGTGTTAAAGAGCTTCTTGATGGTATCAAAGTCACCATGGACCTGGTTCCCGGTTTAATATCAAAAAACCGTTCGGTTTGGTCCTGGTCATAATCTTAAGAAATAATGTCTCTGGGTTCAATTGGATTTTTGGATACAAACCGAATTGAATCAGACTGCGAACACCTCCACTAAGAATTTATGTAATAGCAAAACCAATCTACCTGAATTAAAAAAAAAAAAAACAAGAACTAATTAGAAAAATAATTAAAATTTAAAAAACACTAAAAATAATAATAAAAATTCAAAAATAATGTTTTCTAAATTTGGTGCTGACTTTATCATGGAAAATTTTTAAATTCCACAAAAAAAAAAAAAAAACTATTTTATAAGTGTCAGATTTTTTATTACCAACTATCAATTTTGTAAATTCTAGAGAAAAAATATTAAAGTAAATGCATGATAATCTTTTATTTAAACATATTAAATTTTAAAACATCATCACATTTGTGAAAAATCTATTTATATATTACATGAAATGTAATTTAATTAAACACATTACATCATAACAAAAAAGAAGAATAAAATAAGATAAAGCTCCATTCTCTAATTGAGAGAATTTATTAAACCATTTATTAAAATTAAAAAACAAATAAGTTTATTGTAATACATTAAGGCCAAGTAAAGAACTTTACTTTTTTTCTTGTCTTTTTTTTTTTCATTTTTTTCTTAACAAGCTTCATTTTAAAAAACATAAAAATATTAGAAAGTTAAAATTTTAATTTTTATTAGCTGAAACACTTTTTAAATACTTAAATAGTAACACATTGCTTAAATATATTTTTTAAAATAATAATAAGATATCGACACAATAGATTGATTTGAATTAACTATGATTGCTCTGCAAAACTCGCAACATGGATATAAGATAAATAAAATCATGGAATCTTCACTTAAACAAAATAAAAAACTCAATTACAACGAACCAAATATTAAAAGTAGAAGGTGAAAAAAAAACATGAGTAAACTTATATTAGTAGTTGACGCAATATCTTGGGATAAATAAATCTTTTAAACTAAAAGAAAAAAAAGTTAAGACAATGCTAAAATTTCTAAATAAATAAAAAAAATTTAAAATCTTGATTAACCATACTTATTAAACTCAATTCAATGATCAAGATCTTGAATTTCTTGATCCATTGTTTCATACCCAGGATGTGAAGGGTAGAAAAGCTCCTCATTGAAAAGTGCTTGGTCCCATGAGTTTGGCTCTCTAGAGTCTAGACAAACGACCAGCAACATGAGAAAGATGATGATCAAATGGGTTCCGCAAGTAAAATATATTATTATTATTATATCAATATCTGACAGAAGAACACTGTATCCCAGCTGCAAAAAATCCCTCAAAATACGGAATGAATATCGCTATCATTTGAGTTGCAGAAATCTACAATATGGTGGTCATCTAATGCTGCGACAAGGTGATTGTGTGCGTATAAATAACCCTAATTTAATAGCATGAAAAACCAAGAAAAATAGAGAATTTTTTTTAAAATAAGGTTAATTTTGAAAAATTACAACCTATAAAATCCCAAACTTGAGCTAAATTGAAAAACTAAATAATGATAAAATTAAAAAAAACTTTCCAATTTAAAATAATTTTTTGAAATAAAATAGAGACTAAATATGAATGGAGAAGAAATTTAAGTGTCGGTGTGATTTTTTTATGGGCATTGCGCAAACCGAGGTTGATGAGAGAGAAATAAAAGGGGGAAATCAAACTAGTACCAAATCAGGCATAATCACCATACACGCACCATCCAAAAAAAAAGAGAATGCCGAGACATATCAAATGACACAGCGAAACAAATATTTCACCACTGGAGTCAGCCACATGCATCGTTTGAAGGCAAAAGAGTGGTTGAAGCGTGCTATTTTTTTTTTTTTTAATGTATCAAAAAATAACATCATCTCCAGGACCAAATAATTGTTACTAAGAAACCACTTGGAAATGATGAATTCGCCGTTGAAAAGACGCTTTGAGAATTTTCATTTTAAGGATGGTAGGGTCATTGCACTGTCTTAAAAAGAGTGAAAAATCAAGAATGCCCCTGGTTATAGATAAATGGAATTTTGTTTTTAAGGGTACTAAAGTAAATTCATTATATAAAAAGTTTATGAAAAGACAAAAATGCCCCTCAACAATTGTTTAATGACAAATGTACCCTGTAAAAATTCAAATCTACCTCTAAGCCAGTTCATATGAATTTTTTTAGGGGCAAAAACATAATTCTAATATTATAATCCATGGTAAATCACGTGGTGCTTTTCGCACATGTTAATGGCATAAAAATGCATCTATTAAATTAATGTATCATAGGATGAACTACTTTTAATAAAAAGAATAGCCTAGTTTTATTTTAAGAAACAATGATTTAGCTTTCGATGATTTTTAAAATATATATTTTTTAATGAGTTTGATTGATAGCTTACACTTTTTTGTTGCATGTAATCTCTATTTTAACATATATTATAATATTTATTAAGAATATCTTTATATTTATATTTTTAAATATAAACGATACAAGTGGTATCATTTGAGTTATTTAGTTAACAATATATTTAATCTCATCAAACTAATTTTAAAAAAATCACGTGATCAAGTTTTATAAAATTTGAATAAATGTTTTCACCAATAGATGCTTGATCAAAACCTTATGAAAGATAAAAATAAAGATCTTTGTGTTTTTTTTTTAATTATTATTAACATAGGTGTTCGGGTCAGTTTAGGCGCATCTCGACTAATTTTACAAACCCTGAAGTTAACGATCATGTAAGTTTCTAGTAGTTTTGAGGTTTATGAGACTCGAACCGGTGATTTTTAGAAAACAAACTTAAATCTTGACCGGTTGAACTACCCTTTAAAATTAAATCTTTATGTTTTTCAGTGCACTTATTGTGCCTTTTATTTTATTTTAAAAAAACTATTATTCTATGAAAAAAAAACTTTTAACTAAGAAACCATTGCTCCTCTCCCATGCCTGTTCAAATTATTCCATTGAGCTCTGTATTAAAATATATAGTCAAATTCTAAGCCCGAGGTATAGTAATAGTTTTAACAAATCCTTCCCCTCGAATTTTTTTTTTTTTTTTTTTTTATAATATACCATGGAGGAAATATTTGATAACCAAACCCAACCACATCTGGCTACAATATAAAAATCCTCCCATGGCCCACCCAATCATTAAGGTTATGATTTCTTACATCCAAATATCATAGTTAATAAACCCAGCTTAGGGTTAACCCAGCTAAAAACCCAGGTCTCAAGTTTTATAAGTTAACTCGAATTAACCTGGAAAAATTAAAATTAAAATTAAACTTTTAATATTTTATATGAAAAAATTAAAAAAAATCTATGTAAATATAAGCTATACATATTATAAATAATGAAATTTAAAAGAATATTTTTTTAAAAAATGTTAAACTTTTAAGTTAAAGTATTTAAACAAAACTTTTTTTTTATCAAACATTGAAAAAACATAACTTTTTTCTTGGGAATATAGAGTATATATCCTAATGGATTTCAAATCTCATATTTGAAAAAAAAAATTGGGTCTCTCCTAGGTCACGGGTTGACCCGTCGGGTCGTTGCACAGGCCGGTCTTTTGACAAACCCGGACTGGTCCAGCCCTCGGGTCGATCTGCCGGGCCGGTCCAGGTTTAATAACTATGCCAAATACCCTCTTATCATTTACTCAAGTTATTTATGCCTTTATTTATTTTTATGTTTTAAAAATAATTTTTTAAAAAAATAATTTTTTTATTTTTTATTTTAAATTAATATTTTTTAGTATTTTCAGAGCATATTGATACGCTGATATTAAAAATAATTTTTTTAAAATAAAAAAATATTATTTTGATATTTTTCCGAGTAAACAATATTTTGAAAAACAACCGCAACCACACTCTCAAACACACTAAAAAAATAATTTTATATTCTAAAAGGTACATAAATCATCAATAAAAAATTAAAATTAAAATGAATATGTGGTTATTGGTGAAGGTAAAGAAATCCTAAAAAATATAAATTAATTACCCTTTTTTATTCAGAGCTTTGAAAAAAAAACAAAAAAAACTTTTGCATTATCATTCTACTTAATGTAATCACAATAAATTCTTTAATTTTGGACCTATATGATTTTTATGCTTATCATATCTTAAGAATCAAAACAAAACAAAACTAGTGTCAAAATACCTAATGGCTAGAGGAGATTTCCTTGAACATGCAAAACTAAATGATACATTTTTTTTATTTTTTTATAATATCGATAAATAAATACTTGAAACCAAATTAAAATTTTTTAGATAATTTAATTTATATACTTAATAATCCGTTGGTTTTTTGAGTTTAATTTATATACTTGTTAATTAGATTAAAAAAAACCAGATGCAAGAAATTTACAAATGACATAATCTTAAAGAAACTAACAGAAATCATGTTACAATTCAACCAAAGGTGATTATTATTAAAAAAATAATATGAAATTACCCAAATCAATTTGAATAATGTTTTTTTTAAATCTCAAAAAATAATAATTAATCCAAACTTTTTTGGGATAATTCAAATAAAGCTAAAAAATATGGAAAATTTGCACTATAACTCTTTTTTTTTTAATTCTTTAAAATTAATGAGTTTGTAATTTTTCTTGTACCCAATATTGGTTACTTATCATAATTGAGTTTTTATTTTTAATAGGATAGGAGAAATGGATTTAGTGTTGGTGTAAAATTAAGAGATAAAATTATTAAACCAAATTAGAATTATGAGTTGAATGTGTTAATCTAAGTTAATTTAAATAATATTATTTTATTTTTTAAAAACTTAAACTAATATATTTTTGAATTTTTTAAAAAAGTCAAAATAAATTTTGACGGGTTAATTACCTGAATTTATATAATTTAATAACAATAAAAAAAGAAAGAAATAATGCAGAACCCACCTCTAACCAGATAATAGTAATTTAACACCTAATCTTTATGACAGTATACAATCTTCATCTTTCTGTTTCAACATCTGACAGACACTTGGTTTTCTTTCTTCACAAACTTGTCTGACTTCAAATCTATCAATCTTCCTCCTAAATCCTCTTTTACTTATACCTGGAAAATCTGTTGCGCCTCAAAACAGAAAACCCATTTTTATGATCTCCAAGACTTGAGATTCTTTAACTCATGGCGGCTGCGACTATGGCGACGGCAGCGGGAGCAGCGCTGCTGCTGTATTACATATTAATCCGGAGACTAGCGGCAGCGAAGGGCGGTGATTTATCGAAATCGAGGTCGGGGAGGAGGATCCCCAGAAGACTGGTACAAGCGCCTGCCACTTGGCTGGAAACAATATCAACATTATCAGAGACGCTTAAGTTCACTTACTCTGAGACTTTAGGAAAATGGCCCATTGGTGACTTGGCTTTTGGCATCAATTATCTCTTAAGAAGACAGGTATCTATCTATCTATCTATGTATATAAAAAGGAGTGTTTTTGTTTCGATTTATATGGGGTTGTGTTATATTTGGGTTTTGCTTTAAAGTTTGAGTCTTTTTGATTGAGTGTGTGAAGTTTAAGATGTTTTTATGCTTTCAGGTAATTTACTCGTGTAGTCTTTTATTGGTGAAGAGACAAAAGAGATAATTGCTAATTAGTATGTATTTTGTTGAAAATGTGCGGTCCATTTCAGTTATTTTTTGCTTTTCAACTACATTCAGTGCTTGCTTAGGGGAACGAAAAGTTGTTGTCTTTTTCATATTGTGTTAATTTCTAGGATTTTCGGTGTGTTGAGTTATATTTTACTTTTTTGTGCAAGAATTTAGAGTTAACTCGTTATGTAGTTGCTGGTTAGTGAGGAGAAAAGGAGTTAATTAGTGTTTTGGTTGCTGCTGTAATTAGTTATTTATACATTGCTTGGCCTTTTGTCTAAGATCAAGTGTAATTAGTTATTTATTTGTTGAAATTTGTATATTGAGGGAAATAATGCAGCAGCACTGGATGCAGATGAAATTCCTTAATGTGAAACTTTGATTTGTTTTAATCTTGTCTTAGGCTTTTGGGGTTTGGTTAATGTGTTTAATTGATGATCTTTTGTGTAGGGTAATTTGCAAGTTGCAAGTGTATATGCTGGTAGTGATTCTGTACAGTTGAAAGGCCCGGAAATCATAGCAGAGATGTATGATCTATTGAGATTGTTGACCCTTTGCATGTATTTTTCGAAGAAGCCATTCCCAGTTTTCTTAGAGTTGGCTGGATTCTCTCAGGAGGATGTTCTTATTCAGAAGCCAAAAGCAGGGGTTAGTGACCATCTGTAATGCAATTTGTTGGGGTTTGCTTTGATTTCTTTATTTAAATGTCATGTAAAGCTGTGAACTTCTTTTACTTAGGGTTTTACATCTCGGTTTCTTTTCCTTTCTTTAGATATAGTTTAGCCTGTATTATGGGTGGTTATCGATTTTAAGTAGCTATTGCTGCATTTCAAATTCTGGCTGTTCTTTCTAAAATGGTGTGCATATGCTGCAGTTTCTTTTACATGTGAAAGATCTTCATTTTTCACCATGAAGAAGATTCCTTTACATGTGTAAGATCTTACTTTTTCACCATGAAGAAGATTCCTTTCATGATGCCCCTTGTGGAAATAAATTCACAGAGTCAGGAAACAAATAGCTGACTTTAAGCACCATGTTTTACTGTTTATAGCAATTACCTTTGGAAAGGAAAGAAATAGAAAGGTACACTAGTATTTGGCTTGCTCCAATTAGGAGACAAGCTGGATTACAGCCAGAACTAGATATAGCTGAAAATGCAAGACTGCTACCTTTTACCTGTACACTTCTCTTAGATTTACCTGTTCCTGAGAGGTCATGGCACTAAATTTATCTAAGATTCTTTTACCATGTTCAACTCAATTTTAAGCATCAACATGTGCTTGAAACTTTTTTCCCAGTGTCACAGTATATCCTGGAAGAACTTGTTTAGATAATGGTCCTCCCTTGTACTGCAATCTCTTTAGGATCCTACATTCTGCTTTATTTTTGTTTGAAATGTTAAATGAGTATTCCTCTAATTTCCACAAGTTTGGATGCAGCTTCTGAAGCCTGCTTTCACAATTATACATGATAGAAGGTCAAAATATTTCCTTCTACTGATTCGTGGTACTCATAGCATCAAAGATACACTAACAGCAGCAACTGGTGCAGTGGTCCCTTTTCACCATTCAGTTTTACATGATGGTGGGGTTAGTAATTTAGTTTTAGGATATGCACACTGTGGAATGGTTGCTGCAGCTCGTTGGATTGCCAAACTGATCTCCCCTTGCCTGCTTAAAGCACTTGGTGAATATCCTGACCACAAAATTAAGGTAATTGAATATACCTTTGGTATGAATTCATCTTACTCATATTTCTGTCTCAGGTATACTCTAACATGGTATTAGTGTAAGATGCTAATATGAGGTAACTTCATTTGATAAAGTCTACCTGTCTTTGAACCATGCTCTAATTGTTTGGTTATCATTTACAGATTGTTGGGCATTCACTTGGTGGTGGTACTGCAGCATTATTAACGTACATTCTTCGAGAACAAAAGGAGTTCTCTTCTAGCACCTGTGTCACATTTGCCCCAGGCATGTAATTCTGACTCCTCGTGATCTTTCATTTTGTTTTGAAATTTATGTGGTACCATTTGTACTGGATTGTATACTTGTAATGCTTGCCTTTTGCATTTGCATACCACTATTAATTTCTGAAAAAAGAGATTCTGTGCAATAGATGCAATATTCTGTTATTAGGATCAACCTTTGGATTTTGTTTTTGTTACTTGTGAAATACTCTTTTAATTGTGATTCTAATGGAATGTCTTATTTGGTTGAAGAAGTGTATAACTCAGGGTTATATTGATATGCTCCTCTAAATGCCTTTCATTACTTTATTTGCAGCTGCATGTATGACATGGGATTTAGCTGAATCAGGCAAGCATTTCATTACCACTGTCATCAATGGATCCGATCTGGTGCCTACATTTTCTGCTGCCTCTGTTGATGATCTTCGCTCTGAGGTTCTGAAATTTGCTCCTGAGTCGAATATCATGTTCATTCTCTACCATCCACTGCCAAACTCCTAACTTTTAAATGTTTGTCATCTAGGTCACAGCATCTTCGTGGCTAAATGATTTGAGGGATCAGGTTGAGCATACCAGAGTCCTAAATGTTGTTTATCGCTCTGCCACTGCACTGGGATCTCGTCTACCATCCATAGCTAGTGCGAAAGCCAGGGTCGCTGGTGCAGGTGCACTTCTGCTACCCGTCTCCAGAAGCACCAAGGTAACATACATGTGCTTGTGAATTTATGGTCTAGAGACTTGTAGTCAAGCCCCTCATTATTTCTTTTAATTTGGAACTAGTAAAAACACTGGAATTTGGGTGAAATTTTTCTCTACCTTCATACCTCACATCATGTCTTCTAATTGATTCAGGAATAAAATGGGGTTTTCTAAATTTGAGAATTGTTTAATGTAGGTTGTGATGAAGCGAGCACAAGATGTTGCCCAAGCTGTCGTCAGAACACGCTCATCCCTGACATCATGGTCGTGTATAGGGCCACGTCGACGTTCTGTGGGCCCAACAATAAATTCTAATTCAGAGGATTTGCCTGAAGGGACTCTAGTATCTGGAAACTCTGAAGCTCTTGCGACTGAAGTCCAGACAAAAGACTCAGTGCAGATCAAACTTGAGAGTAGTGCAAGCAGTGGTTCAGGTCATGATGATACCGAGGAAGATGAGCCACTTTTATCCGACAATGGAGTCATAGCTTCATCAGTCATAGAGGAGGTTACTGAAGGTCAATTGTGGTATGAACTGGAGAGGGAGCTTCAAAGGCAAGATAGCGAAGTTGATATCCAAGCACAGGAGGAAGAAGCTGCTGCAGCAAAAGAAATTATTGAAGAGGAGAACGTTCTCGCCAATGCAGCTGAAGCAAAAAATCCCATCACTTCAGAGGACCTGTCAGAGAGCCAACTGTTATATCCTCCTGGCAGAATCATGCATGTCATTTCCATATCTTCCTCAGATACAACCAACTTAGAACTCGATGGACCGACGGAAGAACATATAGGTTTATATGAGACTCCTAGAGAACTGTACAGTAAGATACGACTTTCAAGAACGATGATCAATGATCATTACATGCCTATGTATAAGAAGATGATGGAATTAGTAATCCAGGAACTGGAAAACGATGAAGACTCTAGTTGTGCTATGTTACAAGATTAAATATATAATTGAAAACGAGTTTCAAATCAAGGTTATCAAATATCAATGTTTCTTTGTTCCTTGAATCGGTTGACATCAATAAGCTGACAGATTTTCAGCACTATTCTTACTACAAATTCCCTAGCAGCATGATGCGAACTCAAAAGAGATACTTTACTGGAGTTCGCGCGCCTCTCCCGGAGGCGAGGCTTCCAAAAATTAACGGGCAAGATCCACCGGATGTGAGGCGGATATCGCTCGCCTAGAAGATGGTGTTCGTTGCACAAGGTGTCGGCACGACCTGCCATCTCTGAACGATCATTGACATGTCGCCTTTCACCCCTGACAAGACAGGCTAATCTCATGTGTGTTGGAGTGCTTATAACAAAATGTTTTTTCTATTTCTTTTTCCTTTCCAATAATAAATTGAAAAACATTTTTATTTGTTAAGATTGAAAATATATCAAGATTACAATTATTTTTTTTTATAAAAAATCAAAGCCATAACTTCACTGTGATAATCTAAGTATAGAAAATTAATTTTATTTTATTCAAATTAAAAATTATCACGAAAGAATTATATTATTAAATAAAAAAATCTTTATATTAAATTTGTAAGAAAAATTACATAATGATATTGAATAAATATGAAAATATGAAAAAGGAAATCTTTTACATTGTTATAAATGTCCTGTATATTGAAAAACAATGAAAATTTATAAAGACTAAGAACCTCTAAAATATGTCGTTATAAATTTAAAAATATTAAAAAAATTTATTTATTTTTCTAGATGGAAAAATACTAAACTTGAATAAAACATTTCAGGTATTTTTTTAAATTGAAGTATTAAAGACTCATAGCTTTTTTTAAAATAGACATGACATAGGGATAACTCCATAGAAAAAAAAGTTCAAAAAATAACGATTACTAATTTCAACGAACCCAATGATAAATAATGGAATTAAAAAATAATTAAAAAAAAATTAAATTTTTTTTTCAAAACTTGTGACACGGATCATGAGGCTAGATTACAACATAAAAGACAAACCCTAAAAAATGATAATGTCATTCCCAACCAACCAAAATAATTAGGGATAGAAATTGAAAAAATAAATTAAAAAAGGGATCGAAAAGAAAAACATTTTAGATTTGAAAAGAATGGGGATCAAATTTGATACAAAAAGAAAATCAAATAAAATCACAAGAGATGAAATTAAAAAAAATTAAGAAAAGGTAAAAACAATAATAGAAAGAATAAAGACTAAATTTGATATAAAGATCAAATGTCAAGGGATGAGATTGAAAAAAATAATAATTCAATACAAGATTCAAGACCAAATGCATTGAAATTAAAAGAATGAAAACTTAATTTGATTCAATAAATAAATAACAATTTTTGTTTTTTGACAACGGGCAACACATTTTTCTATGGAGGAGAGAGGAAAGAGAAATGTAAGAAAAAACAGGTGTTCGAAGCTCAACCACTGATCTTCTGGTGGCACATATCCAACCACCATGACAGGGGAGGCAAAGCGCATCGAATGTCGCTTCTGGAGGTGGCATTCAGAGTTTTTACAGTGCCATACTCACCACCTGAAGAGTAAGAACGAAGCCCATTTGTTGGCACATGCTAGACATATGCTAGCCAACTTTTTATTTAAATTAAACTTTTTTATATATTAAAAGATCCAATAACCAGAATAACAAAAAAAACTAGAAGAAAATGATGAAAGTTCCCTTGAGTTCAAAGCCAAGAAAGTTTAATTTTGAGGGGCATTTAAGTCATTATACTATACAAAAAATTAAAAAACCTAAAAAGCTTCTTGACTAATGAAGAATGTTTTTTTTTCTTTTAAGAGTAATTTATTAATTACATTTGCAACAAAGATGTAAAAATACCGTTTAAACCTGTTTATTTTTGTAATAAATAATGGGTCCCATGAAAAAAACCTTCCTACCTCTAAGGACAAGTTAAATAAATTTTTATTTCAAGGATAAAATATTAATTTCATTGTGTGAATACACATTAAAATATGAGTGTATACACAATGAAATGTTGAGTCCTTTTAATTTTATTTTTTTGTAATGTGTGGTACCTTTTAGTCAAAAGTTGTGGGTTTGAGTGTCGAGGGGCAAACACTTTTTGTATTGTGACATATGTCTTGTCATCTATGATAGTTTTTAAAAAAACAAAAAGGTAGTTTGTTCGTAAGAAAAAAAATACAAGTCCAGGCAGCCCAGATACACAAACCAAGTCGACATACCTGGGTTTTTGTGTACCAGGCCATGATTTTTTTTAATTGATCATTTGGTTTTTTTCTTCTCATTTTTCTTTTGTTTTTTTATTCCATCATTTAATGTTAGATTTTATCTTATAGTATTGAATTGATTATAAATTAATTTTTGTATTTTTTATTATATAATAAAATAAAAATCAAATTCAACCCAGTAAAGTCTATAACCCGGATTATAAATTTGGCAGATTGACAAGGGTGAACTTCGCTTATTTCTTTTTTTTTTCTTTGATTTTTTTCATTGAACCTGTATAGTCAACAAGGTCATGACAACTCTTACATAATTTAATTTAAAATATGACTAAGTAAAAAGTCGGGTCAGAATTTTCTAAATTTAAAATATTCCATACTAAAAAAATTAGAATAATCTAGATATTATCTTTTTTATATTCTGAGAATTTTTAGTCTAAGCAACAGCGATAACATGTGCAATAAACTAGTCTTGAGTATACATCATATAAGTTTAGTGTGTCAAAGGGTTGTCTACAAAACATAACACTTAAAACCAAACCGTGGAGAATTGGGATTTTCTTATTCTATATTCCTTTCCAATTTGAAGATGTCACACTCACTAACATAAACTACAATACCGCAATGTCATTTCTTCGACTTAGAATTGATGACACGTCTATGACCTAGGCTTTTGAAAGCTTCATTTTAACAGGACATTAGAATCGGTTTAACTTGGTAGATTTATCTAGAATCTAGCCCGATCTAAGTTTCATAATAAATAAAGGGTTGATTTGGTGTGATTTAATTAAAAACCTAAGTTAATACATGACTCGATAAAAACCTATTAACTTTAAAAAAAAATTCAAAACAATATTCTTTTTATTTTTATTTTTAAAATTAACCTAAGTAAACCTAGATTAATTCACCTGACCTGTGACCTTGACCTTGTCTTGAATTGACCTCAAGTGGGGTTTAATAATTATGATTTGGATAAATTACTCTCCGTATTCTTTGGCTTGATTTTTTTTTTTTAAAACTTTGCAAGTAATTTTGTGAATATTACACTTTATATAATCTAAACTTTGAAGGCGAGTAACACTTTACATTCTCAGGAGTCGGTGCTAGAAAAAAATAAAAAAATATTTATTTAAAAAACTATCATTATATTTGAAATAACAAGTAAAAAATCCACAAAGCCTAAAAATAACAAAAATATCACTAAGTTCCCTTTAATAAGCATATCCATAACTCAGCGAACTTCTTCGCCATTATGGAAGGCTATTATTTCCCTTAAGGATAAGATAGTTGCAGCCTGTGGCATCCAGCATCAAGCAATTGCTTTAATGTCCACTTGGGGCTGTGGTGAACTTTCTTTCACTGCCCAATCCTATGAATTCTTGCGTATCCGGTTCCTTGGGCTAAGGTGGTATGAGAATCTTGGTCTATGCCCAGATATAACTTCATTTTATGGCTGGCGGTTGTGGGCAAGCTGCGAACTTGTGACAGGCTTCGCTTCCTGCAACTCGACTCTTTGTGTGTTTTCTGTCTGGTTGATGAAGAGTCCCACAATCATCTATTTTTCAGCTGTTCATAGACCTCTCTTCTTTGGAGGATGATAAAATCTTGGCTTCATCGGCATAAAAGAATGTCGACCATTAATAGTGCAATTCATGATCTTTCTTCTGGCAAAAACAACACTGCTAGCAGAATGCGAAGAGTCTCCCTTGGTATTCGTATCTACTTGATTTGGGAAGAGAGAAACAAGAGAGTCTTTGATAATTCTTGCAATCCAGTCCCTTTTGTTTTTCACA
>Ga0307517_10005435_pt1 | contig 19195 bp, 7 predicted proteins | sample 23_EM_MG_FD_194515 | JGI IMG/M metagenome (GOLD analysis project Ga0307517, IMG submission 194515) | Populus trichocarpa ectomycorrhiza microbial communities from riparian zone in the Pacific Northwest, United States - 23_EM | ecosystem: Host-associated > Plants > Roots > Unclassified | place... | reverse complement strand
AATCTATTTGGTGTGATTACTTCCAGAGGCCAATATATATTGAAGCCCCATCTAAAAATCTAAAACAATACTAATCACCAAGCTTCCAAAAAAAAAAATTGATATTTAATGGCACTTGAGGGTCTAGTTCAGTGGTCAACAAGTGAGGCTTGCCTTGCTCCCGTCTCAAGTTCGACTCTCCATGTGCACGCTTGTCACCCCCGCGGTGCTTTACCTTTCTACTGGGCTTACAGGATGTTCAGTAGACCCGGGAAATAGTCGTGGTGCGCGCAAGCTGGCCCGGATACCCCGGGTTATCAAAAAAAAAAAAAAAGAAATGATATTTAATGTCATGTTGCTAAAGTCAACTTTGTAAGTTTAGAGAGGTTTTGCTTCTGTTTTTTAATGTTTTTTGAAAGAATTTTTTACTTAAATTTTGTTTAGATTGTGATGAATATACTTTTAAAAATAGCTTTTCATTTAAAAATATATTAAAATAATTTATTTTCATATTTATTTTTTAATATTAGTATATTAAAATCATTAAAAAGCAAAACATTAATATGATATTTTTTCAAGTCAAAAATACTTTTAAAAAACACCAAAAAACAAAAATAAAAGCACTCAAATACATTTGCATGAAAATAATTTTTTATTTTTAAAAAATAATATTTAATATTAACACATTAAAACAATAAAAAAAATATAAAAAAATTAATTACAAATAAAAATATTTTAAAAAAAAATCACAAAACATCATTTGACAGCAAAAACAAACAATTGACAGCATATGTCAATGTGTCTGCCTTGGTAAACTTCAATTTTGCTCATATAAATGGCATCAAAATTCCACTTCTACTCTATAGTTTTATATTTTTCAATTTTATACCAATAATTATTCAATTGACAGCTCGTCATTAAATTGCATCAGGTATTTAACCCTCAAAAATAAATAATATTCAATTTATTTTTCCTACGAGATAACATTGAAAATTATTAAGCTGTAAAGGCAGAGTTGGAATCCTCATCAGTCTGTAAGGATAAATACATAACTTACTCTTGTTGTAATAAAGTGTATTTTCCCAAAGTAAGTTATTTTTAAATCTTATTTCTTAATCCAAAGGTACATTTTGCCGAAAACACCACATTAGCAACCCCTTCTTTGCTTGTACCCCAACTTTAAAGTCCACTAAATCATCAGAAGGTAAGTAGGCAATACCCAGCTTTTTTCTTTTTCTTGAAGCACATCTCTCCCCCAAAAACCCAGGTTGTTGGATGTTGTGGTTGAGTATTCTCCTACTCTTCCTACACTTGCTCAATACGCACTCATCAGATGATTTTCCTAATAATATTTACTCACATTCTAGCAACTAAACTTTATAATTATTCCCACTTTCGTCGTAATTTTTCGTAGAAACATAAGAGTTCAATTCAAGTCAGCTGAAGTGGATTAATCTCTGGATTGTACATCTGTGATGTCCTACTTCCTGGGTTGTCATGCAGTTTTCATCTCCATTTACTTGCCTGTTTACCATTATACACTTCGATGCATTAATCTTTAATTAAGCAGAGGTTAAATTTACCCAAGGAAGACCATTATGCCTTTCGGATTAGTCTCAGCATGGAACAAGCGACGGAGAAGCAAGTCCCAAGATCACTCGGACCCTTGTACGTCCTCCTACTCTCTTCTTCTTTTGATAACCTCCAAAATTTCTCACCCAATTTTGCTAATTTAAGAACAGCAGTTTCATATTTTGAAAATTTGTGCCCCCACTTTCCAGGGGTTTATAAACCTGTGGAGTTTTGGCAACTTGAAGATCAAGCAACTCAAACCACAAAGCGAAGCCATGGATCATCGGTTTTCACACTCAAGGAGATGGAAGAGGCAACGTGCTCTTTCAGTGAAAAAAATTTGCTTGGAAAAGGGGGATTTGGCCGAGTTTATAGGGGCATCCTGCGGTCAGGAGAGGTACTTCTTTCTAACAGAATTTTATCATGCTCGGAAAAAAAAAAGCCTGTGATATGGTGGTTGTTTTTTAACACAAACATGATCGTTCAAATAAAAGTCTGTAATGACAATTAGGCTAAAATTCTGAACTTCCCAAATAGATATATAGCTGACGCATGCAGTTTTAGTTCCCAGCTCTCGGAAACCTTCAGCAAATTTAGTCCCTATTTAATATAAAGAACAAAACAAAGAAGGGTTAAATCCAGTTTTAGAGAAACATACAAACTTGCTTCTCTTCTGTAATCTGAAGGTTGTAGCAATCAAGAAAATGGATCTGCCAACATTCAAAGAAGCTGAAGGGGAAAGGGAGTTTCGTGTAGAAGTTGACATCTTGAGCAGGCTTGAGCACCCAAATCTGGTTTCCTTGATTGGATATTGTGCTGATGGGAAGCACAGGTTTCTGGTGTATGAATATCTGCAAAATGGGAATCTGCAGGATCATTTAAATGGTCAGTTTATCACTCAAAATCCTATTCTCATTCCCCACTTGTTAATTGCACATCTAGTAATCTGCATCTGAATTCTAGGATTTGGAAAAGCAAAAGTAGATTGGCCCTCGAGGTTAAAAGTGGCACTCGGAGCAGCAAGGGGACTTGCTTATCTACATTCAAGTTCTGTTGGCGTACCAATTGTTCACAGAGATTTTAAGTCCACCAACATTCTTCTAAATGAAAATTTTGAAGCAAAGGTAACAATTATGAGTCTTTCTAATAATCTCAACTAACCCACAAATGCTTATGTCCCATATTACCAGGGAGGTTCATAATTACTGCTGATAAAAAAATTGTTACTTACAAATATCACAATGAAAAGCATATAGTTAAACTTTGTATCCCTATCCTTTACAGATATCTGATTTTGGTCTTGCGAAGTTGATGCCGGAGGGCCAGGAGACATTTGTGACTGCAAGAGTACTCGGAACATTTGGGTATTTTGATCCCGAGTATACATCAGTAAGCACTTTTATTTAATTTCTTGATTGCATGTCTAAACAGCGATTACTGTTGTTTAACAACAATTTCTATTTCTTTTCATGAATAAACTCGTAATTAAGATATAAGGTTCATGTTTAGCCATCACAATAATACCTGTTTAACATATTTAGCCATGGCCAGTTTGCAACCTCACTTAAGCATGGTGATTAGACAGGCATGTACTAGGAAGAAATGTTTCTTGATAGCTAAGGAATTATGAGTTCTAACTAGACGAACAGGAATTATGAGTTCTAACTAGACGAACCTAATTAGCCTTAAGAGTTAACTACTCACTTCTTTGATAGACTAGTTTGAGTTGTGCCGCCTTACTTGCAAATAAAATCTAGGCTCCGAAGAAACACAAGCAAGGAACAAACGAAATTAGCAACTCTACAGAACTTGCTAGCTGTTGAAGATACGCTTTGTATTACAACCAATAAAGAAGGCAGGAAATTTGAACCGGCATTTCCAACAACTTTGCATTAATTGTTAGACTAGGAAATCTTTATCCAAAATTATTGTGCTAAACTATGCATTTAGACAAACTAAAATTTATCCTCACAGCTTTCTTTGGCATTATTTCTGGTTCATTTGCAACTACAAAATCAAACAAACCTTAAGTTATCAGTTGTGCAAACTCCAAGACAATTACAATGCTTCCTGCAATAATAAAACTCTTGGGTTTGTGACCAAACAGTGCATGTTCTGATGTTCACATTTTGTTTATCAAATAAATACACAAATGCTGAAGATTCTTTCCAGATTCTCTTTCAGGAACGTTTACACCACAAACTCTCTAAACTCAGCCTGCCTAGAATCACATTAATCACCACCCAAGTTCTACTCTTGAACAGAACATTTTCAATAAAAAGCAGCACGATAAAACAAATTATCCTTCAGGGCAAGGATCTGAGAATCTCTGACAAACATCAAGCAACAGCTAGTTTGATTTTGAACCAAGTACAATAAAAACTCATCTTTCTTCATTATCAACTTAACTCAACTTAGTTAGGCACCTAGGCCTTCAAATCCTCGATCCCTAATTAGTTGGAGTCTACGCCTTAGATGAAGTCAGAACTATTGCAGAACAATCTTCAGTCCTGAATAGTACTTTTTGCTGCTTAGCTTGATTTGCAAGTCGGATCTGAGGATTAGCCCGTTTCTTTTAATGGCAGACAGGGAACCTCACTTTACAAAGTGATGTTTATGCATTTGGAGTGGTTCTTCTTGAGCTCTTAACTGGACGTCGAGCAGTGGACTTAAACCAGGGACCGAGTGATCAAAACCTTGTCCTACAGGTACGACAAATTCATCCCAACAGATTTTCTGCTATAGTTTCAAGGATAAGAGAAGATTAGCCATGATCATAGCTGAAATACTAATTAAATGATCCTTTACGTTCCAGGTTAGGCATATTTTGAATGATCGGAAGAAACTACGCAAGGTAATTGATCCAGAGCTTCGTCGGGGTTCATACACATTGGAATCTATAGCCATGTTTGCCAACCTGGCTTCACGCTGCATCCGCATTGAGAGCAGCAAGAGACCCTCCATGGCCGAATGTGTGAAAGAACTCCAGACAACTATTTATATAAATTCAAAACCCATCGGCATGGGCATGATGACTTTCAAAATGGTCTAATAAAACCCCGATGGCTCGTCAGCATTGAAAGTGTCACATCAACAATGAAGATCCTTTATTTTTGCTTCATTTGGTTACTAAAACTTGGAAGGCAACAGACCTATGATTTTAAAAGTGGAAGCGCACAACAAAGAAAATGATTCATTCTGGAGAAAGGATTATGGTAATTTAACTACAGCAGAAAATTTTAAGGCGGGCCAAAAAACATGGTTTTAAGGTAAAGAACTTGAACCATAAAAATGTAGAGAGCAAACAACTGAGAACCTACTACAATCAGCAAGAAACATTATTTGTATATTTGGTTGTGTCTAGCATCAACATTTTGCTTTAATTATTTTTTCCACTTAATGACAACTTTTGTATATTATGTCATGTTGAAATATGGAGAACACATTCTTCAGCTGATAAAAGTTGTAATATGGCAGGTTCCATTGAGATTTCATAACCAAATTTAGAGGCACTGGATTCCTTTTTTTTTTCTTGTTTTACTTTATATCCCAGCTTAATCTTAAACATATTAACATTCTGCCTTTCATATGTTTGATGCAGATTACCTGTAGCACTATAGGTATCCCCATAAATATGATAAATTACAAGGAGATGCCAGACCATCGGATTGAATTCCTGGCCAAAATCAACCAAATTGGATAATCACCACAAGCTGGCCAGACTATACCCTGAAGGACCTGAACCAGAATCCAAATCTTGAATAAGGATAGTGCAGCGGACAATAATTCAAATATAGTAACAACAAGCAGAAAAAGCTTGAAAACAAAGATGTTCATGAGATTGATGAGAAAGTAAAGGAACGAAGTAGATGATAAACAAATGCAATTGACATGCAGGGGAGCTGCGTGAAAAATTGTGTCCAGTCAAGACAGTGTCTGATGTACCTCAGAAGCATACGTCATGACTTCAACATATCCAATTGTGAAGATAATTCTGTATCAGAGCCTGAAATATCAAGTTCGGAAGGATTTTTTAAGACTGCAAGTTTCTTGCACATCAAATGCTTGCGCCTCTGCAACATCAATAGGACCCTTATGCTATCGGTTTTAACAATATTGTAACCTGCTTTTGTATACATGTTGAGGGGGGCCAAATCAATCATTCTGCAGTGCAAGTACACGTCTCGCATACTACTCATCTGAGAAATAAGTTCCTCACTTGCCTTCAGAAGATTCCAACCAATTCCCCTCCTGGAAGTTCCACGCGCATTAAATTAAACCACTCTAGTTCCACACACTGTACTTAGATGCTGCAGGTATTGAAACTGGTCTAGTAGATTAGGGTCATCATGCACAGGTAATTAATTTACCAATAAACATATAAAATTGTAATAAACTGTACTGACAGTACTGTGAAGTGGATCATGGAAATGTCATGAAGGCATCGGCAAATTCATGCAGTCATAAAACAAGGCACCGCCTATCAAAGGAGACATAAATCCAAAAATCTTAAACTACACTTTGTGATATTAGTGTAACAAAGGTTATCCTGTTCTAATTCTCTCAACGGGTAATGTTATAATATATTAAAGCATCATCCTCTATCAATTTGATCTAACTTTTGGTGTTGTTTAATTAGTTAGCACGTTACAAAGTTGTGTTTGTGCTGGTAGAACTAGAACGCAAGAAACAAAAAAGATGAAATAGCTAAACCATATTCGGGCATGAATGCAAGTAAGATTTTCGAATTCCAGATGTCTATCTCTAAATCATCCTCATAAATCCTCGCCTGCTTAAAATCCAATCCTATTTGAATACTCAGATAGCGAAGACTTGAATGGACATGTTATCAACCTTCCTGAAGTTATTTTTTGTTCATGAAAGATTTCGGTGATCCTGTGGTTTCACAATCACACATTCTCAAACTTAGTTGTAACTAATCAGAACAAAGAACGGTCGTTGGTTGAGAGTTAAATGTTTACGGAAGGTTCACATTAGTCATAAATTAATACGAGACAAAATTCACAAGATTAACAAGAAATGTCTATTTTCCAAGTAAGAGTATAATTGCCATATTTTCACTACAAATTCCTAGTTCTAAGCACCAAACAAAAAGAAAAAGTAAAAGCAAAAATCAATTACCTACGAAGTGACTGTTTAACAGCCATGTTGCAAATGTAAGGAGCATTCTTTGGAGAGGTAGGCGTCGGAGGAGAAGTATTAGCACCCCTTTTGTCAAAACAAACCTCCACAGTCCCTGCCAACTCCTCGAGGTCCTCCTTTTCTTCTCCAGTATTCATCTCTTGTTTCCCTTTATAAAACCCAATAAGCGTAACGGCATGCGGCATTGCAGCTCTCCTTTCTATCAAGTACTGCTTCACCAAGTACCTCAACAAAGATACATAACCAACAGGCAACAACATAGACTCAACAAATGACTCTGCTAGCAATTTAACAGTTATATCCATTTCTTCTGGCTTCATCAGCCTAACACACATAGACCCAGTTTCTAGTTGCTGATAATATCTGAAATTTTGAAGTGCGTTAAGCTTTTCAATCTCTTCATTGCTCAAGAACCTCCCTGTTTTATATGAATCCTCAAGGTATGAATAGGTGGTGGAAGCACTTGATGTTTCTGTTTCTGTTGATGTCGTCGTCGTCGTTGTTGAGGATGAAGGAGAAGGAGAGGAACATTTTGAGGAGACACGGAATCTAGAGCTGAAATTGAAAGATTTGTGGAGAGAAAGGAAAGGGTGTTGTATATTTGAAGGTGAAAGAATTACGGGCAGTCTTTGGGATGGTTGTGAATCTGAGGAGAGAATGAGAGAAACTGAGACTGGGATTGCTGCAGCCATCGATAGATATACAGAAGAACGGTAGTTTGTTCAGTTCTGTTCTGTTCTTTTTTTTTCTGTTTTCTTTTTTTTTTAATGAGATAAACAACAAGCAATATCATCGCCTTCGATCAAATCCAGAAAGTCGAGGAAGATTTTTTTAATTTCCTTTATTTAAAAAATTATTTGTTTTTGTTATGAGTTATTTTTAAATTTTTTTTATTTATAAAAAATATTAAATTAATCTTTTTATGTATCTTTTACATGATTTTAATATTAAAAATATAAAAAATAAACTAAAATTATATATTTTTAATTAAAAATATTTATAGAAAAAACATGTCACACTTTTTACTAAATGCACATAAATTATAAGCCGTGGGTTTCTTACAGCAAGCAGCATCATTGCCATCGATCAAATGCAGAAAGGTTCGAGATCAATTGCGGTTATTAATTTTTAAGAAAGAGATTGAGGTAGTGTTTATATATATATATATAGCATCGTGTTTTTTTTTTTAACGTTTTTTTATTATTATTATTATTTTTTAAATTATTTTAATGTCTTGTGCTAAAAATAAATTTTAAAAAATATTTTAGTATATTTTTAAACAAAAATTACTTTAAAAAAATTATTAACAAAATTCAAACAATACGTGGCTCACTTACCGACTAAAATTAGCCTGGAGCCCAATGCTTCTTTTGATCTTTTACTCAATATTAGAGATTACTGTACAATTACTTCCCATTCTATTGTAAAATCAATTGAGAATAAAAAAGAAAAACTACGCGATTTCATGTGACCACTTAATAGTTTTGTTGACTAAAAGCAAATAAAGAATATGATTGAGAATTCATTGATATAATGAGGTCTCCATCGTCATGAACAAGCCACATGAAGAAACTTCGGATCCCTTGCATGGGGTTTTTGAGCTCAAACAAATGGAACCCCACAAAGATCAAAAGAGAATAGAGTTTCAATTTTATTTTATTTTATTGCTATGGATAATAATATTTCAATTTGACTTTTGGGAGACGGCGAGCACGCCGCCGCAGCTGTAAGCAAATAAACGTTCGAGGGAGTCTGTTTTTGAACAGCATCCGCAGTACTGCAACTTGCTTGAACCAGCATTGCCTCTTGCTTTGATCAATTCAATTCACCTAAACAGACCATAATTTTATATCATGGAAACCATTCCATACCAATAATAAGTAAATTCTTTGACTCTAAGAAATCTCCATACTCTACAGCGAAATGGGTAAAATATAAAAAATTAATTAAGCAGATAATTGAAGTGTTTCTTGAAAAAATAAAATAAAAAGAAACTTACATTTAAAATTAAAGGGGTTTAGGCAGCATCCGAACCCACACCCAAACAAATTCCTCGGCGGAAGGTTGCAAATTGTTTGGACCATGGCCATGTTCTTACGTTGACATCGTCTATACATTTTAGCCAGACCAAAGTATAGTCCAAAAAGATCATTATGGTTGGCACCATTTATCCCATCTTCTTGATCAGTCGAAACTCGAAACCAGCCACCACCCAGATAGATCGAAATTAGCATTCTTACACAATAACCTTGTCATGGCTCATTCTTCTCTTCTTGATTCATAGTCCCATTTCTTTATAACCTCAAGCAATATCTCATTCCAAGTATCTATAGGCCCAGGCAAGCACCAATGCACACAATCATTTTGCACGCGCTCAGTAACGCCATTGGCAAATGGAAATGGATGCATATATGGACCTGGGTGACCGTCTGGCCTCATTAATGACAAGCTGGTAACATCAAGTGCCTCTAATCTGAACTTTTCAAGCTGTGTAGAATTCATTTTTGCTGCTTCCACTTCTTCAACCTCAATCTGTCTCATGTCTGCATCCATTCCTTCAAGTGCTTTATCTCCCTCCTTATAAGGCTTGGTTTTTGGACAAGCACCTAACTTATCCCAGTCACCTTCGAAATGGGCAGGAGAAAAGGTAGTCACGAATGCATTAATACCATTGCTATTAGCCCCTTTCCTGTCAATTAGAGCCTTAAGTGTGGTTTTTATAGCCTTCCTCAAGACATCATAAAATCCAATCTCAGTGTGATTAAGACCAGGACAGTAATGACAACCCAGTACTTGATCGCCTTCATAATACACTGCAGGATGTAAGAACCAATGACCAATTGATAACACAATCATGTCAATTCCATTCATATCAGCAGCCCATCTCTCATCAACGTGGTCCAAATACAGCTGGTTATGATTGGGACCGGTATTGGATTTTTCCACACCTTTCACGAGAAATGGTGACCAGTAAACTGAGATGTTGATATTATGAGACTCAAAGTACCATCTACGAAACTTATTATCGTCACCATCTCGATAAACAAGATTAGGGGCAGAGGCAGAGGATAGCATGCAAAGAAGTGACTCCAATTGGTTTCTAGCCATAGAGTCACCGACAAAAGCTAAATGTTTGTTTCTAAGGAGTTGGAGGAATGTATTGGGTTCAAACCTTGGGAGCTTACAATGCTTTGGTTTCCATCTCCAGTAGAGATAACCCATGTCGGGCCTGCCGTGAGCGATGCAATTCTGTCCTTCCTTGATTGTACCACAGGCTGAGCCGTTATACAAAGGACCTCTTTTATCACGTACCCATTTGCCAGTGGTGTAGTCACAGGAAGTTTCCTCTGCTGCAATAAAGAACATAATGAAAAGCCATTGTTAGTGTCGAAGAGTAAAGCAAGATTTTCATAAATTCTTAATTAAAGAAATATTACTCGTGGTTTACTTTTGATTTTCAAGTAAATGAGTGTACCTACGAAAGGAGTGGAAGAAGAAACAGAGGAGGAGGAGGAGGTGAGAATGGGAGTGGTGATGTTGTGGAGGGGGTAAGGGTAAAAGTACAAGCGAAAGAGAACTAAAGGGATCATAGCATAAAAGGTCCAAGGAATAAGCTTCTTAGCGAGAGAGAAGGGGTGGTGGTGGTGGTGGTGGTCTTTGAATGGGCTGCCCATTCTGAAATGCTGGGGGAAGAGATGGTTTGGCCAAGTGTAGAGAGATAAGGGAGAAGAAGAAAGAGAGAGACTATGCCGTGGTGGTCTGATATGGAGCAGTCAAAGTCACGCCGAGAATCTCGTCTGCTTTTCTATTTATATTATGGCTAGGCCACCTAATTTTACGAAGCTGTATCTCTCTTCTTCATCCTCTTTTTTTTCTTTTTTTTATGTAATTCTTCAGGCAGTTTGCACATACCTCGACTAATTTTACAGGCCCTGAAGTTAACAGCCATGTAAACCTTCAGTGGCCATCATATGAGCAACCACATGGCTCGAACCTGAGACCACAAAGGAAATAAACCTCTTGATCCCAAATTCTTACTACTGAATCATTATCTAGATGATTTTCTTCTTCGTCTCTTGAAACAAGTGGTGCTCTCTCTATTACTCCTCCGATCACCTTTCTTTTTCTTTTTCTTTTTCTTTTTCTTTCCTTGTGAATATTACCTGTTACCTTTCTTTAGTAGTCATAGTATTTGTTATTCTGATATATTTTTATCCTTTTTTTTTTTTCCTGATCTATGGACCTTGTGGGTATTTACGGCTATTTGTTTGCCGATTGGTACATGCCCTGTGCCCTCCTCTTCTTTGTATAATTATGGGGTTTATTTTTTATTTTTTATTTTGTCTATTTAAAGCTTTTAGATTCAAATTTCCAAGTTTAATTAGAGTTGAAATATTTAGTTTAATTCTAAAATAATTTCTAGCTGTCTTTTGTTTAATATTTTTAATCACATAAATTGTAAGAGAATAATAAAAGCACAGTATAAGTTAATTAGATGACATAAAATTAACATTAACTTGTGTTATAATAATGTTACATTTTAATAATTAAAAGTAGTTATTCTTTTAACTCGTTTTTTGGCTGGACCGGAGAACGATTTTTATTTCCCAAGAAAAGAAATAGCCAAAGCATAAATGCTAAACAGATTGCATGAATGAACCAATTCGTTACCTCAAAATTATTAGCACGGGTGTTTAAAAATACGGTAATGGTTGTTTTTTTAATACTTTTTATTTTAAAAAGAATATTAATTTAAAATAAAATAAATAAACCTTATCAAAAATATTTTTAAAATATAAAAAAAATTATAATTATGGATGATATATATTAAGTTGATATTCAGGGCCAGAACGATGATGCGCGGGAGAGAATGCATCGCATCGCTTCTCCGCATTGTGATATGACCTGACCCCCTATACTTTAAAGCAAATCATAGCCATCATGTGATATCGAGATCCAGCATCGCAAGAAATACAAACAGGCTAAAAAAAAAAACCTTTATTTGACGTGACTGTGTTTTCTCTCCAATCGTCCATGTCCACATGACCTTCTCCACGTATTTTTCCAGATGTGAGTGTCAGACGATTATGAGGGGCAAGTGGGGGGGCTAGGTTTCAATTATATGTCTTGAAGCATGCACCCTCCAGCTTTTTTTCAAATGCTCTCTGCATGCTCATATATTAGTTTTTTCCTCAATAATTTTATGAGCCTGCCAAGTGCCAAGTAAAGAATGAAATATAATTTGGTGTTTTGCTTCTTTGACCTTTTGTGTATGGGAGGGAGGGAGGGAGCTCGCCCTTGACAAGTTGCCATGAATTCTAATGCGTATTGCGAGACCACGATGCTTTCACGATCTGTATTGTTAATTAGACAACGCTAGCTAAACGATGAGAATCTATTTCTGTGGCTCACGGGAGTGGACCTCTCGTCGTGGGTCTTCTTTGGTAAGTATTTATCTGTACTGTTGCCAGTAGTAATTTGCCGTGGGAAATATTCAAAAGTAAAGAGAACAGTTTTTCTCCAGCTAACTGCTGCATTGGCTAGGCTGGGAATACATGAATCAGATCCGATCTAGACATCCTGTATGTTATGTTTGGTCGCATCCAGAGCAGGGACAGAAGAGTTAAAGGCCAATATATTCCAGAGATTGAACTAACGTCCACGTGGTTTCCTGACGTAGCAGCAAGGGGTGTTAAAAAAAACTACCAACCAACCAATTAAATAGTGAAAATTGATTTTAAAAAAATTAACTGAAAAAATAGAAGAAAAAAAACGAGAGAAAAAATAAATCAAACCAATTTAAAAATCATAAAATTAACTTGATTCGGTCTGGTTTCAGTTTTAAAAATTAAAACCGGGTAGCCAAACCGGACTCAATATAAATTGTAAACTCACTTAAAAATATATATAAATAAAAAATTAATTTACCTAATTTCACCGATCCTAGGTTATCTTTCCTGTTAAAACTGGAGAGGTTGTTATAAATAACCTCCATTTCCCCTGTTTTGATCCTTTTTTTTTTTTTTTTACTTTGTTGTCTCTATTTGTTAGTTATTGGTCTTGGTTAATGCTTTTTCTTTTTATTTTAAACGTGATGTTTTCTTTTTCAAATTTCTAGATTATTCAAACTCTCATTTTTATTAGCTGTTTAGAAAATAAAAGGTCTTTAATGCATGCCTATTGTTTTATTTTGGCAGATTTGTTCTTGCTGCAGTTAAGCTGAGATTGTCTCCTGTTTTTATCACTAAAACTCTCTGCGTCCATGCTTGCAAATTTCACTGAAAATTTGTTGCTGCGGCTTTATGTTTTTACCTTCTTTTTTTGTTTTCTGACTGTTGTTAATTTCTTAGTGTAATGCTAACATTATTTTTTAAAAAAACAAATATAAAATATTAAGAGAAGTAACTAATACCTTGTTTAGTAATATAGTAAAAAATAACTAAGAGATTAAAACTTTCGGTCACAACTAAAAACAAGAATCTGAATCTGATCAAATCGAATCAACTTGGTTTGAACTGGTCTTCAAATTAGTTCATTCTATTTCTCAAAAAAATTTCATTTTTTAATTTGATTAAAATTTTAAACTCAACCCCAACTAGACAAGAAAAGTTAATCACTGATTATAGATTGAATTAGCCAAGCAAAAAAATTCAAATTGCTAGGTCGAGTCCTTTTTGTACCTATGATGGATAAAATAATCCCTTAAGTGTGTGGTGAAAATTAAATTACAAGTGATTTTAGAATTTTTGACGTTGGATAAAATGTCGGTATAGATTAAATTGTTGATAAATGGCTAGTGACTATCGATATTTGCCAATATTCGCATTGCAGCAAATCCCACTATTATTAATAGTAATTCACTATACTGGCGAAAAAAAAATGTTTAGGCCATTACAGTTTTTTTTAAAAAAAAATTCTATAATTGGGTTAAACTTTACCATAGAAAAATTTGATAATAACAAAAACAAAATATTTTTTTTAAAAAAAATATTAGATCTGGTTAATATGGATTAACACTTGAAACTCGCTACCTGGCAAATAAGATCAGGATAAACTCGTAAAAGGATAAAATCATAAAAAAAAATTATTATAAAAAATGACTTAAAAAAAATCAAGTCAAACTGGTCTAATCTTTCAAACTAATGACCTAAAAGGTTAACAAAAAATCGATCAATAAAATTTTAATGGATAAAATCGAGAAAGAAAGTTTCAATAAAAAAATAATAAAAAACAAAACAAATAAGAATCAAATCTGACATAAAATAAAATGAATTAAAATAATAATGGATGCCATTGAAAAAATAATTTAATCAAGAGAATGATATAAAATGTTGAGGGATACAATTAAAAAGATTCAACTAGGAGAATGATTGGAAAAATTAATAAAAAAATAAAGACCAAACATGAAAGGTAAAAAAAACCAAGTGAGAGTTAAGTTGAAAGAAAATTCTAAATCTATGGATTATTTAAAATAAAAAAAAATATAAATCAAATATGAAAGAAGAATATTTGAAGAACTGATTTAAAAATATAAAATAGAAGGTTCTAAAATCAAGAAGGAGAGATGAAAGAAGAAAGAATAAAAGAAACCGTTACTAAAGCAAAACCCAATATTTTTTTTCCATGCACACTACCCAAGAATGGAGGTGACGCCGTGAAGATTAAAACGTTGTTTTGAAAGCCTGAATTTGGTTGCCGAAAGATGTTGTACACATCATCCAAAGAGCGCGAGAGCACCCACGTGCATCCGCGTGAATGACACACACTAACGACTTTTTTAAATTAATAAATATTATATATATATCTGAATACTAAATTATTTCTAATCAACTTAATAATTAAAAAAAACTATAGGAGAATAAAGAAAAAAAAACCTTAACCAGAGCAAAGATAATTTTAGTTCAAGGACAGTGTGATCATTTTAATGTTAAAAACAACGCTGCCTGTCGGTGATTAATTTTTCACTCTAAGAATATACTAGTCATTGTGTTGTGTAAAAAACAATAAAAAAATTATTGTAGCCCGCTCCCACGACCAGTTATGCTTGGTTCTAGGAGTAAAATCATCATTTAATTATTTCATTCTATAGCAGGGATAAATCTATGTGTGCAGGAACAAAGGAGCCTTTTTAGTTTCTTTTAATTTGTGCCACAGAACACGGATCACGCGGGAGATTATAAGAAAATGAAATCTACAAGAATAAATGTTTTTATAATGTTATGCCCCTACAAGGTTGTAAATAGCAGCAAGCCAGGCGCTGGTTCTTGAATAATGGACTGGACAAACACTGCATCATGCCGAGACAGAAAAGGAAGCCAGCTAAGTTGTCGCAAGAGAAATGATGCTCAAGGGGCCATTATATTGCACCCACCTTTCATGGTCAGAGGAAGTGAATGGCTATGAATGATGGTGTCGTTCATTTCCAGACGACGGTTTAGCTTTAAGTTTCTAAAAAATAAATGAATTAACACAGTAATAAAAAAAATCTGCTGAAATAATATTTTTTTATTTGTCATGGTTCAGAATCACAATATATATTAAATATTATACTTCTAGATTATAATAAATAATTAATATTATGATTGAAAAATATAATTTTAATTAATATCACGATTTTTCTTCGCTGTGAAATCAATTAATTGCTGTTTCAACATTAATTATCATCTATTTGAACGGAGTTGAGCGCGAGCTGCTGGTTTTTATCCCGTTTATATTCAAATAAATCTTTCAGAGCTTCGTGTTGAAGCTGTTCTAATGCAGGCATCTATTGTATCAACAGCATGGATCAAAAGTCAAGTTATTTTAACTATTTAGATGGTGGCCCAGTAGTAAAAATTTGAAACCAAGAGATTTGTTCCCTCTGTAGTCTCAGGTTCGAGACCTGTAGTTGCTTATATGATGACCACTGGAGATTTACATGGTCGTTAACTTCAGGACCCGTAAAATTAATCAAGATACACGCAAGCTAACTCAAACATCCACGTTAAACTGAAAAAAAAAAAATCAAGCTATTTTAATGGAGTCACATGCTGCGCTGCCTCTACAATATGTACAGGAAGTCTAAAACATTACAAAAAAAAATTATAACACGTGTAATCATTAATGAAAAGAATTGTTATAACGGCTAACGACATGACATTCTAGAAAATTCACTGTGGTTTCTTTAAACACAATAAACGGAGAGTCTGTCCTTGTAAAAAATTATTGTTAAGTTGATTGTTGATATTTACTAAATATTATTTTTTATAAAATATGACACGTGATCAAATGAAAATATATTATTTTATTTTAAAAATTTCATACATTATTATTCTGTAAAAGTTTTCATTACTGTGATAATTTAAAAAAAAATTCCTAAAAAAATTGTACAGTGAAAGCTACCGAACCTCGAACAAGGGAGCTTGATCATGGGAACCGCGAATTCCATGCCCCAACTGAATTTGACCTCCATGTATTTTCTTATTAGCAGTTGAATTTTAATTTTTTTCTAGTTAATTATTTTTATTTCAAGTATAATAAATATTAAACAATATCATTTTTTAATCCGTTGATTAGATTATGTGTAATTTGCATGTGTTTAAAAGTGTTTTTTATTTATTATTAATAGTCAAAATAAACTCTAATCTATCATAATAGATAATTTTAATGTCAAATTATAGTAATTTTTCATTCTATACGAATCTAAAAGGGGAGAGGAACTATGAAAAGACAATTAGCGAATAGGCAATGTGATTATCATAGTAATTTTGACTTGGTGCGTACACTTACATATATTTTGTTTATTTAAAGAAAACAAATATTTACAGACCGGTCTACAAGTTAATCAAAATTAAATACTCTCTCAGTGATTGAAATTTTATATGATACTAGGAATTTTACGCGTGTGCAATATCTAATCCAAGGATATAATAAATTTGCGGCCTAATATATCCTCCCATGCCTGGCAAGATTTCTTAATTTTAGTTTTGTATAGATAATTTTTAATTTGATATATATTTTATTTGATTTTTGTCAAAATTATCTTATAAATCATTTCAAAACTTTGTTTTTTTAGTTTTTCAGTTTATGATTTAAAAAAAGAGAAAGAAAGTCAATAAATTTCAATAATAAAAAAAATCACCGTTGACACTGATTTCAACCACCAAAATAATCAATCTTAGTATCAATATGTTTCATTGAACGGTAAAAGTTTTACTTACGTGTTTTTTTTACATTCAAATTTCCTAAAAAAACAAATATAAACATGACAAGATTTTTGGTTTTAGGGTTAATTCTGGATTTTTGTATTTTTTGAGAGGTTTTTTAAGCCTTGATGAGTTTTTTAAGGTATTTATGATGTGTTATAGATGTTTTAGGTAAAATAAATAGGTGAAAAACCAACTTTTTGGGCAAACAATAGATAGGGTCTAATTTTTCAGCAACTATGGTTTGCTCGAATCTAGACCAATGAATGATGCATTGTCTACAAATTTATTTTTTAAAAAATAATATTTAGAAAAGAAGAGGCTGATGATGTGTCGTGAGCCCTATGCTGTTTGAGAAAAGACATGTCTCCTGAATCAAGCCTCTTTCACAAGCTTAGCTCGCAAGCCATGCTTTTTTACAAGTCAAGCGTGTGGGACGCTCAAACACTTGGCTTTTTTTTTTTTTTTTTTAATTTAACGTTTTTGTAACCTCTTGAAATTAAAAAAACACAATCATTCTTTCGGTCTTTAAAAGATTTGTTTTCAAACAGAGATGAAAAAAAAACCTCATTTTATTATCAAAATTTAAAAAATTAGGCTATTTTTTATTTTAGTCCCACAAACAACTCCTATTTTTTCTTTCTTAAATTGCTGTTTGATATACATAAAAAAATCTTATGTAAAAAGTATAATTAAATAAAAAATAATTAGAGTAATAAAAAAATGATAAATTCAATAGAGGGCATAGTTTGAATCATGGATTGGATATATTAACCATGATTTACTTGGATATATATTTTTTATTTTTTGAATTGAATATTTTGAATATTAATTTTTTCCTTTGACTTTTTTTTATATATATTTACTAAAAAAAACGTTGAAAGAGACTGGATTTTCAATTTTTTCATGCCAATTCTGATGCCCGAAAACAAAATGGAATAAAATTTAAATTAAGAGTGTAATTGGTATTGTAATAATAATTGTTTTTTAAAGTTTTTTTTGAATATATATATATATATATTTTAAAATTATTTTTAACAACAAACACATCAAAACAATATAAAAATATCAAAAAAATTAAAATTAAAAAAAATTATTTTTTTTTCAAAAAAATCTCATAATTTAATTAATCAGGATTGAACACCCAGCCCACACAATAAATGGGGCTTTCAGGCCATACTAACCCACTGAATCCCAACTCTCAAACATAACCCCAAAAAATAAAAAGAAAGAAAAGCCGGGCGAAAGCAAGCAAAGCTGAATCAAGAGCAGGAACAACAGACAGCAGGCATGGCCATGGAAGGTAGCAACATCATCATCAGCAGCAGCAGCAGCAGCAGCGAGGACTTTGCGGTGGGCTGCTTGCTCTCTATCAAAACTACCTTAGGCGAAGAATTCGACGGACAAGTCATGACTTTCGACCGCCCCTCCAACATTCTCGTTCTTCATATCCTTAACTTTAATCTTTCTTTATATTTCTTTTAAATATTAGTAATTTTGTGTTTTTTTGTTTGGGATTTCTTGACTCTTTTGTTTCACAAGAGGGATCGAAACATGGGCCGAAGAGAAACATAAGGTTTTTGAAAGCAAATTATATCAAGGAGTTTTCTTTTGTGGGTCAAGCTGAGGACCCACTTGACATCAAGAAGTGTTATATTGATCTCCATAGTCTTCAAGCCAGGGAGGAACTGGCTTTAAGGTGATTTTCATTGTAACCCATCTGGGGGTTTGTGGTTCTTGTCTCTTTCAAGTTTTGTGGGAAACGCTTGATTGGACTGGGTTTGCAGGCAAGCAGAAGCAGATGCTGAGAGGATTGGAGTGGGAGTTACTGCTGAGGCGCAGAGCATTTTTGATGCCTTGTCTAAGACGTATGTGCCCTTATTCTTATTCCTCTGGGGTTATATCTTGTTGCTAGCAAGTGTATTTTGTTTCTAATTTTTTTCTTGTTCATTGAATTCACGTAGTTTCTCACACGCAAATCGTTATAATCTGGAATGATTTTTGAGTTTTAACATATAATGTAAGAGATTGTACATGTCCTTCTGGCAATATGATAATAGAATACGTACTTGTAAGTTGGTAAGAAAGCTTATTACCTGTTAATTGTTATATTAGTAGAAATTATCACGGATAGTCTTGATTTATGCTTTAGATTGTTTTTTCGTGCAATGCTCTTTGTTGGACTCCTTGTATGCTTTTGCTTTCTGAAGCTGCAATAGATTCGTTATTGATGAAGCATTAATGTACTGGAAGGTTGTTTATATAGATTCACATAGTTTATTCTTAGCGGAATTCTT
>Ga0307517_10005434_pt1 | contig 19195 bp, 12 predicted proteins | sample 23_EM_MG_FD_194515 | JGI IMG/M metagenome (GOLD analysis project Ga0307517, IMG submission 194515) | Populus trichocarpa ectomycorrhiza microbial communities from riparian zone in the Pacific Northwest, United States - 23_EM | ecosystem: Host-associated > Plants > Roots > Unclassified | place... | reverse complement strand
GATATTTTTTAATATATTTAGAAAAATATTTATTTTTAGCACAAACCTTCAAGAACGTGTTTCGGCTCTAATAATGATCACGAATCCAATTAATGAGTCCATATCAAGCCCCTTGTGGGCTTGGACAGTGCGAAACAATCTATACATATTAAAAACTTGATATTTATAGCTTGTTATTATTCAAAATAAAAGCGCGTATATATATATATATATATGAAATGTACAGGAGAGAGAAGAGATGAAAAAAATAATAATCCTGGAGGTGAAACTTTAATTATTATACCACTAATACCACATAAAAAAAAATCTAGGCTAGAAGAATCCAACAATGGTGACTTTAGTAGCCTATACTTGTTGTCAAAAGCTATTGAGTCACCCGCTATCTTTAAACGTTAAATGTGTCTCACTTGAGTCACTGTTAGTGATATTTTTGATATCGTTGGATTTATCTCGTCAAGATATTTTTAATGATATCGATAATATCATAATCAAAATTCCATTATACATTCATAGTCTTTTTTTATATATATTTTTCTCTCTTCTCTCTTTCCTCTACGGTACATTTCATAATTTGCTTGTAAATGTTACAATTTTAAATAGCAGCATATTATAAATATCGCATTTTCTAAATATATATAAATTGTGTTGTTTCGGTAATTTTTTTTTAAAGTCTGATGTTCCGGCAATATTTTTAATTTATTGTGTTAATTTTTTTTATATAAAAAAAATCAAATTTTATTGTGTTAATTTTTTTTATATAAAAAAAATCAAATACACTTGAAGTCTTTAATAGTTTTATATCTTATTTATGTTAGCGCAATCTTGCTTCTGTCTCTATTTTAGAGGTGTGCATTGTACAATGAGAAAGGCAAACGAGAAGATGGGCTTGCGAATCTTCATAGCCCAGCCCTAATTAACTTTGATCGGAAGTGCAAGGCCCCACCTTCTTGGCAGTGGAATGGAAACGCAGGTGCAAGTGTAACATCATTCATGTCGGTTTTCCAAGCATGAAAGCTACCGTATAAAAATAAGTCCACGAAGAGATAAGATAAAATAATTACAATGTAGAGAACTTTTTACTTTTTTGATGTAGGAAAGACTAGAGGTTTTGATCGACTGAAATGGAAGGTGATTTATCTTCAGGCTTAAGCAATGGAAACCAAGTAGATAGCAAGATTTGCAAACATTCCAGAAGAGTTTTGTGCAAGTTGAGGACATTCTGGATCAAAACAGGTTACTAATCAATGAAATAAACCAAAACCAGGAATCGAAGATCCCAGACAACTTGACTCGAAATGTTGGTTTGATCAAGGAGTAAACAGTAACATCAGAAGGGTGGTCGGTCTTTATGCTGATCTTTCCTGCAATTTCATCAGGTCAATGGAACCTTCATCAGAAGGTGAATCAAGTGGGATATCGAAGTCCAATTCCATGAGAACTAAATCCGGGTAATCCATTCCATTCAACTAAGCTCTAAGCTTTCTTGGAGATTCTCCACTTGATGAAATAATGTACGCTTTACTGATTAGTGATTAATATATTTCCAGGTTTTTAGTGTAAGCTTTAGTTTTTAACTTTCTGATTATCCATTGTAATATTAGTAACAATTGTACATAAAGCCATGCGCGACTGTATCATCTTGTTGAATAAATTTCAGACATTTTGTTCTTCTGAGGTCTTATTTTTAATTGTCCAGGTTAATTTTCACTTATTTTTTTAACGATGCATTATTCCCATATTTATATGATCTGCCTAGTGAGAAGCTATGATTTGGACGTTCTCTTGTATTGTGTTTGGTTACCGTTTTAACGAAGAACAGATAAATATAAACGTGATAGAAACATATTTAGTTAAAATTAAAGATTGAAATGAAAATATAAAAATAAATATGTTTTGTAATACCAAATTGAATGGTGTCGATTGTTTTCATGTCAGGAGGGTCGGCGCGCAAGAATGTTTGCTGCTGAAAATCAAAGCTGCTAATTCGCATGCTGTTATTATGCGATGATAGGTAGGTTGGTGGACGGGGAATGCCATAAATGCAAAAACAATAAATTAGGATAGCTGCAGCTTGACGACTGCAAAACTATATTCCAGCCTATTAATTAGTCCATTTTTTTGACAGGAAAAATGGGACCAAAGGGTCCCGAAGGCATCACATCATGGCCCCATTTGCCTTCAAAAGACCAATAAATAAATGAATGCTGCAATGAGACTGGGAAATGAGAAGGTGAGCTTCCAAAGTTTCTGAGTCCAGCCCTAATTAGCTTGGATTGGACGTGCAATGAAACCAAGAACCCACCTTCTTGGCAATGCATGAGATTTACGTGTAACCTTGTTCACCAAACATGAATTCGCTACTCCATATGAAATTGAGTCCACAATCTTATCGAAGGGCTGAAATCCGGGACCAGTAGTAGCCATCACAACGTGCTACTTGCTGAGTTCCTTCAATAGACTTTGGCCCGCATAAAAAAAACTCCACTCATTCATCTCAGTGAATCCATACGACTTCATCTGCTAAATATTCACCTTGTTCGTAAACACAAGGCACCCCCTTCACTACAAGAAAGTGATTTCACGGCTGCAAGATATTAACCATGCATGTAGCGAGACCTATTTACATGGACCTCCTAATCAACTACCAACTTAAGTTGTGTCCCCTGTGCCGTAGCTGATTCTAAGGCTTGCTGAAAGTCGCTGTTGTGCTCTTACGCTGAAAAGTAATAATACTTAATCATCCCGAGTTAATTTCTTAAATCAGTTTGAGATTTGTCTCCTGGTTCAACTCCATCAATGATTGATGTGTCATGTTTATGGTATCGCAACAATTATTTTTTTAATCGAGATAATTAGGTATATATGATATAGGAGGAAAGAACAAGAAATTTTATCTTTTATGAGTAAAAAAAAAATGAGGGTAGTTGCTTAATATTTTGATCATTAAAAACCCTAATTGATCTCAGAATCTAGGAAACAGGGTTGATTGCGTAAAAAAAATGCATAAGTACCCTAATAAGTCTTATCTGAGATAAGCTGTATTGTTTATTTATCTGATGTAAACTAAAAAAATATTGTGTTTTCTAACTGTTGGTCTATTTATTAATATTTTTTATTTTTTTGTATTTTTATTTTTTTTGAAAAAAAATAAAATTAATGCCGACTCAATGAGAAAAACTAATAATTTTAAAAATAATGTATTAAAAGTTGAACATGTTGAAAAAATTAAAATTAAAATTTTTTTAAGATGATACTAAAAATAAAATAAATACAACTAGAAAAACAGCAAATCAAAAATTAGAATAGAACAATTAATATAAATTGAGAAACTAATTCGGAGGAAATATTCGTAGTAAATAGCATTCCTTTTCATTTATTTAAACATAATAGCTACAAAACATACAATCTATGCCACTAATACTAAGTATTTTCTTAGGATTTTGTACAGACACATATATTTGCAGAAACATAAGACCATCATAGATGTATAATTGTGGTATGTAGATGAGTACGAACTGCAACCATTCATGGTACGGTCACAGTTGATGGGCATGAATAGAGAGAGACATCATTGGGCATGATAATCTCAAAAGGAACAATGTGTTCTGCTACAAGCAGTAGTATTTCTTTATTATTCAGCTGGGCTTAACTCATTTAATATTGTAAAGAAATTCATGGATATCTGCTTCTTCAATGACAGGGGGCAACGTGGCAGTAAATGCCACGAGTAGATACAGTATTGAATGGAGATCTGATTCCAGTCTTGTATTATCCAGCCAAGCAAGCAAGCAACAGAAGGTATGTCAGTCAAAGTTCGAGCCTAGAGGGGTTGGGTGTGTTGGCCTATCATCATAGCAAGGCACGGGAAGGGAATGCCTAGTGTGACGTGGTGGATCATTGGCCAAAACTTTATGACGAAGGTACCTGGAGAAGTCTTCACCACTTGTTTGAGTGGCAGAGACATCTCTCGAGACCTACATCCAATAATATATGTTTACGCTACACTTTCTTCATTATTTGGATTAGTATGTTTGATCTAGCAGATTGGCCATGACTACTTTCCTGTATTGTTTTCTTGTCATATTCTTATCATCATGTCAATTTGATTAGCTAACGATGTAGCTGGTCCAGTAGAAACTAGAGACTCTAGGTGATGGTGAGAGCATGATTTTGTTTGATGAGAGATAAGGTGAATAACATTGCATATGTATTTATGGATTAGCGGCATACAACTAAATATAAGATGAAATCCGATCACAGCAGCCAACAAAATAGAACTAAAATATTATAATTATTAAGTGTTTAAATTTTTCCTGGAGATTTCTAATCTCTTATTCTATTAGAGGCTATAACTAGTTGAGCTTTGAAATATTTCTAAATTAGACCTCGAATATGTTGTTCAAGAAAGTTTTATTATTTTTTCTTGATTTTTATAAATTTTATGTTATTTTTAGATTTTTTTTTGTTAATTTTTCTTTTTATTTAGGGATTATGACTTTTCTTCTTTGTTGAGATCGATTTCAGTCCTATTATTTGAAGACTTGTAAACCTTTCAGTAAGGCAAAACTTCATAAAAAAACTACTATTTAGAGTCGTGTTTGTGATAGCCCGATTTCGGCCAGTTCTTGTTCTTTTTGTGCAATGCATAACCTACCCTGTCCCCATTCTCATTTACCTTTCTTTTCTTTTTCTCTTCTCGTCTCTTTCAGGATCAAAAGAGTAATTCATGGAATTTAATCATTAAAAATAAAAACGGTGGATTGGAAATACATAAAAGGGTCATCATATATAGACGTTTGAAATTTCTGAGATTGTGATTGCAGCCGAATAGAATTGACACATGTTAATGCCTATCTGTCGTGAAGCCAACTAGGGTAGATTAATCCATAGCAAGTTGGGTAACAATCAATACATTTGCAAAAAAAAGAGTGAAATTACCGTAGGTAAGTACTAGATTAAGAAAAAGCAACTTATCCAGATAAAGATTGCTATATAACCCAACATAGATACTCTACTTATCTGAAGATCTCTTTCTTCTAAAAGCCAAGTTAGGACAAGGCAGAAACATGGCTTCTCCTGTCAGAAGCAGGCTCTCTCTTGCCATGGAGAGAACTGGCAAATGGTACGAACACCAATATTATTCATACATATATTCTTGTTTGTAGTTAATTATACATGCTAAGTCGAACATTAGCTCTTGCTTATTATTGTCAGTCCTTTCTAAATTTTCTGTAGGGTCTTTTCTAAAGATATTCCTACAGATGTTGTGGTTGTAGTGTGTGAAGCCAGCTTTTCTCTTCATAAGGTATGGAAATGTTGTGTTACTGATCTTTTGCCAATCTTGTATTAATTTGTAGATCAAGTGCAAGAATTAAAGAATGAAAACAAGGAATAGCTTTTCTAATGCTTAATTAATATGTTATTATGCTTTGATTACTTTGTGGCAGTTCATGCTACTGGCAAAGAGCAACTACATACGAAAACTAATTTTTGAATCAAAAGAACCGGAGCTAGCTAGGATCGATCTGTCTGGCATACCTGGAGGGCCTGAGATCTTCGTAAAAGCAGCAAAATTCTGCTATGGTGTTAACTTTGAGATCACGGTTCAAAACGTAGCAGCCCTTCGTTGTGCTGCTGAGTATCTTCAAATGACTGATACGTATTGTGATAACAATCTTGCTGGTCGGACTGAAGATTTCTTTGCTCAAGTAGCCCTGTCTAGCCTTTCCGGCGCCATCATTGTGTTAAAATCCTGCGAAGATCTCCTTCCTCTGGCTGAAGACGTCAAAATTGTCCAAAGATGTGTCGATGCCATCAGCCTTAAGGTACTTTGCTAGATTCACATAAATTAGTAGCTTGTGTAACATATATCATCGGGTTATCTGGTTAATTTTCAGTACAATTTTGGTTGATTGATGTTAGTTTGATGATTGTCAGGCTTGTAACGAGGCAAACTTTCCAAGCAGAACACCACCAAATTGGTGGACTGAGGAGTTATCAATTTTAGACATAGAATTCATTGGCAGAATCCTGTCTGGAATGAGGAAACGCGGCGCGAAAGCACTAACCTTAGCAAGTGCTTTAATAACATACACAGAAAGAAATCTTCGAGATCTTGTTCGAGATCACTCCGGCAGGTGCACCAAGTCCTCCATTTCTGATGATTCTGGTATGTATGCCCGCGAATGCGAGCTTCTGCAATCAATAGTCTCTCTCTTGCCCTCGGAGAAAGCTGCCTTGCCTATCAACTTCCTCTGCTGCCTTCTCCGTACTTCCATCTTTGTCAAGGCCTCAAATTCTTGCAAGAATGAGCTCGAGAAGCGAATCTCTGTGATATTAGAGCATGTCACGGTTGATGATCTACTCGTCATGTCTTTCACTTATAATGGTGAGAAACTTTACGATCTGGATAGCATCAGGAGGATCATATCAGGATTCATGGAGAAGGAGAAGAATATGGCTGTCTTTAGTGGTGGTGATTTCAAGGAAACATGTTCTGCAGCAATGCATAGAGTCGCAAAAACTGTGGACTCGTACCTTGGTGAGATCGCAACCTATCCTGAACTCACCATTTCCAAATTCAATGGGATTGCAACTCTTGTTCGGAAAGGAGCCAGAAAGGTTGACGATGATCTCTATCGTGCCATCGACATCTATCTGAAGGTATAATCAGTAAACTTTTATTAGCTATGCTTATCAATTCAAGCTTCTTTATTATTATTTTTTTCAGTGTTTGTTCATTTGAGAATAGGCATAGAAGTAATGGTTTTGAGTGCTGATTGCAGGCTCATCCGAATCTCGATGAGATGGAACGAGAGAAGGTTTGCAGTGTCATGGATCCATTGAAACTCTCCTATGAAGCTCGACTCCATGCTTCACAAAACAAAAGATTACCAGTACAGATTGTTTTGCATACCCTTTACTACGATCAGCTTAAACTTAGGAGTGGTGCAGATGATCAGCTTGATGCTGCTGCAACAAGGAGTCAATTGCAATCTGATGTTTCACTTGTCAGTGAGAATGAGGCCTTGCGATCAGAGCTTACGAAGATGAAGCTTTACATCTCAGACATGCAGAACGATAAAGGGAGTTCAGCTAAAAGTATTTCTGCTGCTGCTGCTACTACTTCTGGGCCTCGAAAACATACCTTCTTCTCATCCATGTCGAAGACCTTGGGGAAGTTGAATCCTTTCAAGCATGGATCTAAGGATACTTCTCATATCGATGACAATATTGCTGTGGATATTACCAAGCCCAGGAGGAGAAGGTTCTCCGTTTCTTAGAAGTTAAAACTAGCTAGTTAATTACCTTCCATTGAATTTGTGTGATAAATTTGCGTAGATAGAGCTGGGCTGGTGATCCACTCGAATATTGTGATGGTATTATTTTATTTTCCTTTAGTTTCTTAATAGATTTGGATTGTAAGTTCTAATAGTGAATATATGTGTAATCTCAATGTGATGTAAAATACTTGAGAAGGGAAATAATTGGTCAATGGAGAAATGTTATATGAAATTTTCAATTAATCGAGGTTTTTTTTGGAATTATGTTTAATCATTCAAATTTCAAAATGATTAATCATGTGTTTATTTTCAATTATTAATTTTACCATGTTTTCAATTCAATCAATCCATATTTATATATTTTATATTAACTGTTTAGAATCAATTATTTACTATAATTAAATTTAAATATAGTATTTGATTTGAATTCAACCCATAAATAAGTTGAATTCAAATAGATAAAATTTAATTCATTTTATTTTTTATATTACTCTTATTATATTCATCTTATTTTTTTCACATGTCTTGAAAAAAAAACTGTTAAATGAGTATTTTGAGAAAGTTAGTTTAAACATTAAATTTTTTCATTTTAAAATTGGAGATAAAAGAGGTTAATTTTTTATTTATTTTTGTAGCATTTTTAAAGATTAAATTCTATTTAAAATTTAATTCTTAATAGTGTAAAGGATTTCGTTTCATTTGAATTCCAAGCATGCTGGTGTTTTCTACTTCATGAACCGGGTTGTGATTATTTCATCTTGCGGGCTTGGATTTTAAAATGATAGGCAAATGGTTTTGGACTTTCACGGAGCAAACAGGCTGTAGGGTGTAGACTATGATGATGCTCTAGACCTGCATATTTCACTTCCCCATTTTAGTCCTTTAGTTATTGTTTACTGCCCAAAGGAAATTGTATCTGCACACTTCGTTTGCCAACACAAATGATGCTTAAACTGGAGCAGATAGATAATTTAGTTAATAATCCTGATGTAAATAGTGTGTGTGTGTGTGAGAGAGAGAGAGTGTGTGTACAGAGGAGAAACTTGATGTAATGTAAATGGTAGATGCTGCTGGTTATTTACAGTGGAATCAATCCCAGTTTGGGCTTTTAATTGACCACCAAAGATTCAGGCTTAACTCTTTCTTCAACATGACCGCTTGATTGATTTTCTGGTCCCATAGCTAAAGTCTGAAAATGGACAGATTTCACAGGATTGTTAAGGTCACAGTGGCCAGCTACTAGATGGACAGATACGCTGAAGCCCTGAGCCAAAATGGAAGATTTGATGGAGAACCTGAATTCCCTTTTACCTGATGGATCTGATAACAATGTCATGACTTGAATCACAACTCACTGATGAGACAGGAGAGTAAGATCAGAATAATAATAGAATTCTGCTGTCCGTTCTTCTTCTGTTTACTGTGTGTTTGGTGCTGTGATATCAGTCTAGAAGCGCACTCCTAATTTCAAAATTGATACTAGTTTTCAGAATTTATGTCCTTCTCCCATGAACTTTAGCACAGCTGCGGTGCAACTCATGTTTCCAAACAGAAAACATTGACTATGCTCTCGGCATGGGAGCATGGACAAATTGCACCGCAGCTGGGCCAAATGGGCCCTAAATCACTCTAAAAAACAAATCAGCATTGCAGTTTTGGAGTTCATGACTTTTGAATCGAATGTTTAAAACAAACTACTTAGATCAATTTTGTTTGATGGTTTTCGACAATTAGTAATCCTTGTTAACCCAGTATATACTACCAGGTAATGCAGGGGAGAGAGGAGAGGAAACCTTAATTGCTTAATCTCCCCACTGTTTTGTTTGTCCTTTCCTGTCTGTGTTATTCCCTGAAAGCACTGTTCATTGATTCCTAGATACACGAGGAAACTATAAGAATATGAGAAATTAACACATGTCTACTCCTGTGGCAATCGTCTGTCACCTTGATAATTCCTGATCATGCTGTGATATATATATAGAAATGTTACCATCAACGATGGACATGGACATTGGTGACGTAATTAGGATGCAGAAGCAAGATTCGAAGGAGCACTTAGAGACAAGATATATACAAGTTGGTTCAACACATTAAGTGAAATCCGACAAGATTCACTTTGCCATGGCCACTAGTTGATGGGTTACCGGGTGACTTTTATGCCATCTTATAAAAACAACTTCTTTATTAAAACACAAGACCCTCCAACATTTAAGGTAATAAATCTTAGTAGGGAATTGATGTACACGAAAGATAAAGAGAAGGAAGACTGAAGAGGGTGTATATTGTAATTGTTATTTATTTTCTATGATTTTATGAATTATATTTATTTGGTGCATGATCCAAGCTATTTGCACACCTCAATTATACCTTTTAAATCATATAAGTTTACCTTTTAAAGAATGAAATAATGATAAAAAATAATTATTTGTCAATATGGAAAGATGGGTTGGTTGCTTCGTCTTGTTATTGTTATTGATGAGAAAAAGTGATGCTTGAGGTTGACTTGACTAGCATGGAAGGTTGGCGAGTCGAGACAGGTTGGGAAGAGATGACCATTTGTGAGAGAATAGATTCCTTCTAATGAAACGGAGCACTTTTCTTTATTCAATTAAATGAAATTAATTAGCTGATAAGCTAGTGTCAAACTACCTAGGGAGCCAAGAGTCATTTTCTCTTGGCTCTTGAAATGTGATTCACATTTTCATTTTCTCCAGGGAAACAAAAGAAAAAAGAAAAAAAAAGAATTTCACATGGAAGAACACACCTTCCCATAGGTATTAAACCCGGTCTGGAATTCATCCGATCAAGAGATTGGGTCCTGAATTTCATGAGTCAACCCGGAAAAATTTAAAAAATATATTTAAAGTTTTAATATTTATATAAAAAAATTAAGAAAAAATTAGTTATACTTATTGTAAATAATGAAGTTTAAAAGAATATTTTAAAAAAAAAATTATCCTACTTTAAAAATATATTATATTAAGCTTTTAAGTTGAAGTATTTCAATAAAAAAAAATTATCCCACATTGAGAAAATAATTTTTTTCTATAGAACATAGAGTATATATACTAATGGATTTCAAATCCCACATTAAAAAAATATAACTTTATTTTTATTTTCTTTTCTCTAGGGAAACAAAACTATAAAGAAAAAAAAAATTTCACATGTAAGAACACACCTTCCAACAAGTTATGAACCCTCTGAATCGAGGAGTTTTAATTAAATCTTATATTTAAAATAGTTTTGAATATCAATAGTTAAATTTCTAATAAAATTTAATCTCTAAAAATAATAAAAAAATTTACCACACCAAAAAAAAATTAATGTTAAAACTAGTTTTTCTAAAATATTTTTTTTTAGAGTCCTTTAAGAAAATAAAATGAAAGTAATTAGAGTAACATAGAAAATAAATTAAATTAAATTTTATCTTTTTTACCTGTATAAATTTAACTTATTTATTAATTGAATTTAACCCAAACACTATATAATTAAATATAATTACAACAACAAGTTAGTTTTAAATAACATGTGTGAGTGGATGCATGGATACATCCTTAACGAGTCTCTGCTCTCTAATGATTAATATACTTTAAATTAATTAATCCCCATAATTAATTAAAGGTCCAAGGCTAGCTACGTGGTTTTGGATCACAATCTCGAACTATAATATATAAATTAACAAGATTCTCGCAACAAGGACGACTTAATTAGGATTAAAGAAAGGGAAAGACGGTCGGCAAAAATCTTTAAAGAAATTGGGCCCTCCCATGCTGCTTTTATAATACAGTAACCACACAGAACGATCGTAAACAAATGATAAAATATCCTATCATGTGGACACCATTTTTTTTCTTTCCAGTTTAATTTTTTTTTAAAAGAAAAACCTGAAATGTTCATGCTGCTTTAATTAATTTGGATTCAATGAGCATGCAATTGGGATTTTCTGCCCCCATAAATATAAGAATATGGAAGAGATTTGAGCAGTGAATGATATGACCTTAATATCCAAGTCAAAATCAGCTCCATGGGATCGATCGCAGCGACTGTAATCACTTAATTATGAGCTCAATCACACATTTAGGTGATCCCAGGAATTATGTATGGTATTTAAAAATATTATTTTAATTTTTAAAAAAATTAAAATTGGATTAACTTTTTTTTTTTCTTCTAATTGTGTCATAAAATTTATTCCAGTTGGAGTTTTAAAACTATAATGATGTGTGTTCATTGCGTGATCATAAAGGTAATGGTTTCCCAGTCCCCACTCCTCGTCCAAATTAACTTTATGACCGGCTGCCATGTCCATGCACACTTGTTTCCAAAGCTTCTCCTTTCTACGTTTTCTTATTCATCTGTCGCTGTACAATCCCATCCATTTCTTTGGTCAATTTTTTTAAAAAATCAGGCTACAAAACTTCCATTTCTCTGCCAAGCTGGGAGGATAATTCTTTCAATGCATCTTGTAATTTGTCATATAACCTTGATGCATACATATATTGTACAGGGACAGGAGAGACTTGGAGATGTGATTTAAATATTGTGAGTTTTATTCTCCCTTTAATTAGCTGTAAATTATTGATCTGCAGGGAGAAGTCATTTCTTTTTTATACCAAAGTAAGTATGATAAAGAGAGTCAGTCCCCAGATGGCAATCATGAACTTCTTTTATGAGAGTTGATCAGACATCATAATTAGGGTTGGAAGTTTCTTTCCATCCATGGATTCTTTTAGATGGGTTCTCGCTAGCTTGTGGTTAAGGAGTAAACTTCACTGGAACATTTAAAATATGCAGCAGCAGCAGCAGCAGCAGCAGGCAAAACATGATTCCAAATCCATCACTGGCATCAATTATGACTCCAAACATTTTATTGACCAGATTTCAAAGCAAAGACAATCCGCTATTTTGTCATAATTTTTTACATTATATATATTTACATATAAAAGATCTGCAGCTGCATGTGTACGTGGAAAAAAAAAGCATTGAAATTGATTTGGTGGGGGTGGTTGGGCTTGATAAAAAAGAAGGTAGAGAGTGGTTGGAATTTGATCTGTATTTTCTTCACCTTCCCAAAGCCTGTCCTTGTAGTTTCTCCAAGGTCTGTCCATCCATTCTACCTCCAAATTTCAAGTGTTCTCTTAAATTAATGCCTACTGTTCATAGGACAACTCAATAATGTGAACTTGGATTAAAAAACGCGTTTAACATGAAGTGTTTTTCATGAGTTTGAATATTATTATGAGTTTAAATATCATTTTTTTTTTTTATAAGTTTCAAGTCTAAAATATTTTTGTTTTAAGAAGTATCTTGAAAAATAATATAAAACTATTCATGTAATCTTGACTATAAATTTAAATTTTTAGATTAAAATATAATTTGAGAATATTCAATACCCAATAAAAATATATACGGTGATAAAATCGATAACATAAAAATATCATTTGTTATTGTGGCGGAACTATATTTTTTAAAAATTTTAATTTTTTGTTTCAATATATTTTTTATATTTTTTTGATAGTTTCTATGTGTTAGGATAAAAAATAAATTATAAAAAAATATATTATTTTGATGAATTTCCAATAAAAAAATTACCAACACTATCAAAATTAAGGAAGCAGACCACAAACATTTTATTTATTTGGCTAGCTTTCAAGTGTTTTTGAAAACAATAATAAGAAGAAAAAAATTTAGTTCATGGAATAATAATGGAGAGGAGACATTAAAATTTCATTGAATTATGGGGAAAAAACGAGGGAGGAAGGGAAGGGGGCATGAAAGAGTTAGAAATTTAGAGCATTGCTGTTGTAAAGCAATTAATTGTCTGTATAAAGATTCAAGTTTGGTCAATATTTGTAGTGGAACTCTTTTTCAATGGGTTTGAACATGTATATTTCCCATGGCATTTTACTTTGAATTTAAAGTCTTTATCCTTTTTCAAACCTGAAACTCTCTCGAAGTTGCAAAATTATATTATAGACGAAGAAGGAAAAGAGGACAAGAAACTAATTTATTTATTTTCCCCATGAAATATAGAATAATATAGTTTTTTTTTGTTATATTAGAACAATGTGAAATGTGAGGATCAAAGCAATCTAATAGATGTTTATGAGTAGTGTTTTGATACTATTTTATTTACACTTAATATATATATATATATATAAAAGAAAAAAAACCTATAATGTTTTTAAACCTACTTTTCCATACACAATCACAAAAGCTTCTGGGACGCGAAACACGCACCAAGCACATGGCTTTGCCAGGAAATGTTGAATTGCCTGCGTAGCAAATGGTAGTGAAAAAGCAGGTAAGTCTCCGCAGGCCAATCCCCACCAATTTCTTATTATCATGTTTTGGTGAGAAGAGGAAGGGGAGGGAGAGAGCAGTTGCAATTTAGAAAAAAGAAAGAAAAAGTCTTTGCCTCCAGGCTTGCACTTCTGACGCCTATCCATGTGGCCAGGCATCCTTCCACAGACTGTAACCCTACAGTGGCATAGTTGTGATTATGACGTGAGTGAAGTGTCGACAAAGAGTGAGATAAACGTCTCCTCAACTCCCTGAATCTGTACAGTAAAGTGGCTTTCTTTGGAGTTGATTAGTTTAAGGTATGAGGTTGATTATGTAATTGTCCTTGACAAGTCAAACTCTCTCACTCTCTCCTCTCTCTTTACTGTAACTGTTACAGGGACTAAGTTTCTAACCTTTTTATTCTCTCTTGCTTCTAATCTTTCCCTTTCGCCTTTATTAATTCAAAAACAAGAAATTTGCCTTCTTTTCCACTCCTCAACAAGACAAACAGTAGTAGTTATTTGCTCTCACTTTTTGTTTATTTTGTCTTAAGTAAACTCAAAGCTTAAAGCTGCTGCCGCTTCCGCTGACTCTACCCTCTTAAATGCTATGCTAATCTTGGGCTAAAAGTGCTCAACTATTATTTGGGGGTGGAATCAAATCCTCAAAGTTTGTGAATTCCTATGTTGCTAGCTCATTGTCCAAAGATTACCCATTTCAGCTAATTACAACATTCATGCTGGATCTAAAGCTTCTCTCTTTGCAGATTCTTGATATTGCTGGAAATGGGTTTCTTCAGTTGGTTGGTTCTTTGGAGGTTTCAGTTATAGTTTCTCCATAGAGAGAGTGAGAGAGAGCTGGAGAAATGGCAGCTACTGGGTTCAATTATCAAGGCATTATTTGATGAGAGAGTCTTCCTGCATGCTTCTTTCTCCAGGTTCACAATTTTGCCTTTATTTCTTTACTCTTCTGTTTCATTAATCAAGCTCTTCAAGGTCTACCTACATTATTTATTTTTTTACATTTTGGGCATCTTCTTAAGCTTCTAGATCTGTTTCATTTTGAATATTGTTTGTTGATTCTCACAAGAAAGTCAATTTCTTATCTAATATGAGGAAACTTTTTGGTTTCCAGATTTTCAAGTGAGTTTGTTGCAATGTTTGTCATACTTGTGTTTGCTTTGGATCTCTTCAGGATGCTTTTTAGGCTTGACTAGTTTCGACTTGTTTTCTTTCTTTTCAATGCAAAGAATCCACCTTTAGTTGTTCAACAACTCTAGCTAGCATGACTTTAAATTGCTTAATTGCCATTCAGTCCAGTAAAATTTTGCAAACTTTCTGGTTTCTCCATGGCTTCTTTCTCTCTTCAACTTCAACAAGTGTTGTACCTTTGTTATTTCCTTGAAGCCTAACTCTTATCCTTCAAGTAGTTGTAATGTAGGATCTTACTGGGATATTTCTGGTATAGAACCAAACTTGGTCATTCTCAAAGTCTTTGGATTCTTTTTTTATTTTGTTTTCTTTAATTAATTAGCATGTGGGTGTAATTTGCTTTATTTGATGGTCTTTGATGAGCAAAAGCATGTGCTGCCTTTTTATTTCTCACCTTTTTGTTGTTTATTTATTTTTTCCTGTTGGTATTGGGTCTTCTCTGTGCCCTTTGGCCATCACTATAGAGAATAAGCATTTCATTTGGGGAGCCCCGGAATGTAATGGAAAAGAGTTGTTCTTTTGCTTGCTTTATTCGTCTTGTGATATCTTTTGCCTCTTGCTTTTGGATGGTGTTACCTTTTCTGTTTGTCCTTGGCATTTCTTTAGATACTGGATGAAACATAAAAGTGAGGAGGAGTAGAAAAATTTATCTCAACTTTTCTGGCAAGAAAAGTAATGATCAATCAATAGCTTTTTATTTTAGATCTTCATATCTTTAATGGCTGAAGTACAGGACACACTTGCTGTTGTTTTGGGTGCTTAGCAGACAAGACTGCTGTAATCATTATTGCTTATGCTGTGGAAAATATGAACTGGAAAACTAAGACGATTCAGATTTAAGCTTAATAGCAACTCGTGAAGTTTTCATTGATAGATGCATAGCAAAGTGAGAAGCTCTTTATGTGAGAGATTGCTACGCCATGAGTATTGCATTTGAGAATGTTGTCTTTTTTGCTGCAATTAGCTTGTGATATAATGGGGATGCTTATATTCTTTTCTTGTAAAGATTCATGAATTGCCTTATGTTGGCTGTCTAATGTTGTTTTCTGGTTTCTGTGCTGAATCAGGGAAACAGCAATAAGTGAAGGGCCTATATTTCCATATAGCAAGTCCAAATCAACTCCCCATGAAGATCTTCCTGGGTTCAGTTATTTATTTCTTCATCATCCTAACCATCATTTTTCCTTTTGCTTTTGCTGACCTGAAGTCAGATAAGCAAGCTCTTCTGGACTTTGCTACTGCTGTACCTCATTTAAGGAAGCTCAATTGGAACCCCGCTTCATCGGTCTGCAATTCTTGGGTGGGTGTCACTTGCAATTCGAATCGCACTCGTGTGTCTCAACTGCGACTCCCTGGAGTTGGACTTGTGGGTCATATCCCACCAAACACTCTTGGTAAACTTGATGCCCTCAGGGTTCTCAGCCTCAGATCCAATGTCCTCGAAGGTGATCTTCCTTCTGATATTACCTCTCTTCCATCACTCACGAACCTCTTCCTCCAACATAATAACTTTTCCGGTGGCATTCCAACCTCCTTTTCCTTGCAGCTCAATGTGCTGGATCTCTCATTCAATTCTTTCACAGGCAACATTCCTCAAACATTAGCAAATTTAACACAACTTATTGGGTTAAGCCTCCAAAATAACACACTTTCTGGACCCATACCTGATCTTAATCACACTAGGATCAAGCGTTTGAATTTAAGCTACAACCATCTTAACGGTTCAATTCCAGTATCTCTTCAAAATTTCCCTAATTCATCCTTCATTGGAAACTCTCTCTTATGTGGACCTCCTCTCAATCCTTGCTCCCCAGTCATTCGTCCACCTTCTCCATCTCCTGCTTACATTCCCCCACCAACAGTTCCACGTAAGCGAAGCTCAAAAGTGAAACTGACAATGGGAGCTATCATTGCCATAGCTGTGGGAGGGTCTGCTGTTCTGTTTCTTGTTGTTTTAACCATCTTGTGCTGCTGTTTGAAGAAAAAAGATAATGGCGGCAGTAGTGTGTTGAAAGGGAAGGCAGTTAGCAGTGGAAGGGGCGAGAAGCCCAAAGAAGAGTTTGGAAGCGGGGTGCAAGAACATGAGAAAAACAAGCTGGTGTTCTTTGAAGGTTGCTCGTACAATTTTGATCTCGAGGATTTATTAAGAGCTTCAGCTGAAGTTCTAGGAAAGGGTAGTTATGGCACAGCATATAAGGCTGTCTTGGAGGAATCAACTACAGTTGTGGTGAAAAGGTTGAGAGAAGTGGTGATGGGGAAGAGAGACTTTGAGCAGCAAATGGAGAATGTGGGGAGGGTTGGGCAGCACCCAAACATTGTGCCACTTCGTGCTTATTACTACTCAAAGGATGAGAAGCTTCTAGTGTACGACTACATCCCTGGTGGCAGCTTATCCACGCTTTTGCATGGTACGCCTTAAGCTCTAGTAATGAGTCTTAGAAGTTGCTTTAGAAACTGATGAATGATGCTTTCACTCACTTTTATTTTACACTACAAGAACATAGGTATGACCGGAATGGCGATAATACTATGAAGTCTTTTACACATTGCGACCATTGTTTACCAAATTTACTTTCCTCGCAGTTTTTGACCAGCCTTTTGGATACATAACCATTTTCTGAGGTCCTACATGGAGGATTAGCTCAGTAATTATTTATCATGCCAAAGAATGGCACTATAGATTTTGTCATTTTTCAATCAATTGTGTTTGGACAAGCTGTCCATGTTCCTACAAGAGATGATTCTAGGAGGTCGTTTTCCATTTTGCATCAATCAACCTATACTCTTTGCAGTTAAATTCACTCAGGCATGGACTTTAAAACTGTTGATTCACTAATATCCTAAACTCCATTCAAATATGACAACAGCGAACAGGGGAGCTGGCAGAACTCCACTAGATTGGGACTCCAGAGTTAAGATTGCCCTTGGAACTGCTAGGGGAATTTCCCACCTGCATTCAGTTGGTGGTCCAAAGTTCACTCATGGAAATATCAAGTCGACAAATGTCCTCCTTAGCCAAGACCATGATGGTTGCATCTCTGATTTTGGCCTGACCCCTCTTATGAATGTCCCTGCTACTTCATCTCGGAGTGCAGGTTATCGTGCTCCTGAGGTGATTGAAACTCGTAAGCACACTCATAAATCAGATGTCTACAGCTTTGGTGTTGTCCTCCTCGAGATGCTGACTGGGAAAGCTCCAATCCAATCACCAGGACGTGATGACATGGTTGATCTCCCTAGATGGGTCCAATCAGTTGTAAGGGAGGAGTGGACAGCTGAGGTTTTCGATGTTGAACTGATGAGATACCAAAACATTGAAGAAGAAATGGTGCAGATGTTGCAAATTGGAATGACCTGTGTAGCAAAGGTGCCAGACATGCGACCTAACATGGAAGAAGTTGTTCGAATGATTGAAGAAATCCGGCAATCTGACTCAGAGAACCGGCCATCCTCTGAAGAGAATAAATCCAAGGACTCAAATGTGCAGACTCCGTGATTGACTAATTGTTGTTGCTGCTTGATTTCAGGATCAAGATTCAAAATGTGCTATGAGCAACTGCCTTGAAAGGTCTCTGGAGCATATTTTCCAACTTATGTGTATGTGCAGCATCATAGAGTGTGAATTTGTCTCATGTTTTTCCTTTGTTATTGTGTAGTATTGCTTTGATTTTCGATTTTTTAGTCTGATTAGGTGGAAACCTCTTGATTCGTTGTAAAATTTAATTCAATACTGTGAATGAATTGTTGACTTGAATCAAGAACACTGCATTTTTTCTGCCTTAGCTGGAGAATGTGCTTCCTTTTTGAAGTCGAACACCATCGTAGCCATCTTCATGAAAATGATGAAATTAACGACGGTTCTCTTCTGGTCTGCACTTGGAAATCATGATTTTATCAGCTAAAGCGTGACAAGAGCAACTTTTGACTGCTTGAGATTATCAAACATTAAATTTACACACGACAAGCAGTTCTAACTTTTAGTCAGTAATATGTCAAAGCCCAGGAGTTTAAAATCTGGATTTGTGTTCAGCAAGACAGGCCATTGATCATTGTGGCCTCTTCCTTGAAATGGTTTCTTTGTGGAGTTCTCATGTCTTGTTTCTACTACTTAACTAATTTTGTACTTCAAATTTTGGTTGATGCTTCTTAACTCTTCTTTCCCTTCCTAACTATTTTTTTTTATATGGTTTATGCCACCTTTTCCGTTTGGTTAGAGTTATATGCTGAAAGTGACAATTACAGAACATACATAAATGTATATGGCCTGTTTGGTTAGAGTTATAGGCCATTGATCAGTGTTGTCGGGCTTGTTTGGGAGTGTAGTTGTGGTTGTTTTTTAAAGTGTTTTTCATGCTAAAATACATTGAAATAATATTTTTTTTATTTTTTTAAAATTATTTTTGAGATCAGCGCATTAAA
>Ga0307517_10005433_pt1 | contig 19200 bp, 17 predicted proteins | sample 23_EM_MG_FD_194515 | JGI IMG/M metagenome (GOLD analysis project Ga0307517, IMG submission 194515) | Populus trichocarpa ectomycorrhiza microbial communities from riparian zone in the Pacific Northwest, United States - 23_EM | ecosystem: Host-associated > Plants > Roots > Unclassified | place... | reverse complement strand
CCCACTTCAGCTTCAACGATTACCTCGTTCTACGGCGCACATTGCAATGCACACAGTTCATTTGTCGCACATGCCGAATGTTCCCTGATGCAAGAAGGGTACCACCTTTTGGTTGCAACTCTCCTCTCCCGTCTCACAGTCTTGGATCAAAGTCAGCGCGGAGTGCTGTACCAGAGCTGGCTTATCCTCTGGGCTTGGGGTTGGATCTCACTTTATGCTACGCCAATCCGAACCCAGGTGGCGGTCTCGACAATTTCAAACAGCATCGTCACCGGATAGAACCCTACACCCTCGCCTGACGACGGCAACTGGAGGTTTCACGACATTGGTTTCTGGTGGGCGAGACACTCCGACACTAGTATCGGCGCTGCCTCAACGAGGAGAGAGGTGGTCGTAATTCACGGGGCCTGGTGCGCACCTCTGACCGGAAAATTGAAAAGGCAATCGAGGAAGCTGTGGGAGATTTCCTGAGGCGCGCATGGACAAACCCTGCAAGGCCCTCGGTCCAAAATGAGTGAGTGAGCCCAGGTTTTCCCATTTCAATCGTGCGAAACCCAGAATTTCTTGAAACCTGTGCCCGGCGGCTGGGGATTACGAGACCTCTCCCATATTTGACAATCTGTGGCGCGGCGTGGCCCACGACCGAATCGTAGACGAGATCCCATCCCTCTGCCCTACCCACTGTCTGTCACCTAATGATTAATGAGTACCAAGCAACCTCGCCTTGATCACCCCTCGCGCTCGTCTGTTCCGCGATCTCTCGCTTTGCTTCTTTTGCTCCATCCTCGCTTCCGTAATTCACAATCGATTCCCGCTTCGGGAGCATGAGACGACTGAGCTCCTTTCTCAATTCCTTCAACCACCATTTCGTGATTTGTTGCATGTCATGCCGGGACGCGGGAAGAAAAAACATTCCAAATTCTCATGGAACGAAGGTCACTCAGTCTAGGGCCGGTCGATCAAAAAACGAGACCCCGTCCACCTTGGTCGCGGGATAACATCCGGCATGACGTCTCGGGAGCGAGGAAATGCCAATTGACCGGTGCTGGTTGGGCATTTGGAGAGCGTGTGATGTGCTATAGAAAATGCTGCGATTGCAGGGTGGACCGAGTCGGGGCTTGTCGCTCTGCTCCGTTGCGATAGGTTGAGCAGTCGGCAATCAATTCACATCGAAATCACTGAGTTCGATAACCTGGAATGACCGATGAGCCGTGTGGAATAAATCCCAATCACCAGGCTGATTTCTCATTTAAAGTCTCTTTTAGTCGAAGGAGGGTGCCAGACTTCCTCCAGAAGTCCGGGGCGTTTACAAAGCTTGGCACCTCCTTTGAAAACCGCTGCCTCGACGAACCTCCTCGTGATCCCCGGCCTCCGTGACCGCGAAGCCTTTGTCCATCTGTAGGTCACCACTTTTGCGGTAGATAACCGTAAGCATGACAATGGAAACTGAGGAGGCATGATCGGATCACGGACCCCGGACAAAACTGTAACCTCTCCGAAATGGAGAACGGGCGGGGATTCGCGAAGACCATCTGAACCTCCATCTACATTGTGGAAGGTCAAGGATCAAATGCGGATTTATGTGGATCATATATGGGAATTTTACAGCTCATGAGGCCTGAGGGTCAGTAGTGGAATGCGTATTTCGCCAACCCTCCTGCCAGAGGAGTGTGGGGGAGGACTTTAGAGCGGTCCCCTGATCGATTTGAAACCCTTCGACGGAACGTGCCGACGGTTGTGGACCAATTTGGCGAATAATAATGTGCTCGTATCTAGCGAGGGAGTTGCGACAAATATCACAGCATGTGATGTAGGTGGGCTATGTAGACTCGTAGAGATAGGGTGGAAATCATCCCGTCGGTGGGGTCTATGGGATCTTATTTGATGCACGTGATGGGTGACCAAGACCCGGAAGAGACGTTCTCGAGCCCGGCGATCGCCACATACTCGAAGTTCATGTTCCCTCGCCCAAGGCGCCACTGTTCGCCAACTCGTTCGCCAAACGGCAACAACTGAATGGCACCAGTGAACCCGTGTGAGGGGGGAGATTAGCAATTCAACTCACTGTTATCCTCGAGGTTCCTAATATTGTGCCACTGGATACGGCAGAACCTTGTAGTTGGGAGAGAGCTACTCGCATTTTTTATTGACAATGAGGTGATCGTAGCTTTTTAAACATGTGCTAGAAGGGTGCCTCGGGAACTAGAGACGAGATGAGCCGTTGCCAGCGAATCGATTGTCTCAGGAACCTACATGCACCCTAATCGTTATCTTGCGCCGAACGGGAGTTCATCTATGTCACGATCCCCTTAGATTCTTCGTTCACCGCGTTGGGGAGTTTCACTTCAGGACAGCCGTGCGTGAGGAAAACGGACGGTTTATGGCCCAGTTCTTCTACGTACCCAAACTGCGGTATCACTACTCGCGGATCCCCTTGCGAGAGGAGTGGGAAATTTGGTCCGTTCGGTAGGAATGCAAGGAAGGGCGGGGCCACACACCTTCACAATTGTGTGACTACGCTCCTGAGAGTGCGTTAGAAGAGGGTTGAAAGTTTTTGGGACTTCAACTCACGTTAACGGCGAGCGTACCTTGGATGGGATGCGGGATGTAATCGCAGGCGTTAAAGGAAGTGTGATGTCTGTACTGTTGAAGATGGGGGGTAGTCAGAGGTGGGAAGTATGTATTCTTTCGGGAGCTGGGGCTAACGATGGAGCTACGACGTAAAGAGCCTCGAGTGCTTGAGCATTGGTAAGAGTCTGGGGTGTGGGTGCCGAAATAATGGGGCAGGGTTGCCTCCCGGAAACCAGCGTTGCTGTATGTGGATGATAACCTACAGGAGGGAGCGGAGAATCCATCTGAGTAGCCCGCCAGACGTAGGACTACTGAATACAGGGTGGAGGTTGGTTGGGATGGCCAAAAGAAAAGTTCGGACACGAGTTTCCCGGGACGAGTAAAAGCATTCGGACTGGGATCCAACGTCGGTTCGAGATACAGTCTGTAGAACGCAACGGAGTTAGTGGTTGGGTTGGAACCGACCATCCGCTCGGTTAGACGCGAAACGTGAAGGCGCTGCTCACCCAATACCTAGCCCACTGCGGCTCCTCCAGTTGCACTCATCCAACTATGCATATGTTCGGAAGGTCTGCAAGTAGTGTCGGGGGTATTTTGTTGCAAAACTGCCAGAACGGCGCGTGCCTGGTGAATTGTTAGGCTGACACTCTCTGGCGATCAGCACACGTGAGAGGGAGGGTTGGTGGAAGGTGGCAAGGGTCGATTAAGCGCCTGATCGTCACGGCTTCTAAGCTAGAGCCACGATTCGCGACGAAGTAGTGTCCTTTTGCCCACTTCCGTTGACGGGCTCGGAACACCATTAATTCTCATGTTGTGAGAGATAAAGATAACGACGGCTGAGTTTCCTGCGAGAAGTAGATGGCTCTACCATGAAGCAGAAGCGGGAGGCTACCCTCCTACTGTGCAACATCACGAAGTATACAACCTCGGAGATGTTGATACAACACGGAAAGCGGTTGCTCCCCAATTCGCGAGAGGAATCTGCAATCCGCCACCGGGTTGAGTGATCTGAAATCTGAAACCCTGCTGATACTCTACGATGGTATCATTCTATGAGGCGAAATACATGGATAGTTAGTATGTGCCAGAAAAGGTGGTCTCGGACCGTTTTTTATTTGCCGAATTTGCCACCTACCTTTACTGAGCAATTGGCCTCAACCCTTTCTACAAGATGAAGCGATACCATCGCTCCAAATATATTCCGTAGGCAAGCAAATGCTGTCCCCTCGCAGTTCGGACGATCTCTGGGTCGACTCCGTATGCATTGGCCACAGCAAGAAGGTCCACAAATAAAGAAGGAGGGACCGTAAACTCTCGAGACTCTGTTAACTACTACGATTTCAAACCAGAGGTCCCTTCAGTATGGGTTGGGTTTCAGCTGATGGTCAGTCTCAGACTCTGCCACTTATCGGCCAGATCAACCTGTGGGTAATAAAATAGAGGGCGCGTCGTAAGGTCAGATGCGCAAACGATTGCAGAGTTGTGTCAATGGTAGACAATACTGCAGACAAGCACGGGCAGCGACCAATCGCCAGTAGATTCACATCCACCGAGGGGGGCCAAAAAACGGTTCGGTGCACCCTACAAATGCCTCGCAAAGAACTGCAACGGTCCGAGAAACAGCAGAAGCAAACCAAGTTCATATTAACGGTCCGTAACCGGTTGCAAGACGAGTTAAAATCCATCACAGTTGCTGCCACAGGACCCCCCACCCCAAAGGCGAACACAGAGATCGAACTGAGAGACTGCATGGATTAAGGGAATCTCCAACAGCATCAGGAGGGAGCAGAGACTAAGGGACAGGTTTATAAAGAAACCAAAAGACGCCACCGCGCCTGCACGAGTCCACCGACATAACGAAACCGCATTGCACGAGATCGACGCCCACCGCTCGGGTGAACTCAGCGGGTCAGACAAGGTCCGGGGACACCGGAAGGCAGTCAAACGGCTCAGGGTCTACACGGAAGGTGACAGAGAACACGTTCGGTGCGATGGCCAGAATGCCGCACTAGATTGGTTGTACCGTTCCAGATGGTCTCGAGGCGGATTGTTAGGTAGATACATGCCTGATCGAAAGATCACCGACCTTAGAATATAACTAGACGGAGAAACGGGCGGCATACGATTAAGTCGTGTCACAGACCAATATTTTCTTTCACTATTATCCTCCCGGTCGCGTTTGAGATCCAATCCTACGCTCGTGTCGGCAACGGCAAAAACGGGTTGACGAACCAACAAGGATCTTTGCTGCTCAATTCTCTCGACGCATTCCTACCATCAAGAGCGTTCTGAAGGTTAGTATGGGCCTCTCCAGTTCCGCCCGCGTCGTGGACTTGGTTGCCGGCTGGGCCTTTCTGTGGCTTGCGGAGGTTGGACTGTCACAGTAAGCCCAACGAAATCCGTGATTCGTGCGTGGTCGCCAGAATCCACAAGGATATTTGGCTGGACATGTGTCAATATGGCGGTAAAACGGGGTCCGCGTTAATCACGCACTCCCTTGCACCGCTGGGGATCCCTTTGTACACATCACTGAGACTTCCTGAGGTAACAGGCTCACGACTGATTTTCAAAACCTGAGACGAAAGTGCACACGATGTTGGCGGTATCGATCTAGCGCTGCATGTGTCTGAGTTCGTGCGGACAATCTCCGGAAACCGGAACCGGCGGGATCAGGAACGTCAAGAACCTACGGTAGGCTGAATAGGGGAGTGACACGCAGTTGCATGCCTTGTCCACATAGTCAAAAAATCGCACCAAGTCGACGTCCTGAGGGTTTGATACGCGTTGTCTACACTATTCCCCATAGAGTATGTTGCCGAACCGACGATGGTTAAAGCTGGGAGAAGACTTGTCGAGGCGATGCAGTTCTCGTAAGATCCCTGCGCTCCCACCATAGCTTCTCAGGGAAACCGCATCGTTCCCATAGCCTGCTGATGCATGATGTCAATTCGTGCGTGTTGGTTGATTCCTAGAGTTGAACCGGAGATAGAGCTGTACACGGAAGGTTGAGTGGGAGAGACCTCAGTCGACGGGTGTCTGATGGTGGAACGAAAGGGGACCGCGTCAGCGAGGGCCGTCGTTGAAGTGTAATGGCGGTTGGTCGGAGACTGACCACAGTACACGGCCAACGATCTGAGAGGTCCAGATATCATCCGTGGCCAGACATCCAAGGATGACCGGACATTGAATGTAAAATATTTCGGGCTGGATGTCCACGGACATCCAGCGATCCACGGACCACCTCCAATTGCATTAAATGAATATCATGGGACATCTGAAACCAAGGACATCCTTTGGACGTCCCAGCTGATCGGTCGTGTAGCCATTAGACTATTCACAGCTCACCTTGACCGTGGCCATTCCAAACAAAAAAACATCCATCGCTTTGTTTGGCGACCCCTTTCTCGAATGCAGTCCGCTGTCCAATGCCGCCGGGTGTTGTATAGTATAGTTTTTCGGGGGAGGAGGCAACCAGGGGGTTCCAAGAGTAATCTGCTCGCATGCGGGTCTGGCGTGATATAAGTGTTAGGCCACCGGCATCTACCCTGGCATAATCTGGAGAGGACCAAGAGTCACACCTCTGAAGGGGCGGCGTTGGAGTGGATCGGTCATTCCCATATCAAGGCCACTGGGTAAAGCATCTATCGGAGCAGTGATGGAACCTTGTGGTGGCAGCGTCTAGCAAACTCCCTCAACGTGACAAAGAAAGGAGCTTCCCGGTAGTTGTACCCTAGGATGCCCTGACGAAACCGTTCGAGACGGAAAAAGAGGGGAGTGGATACGTACATGGTCCAAGCATGGTCCAAGCTCTCGGCGCATAGCTTAGTCCCCTGAGCGTTCCAAACGCGAGACCCTTCTTTTCGGGTAAAATCTCGACCAAGGTGCGAACTGCTCCGCGCTCGCTAGTGGTGCTGGTGACGTCTTTCCAGAGCCGTCTATGGTCTTTGGCCATGGCGTCTCGGGAGGGAGTTGGAGGTGTCGGTGGCAAGTGGCAGAAAGCAAGAGAAAGGGGAAACGAGCACAGCCACACATTCACTTGGGCACGGTTTCCGCTCCGATTCGGTACGATCCCATCCATCCACCAGCAGGACGTGTGCCCTTTCCTTTACTCTTCAGCTTCCCCCAGGGAAGGAACTTCGGGGCTTCATATATCATAGCCTTATCTATCCGGGTTGCTGATATGTGATACTGGGTCGATGCTCCGTTCCGGGGGTTCTTGATAAGTACGATACAGATACTGGTTGGACATTGGATCCCGATGACGACCCTTATCAGTGACGCTCCCCATGATCCGTCTTACAGTGACAGACGACATGGTTTCAATTATGCCGTGTGCGCGTTGGGAAACAGGTTGGATCCGGAGCGAGCAAGGCTGCCCGACCGCCCGGGAGCCCCACGCGTCATAAACGACCAGCGGGCGCAGGACAGCATCACCGGGAGGTATGTAACGTCAATGTCGTTCGCGGTTCACGCTGCGCTCTTTCATAACTGTATCGTCTACGCAGGGAACCCAGTTGCCCCGTACAGGATACTCCATGCGGCATCGAACCGATGGATCGATACTTCAAGGGTTCAATGAGTTCCAGGGCGCTTTTCGAAATCTTCTCACCGAAAGCGTTGCGTGAGAGATTGATGATTGATGATCCCGCTTTGTTCCCACTTGGTGGAGGAGCTATGGTCGTCTTCGTACCACTCGTCTGATTTGCGGGGGCGTTGGTTGCCCTTACCCGCTGTTCACGGCGGTCAACCCATCCATAGCGAGGCACGTGTTCTGATTTATCTCCTCAGGAACTCCCACCAACACCCCGGGATCTCACTTTGTCATAAGCACAAGCCTCACCACGGGTTCACGAACTTTTCATCCCACTCCGTGGTGTGTGAGGGGAGGAGGTACCCAACGAGCGAACTCCGTTTCTAATTATCAAGGTATGTGGGATTCACCGCCGGAACCTCAGGGCGATTGTCTGATAGCAGCGTATTACTCTAGTTGGCCCCTCGACCAGGGCTAGCTGGCACACAAGAACGCGCTCCCCAGGTCAAGCCTCGCGTTTTCCGAAACTCGGACGTTCGCTTAGGGGGTCCAATCAGACGAGAGTCGTGAGGACGTCAACACGATATGCATTTTCTTGGTATGTAAATTCTAACACGCCCCTTGGTATAGATGAATGTTACAGTTACAAATTCATCCAGCATGACGACCCAAACCATGAACCGCCGAAGTCGCTAACCAACTTTCTGACTCGTCCGTCGGAATTCTTACTCCTCCGGGTATTGGAACGCACCTTGAATTCGGGTGTCGAGATGCAGTTTCGTAATCTCGAGCGACCACTCGACGCCTTCTCCAGGGTCTCACTCTTGTTGATCTTACCAGAGATCGTCGTGTTGGTCTGGTGCGGATCTTCCCGCGCCACCTCGGAAGCCACCAGTTTATCCCACAAGTGGTCGACTTTTCGGTTTCACGAGCCCGTAACTAATCCTCACATATGACAACGAGGGTTACCCGCTGCGGGCCATGCTTGGATATCACCCCATCCGTCTCCTTTTCCCCAATGCTTGTCTTCTCCTGCTCCAAATGCTCTGGGTCATGTCGGATGAGGTGAAAGGTTTCGCAGTGACGTTTTAGCGCGTCAGAGGTTTCTTCCGGAGGCATGTAACGGGCGTAGAGGTGGATGGCTCGAGTGGGGGTGTTTTATCCCTCTCCAGTGATAGAGCTGAAATGGCCAAAGACGCGCTTGTTCTCACACTCCTCGCCTCTGCGCCATTAGACACAAACATGTACAAAATCCAAAGGCCATTCAAAGTGCATTGCGTCCCCACCCCAGATCATGCCCCGATCGAGTCCGGTTGGACATGCGTTGTGTGGACTCGATCAAGTTTGTGAAGGTCTCGCGCGACAGGTCCCTCGGGGGTGTCACATCGGAAGCAAGGCATAGCCGACAGGCGTCCGGACGGAGCATTACGGTCGATTACGGTACACGAGTAAGAAGCCGAATTGACAATTCTGACCCTTCAAGCCCGCTCACCCTCAAAACCATGAGCGGACCCTGTGTAACGGGTTCACGCTACGGATGCTTGGTTGCGGAATGGGTTCATCAATCATTAATCATCCTCAACTCGATGGGGGTATGGCGTTATCGGAGTGCACTCAGGGTCACTTGTTCGCACCCGTACGCAGACAATGGTAAGGTATAAATTACACAGGAGATGCGTTGTCAGAACAAGGCGGTGACCAAAGGATTGGTATGAGAGAACGTCCGATCGTGGAACGCGTGTCCTATCCGAGAAGCACATCCATACAAAACAGCAGGGTGCATTCGGGAGGTGTAGAAACCGACCGTCGATAGATACGGGGTAAATTAAGATGGTAGACAACAGAAGTGACATCGATACGGAGAGGGCCTTCGCTTCCTTCAAGGGTACAGTGGCAGGGATGGGTTTCGGGAGGTGCCAGTTGGCCGCGGTGGCGGGAAGCGAAGCAGGGACAGCGTAACTGTGACCAGATACGGGATCGTCACGATGTGGTTCATCCGCGATCGATGCGAGGCCTTCCTTTTTTAGCGGCAGAGCTTGGTTGATATGCTCCGGATCAAAAAAGGAAACCACGCTAGCGCCGATTACGGTACGATTGAGCGCTGGGCATCGACCTCTCGGACTCTTTGAACATCCCGTTCATCGACGAGCCCGAATTTTTGCAACCAAAGTTGCTGAGAAAACGCTGTGGGAAATCCTCAGGTCGCCGGTGATAAGATCAGGGGCCGGAATTGGGGACATCTGCCTCATGGGATCGGCTAGTTTGAGCGCGGATGTTGCTTATATACGGCATAAGCGATGTGCGTCGTCCTCCACAACCTTCACTTGTCACCGCCGACGAGCTTCTCGTCATGCATAGGGAGAGTAGCTCCGTCGCTGTGCCTCACAATCCAGCCCGCCGGGAAACACCAATCCAGGACTTTGCAAACAGCAAGCTGACACCCAAGCAATCGAAACGAAGAGCTAGCACTTTGCTCAATGACAGAGAACTACCGCGAAAGATTCGGGAGCTGACGCCGGAGGAACAAATGAAATTTGTGGACAAGGTGGACCAGGTATGTCGGGATCATTCTTCCTTCTCTTGAGGCCTGTGCTTCATCGCTCCTACAAAGGCATATCCGACCATCGACAAACAAAACGCGAAATCCGTAACCGCGTTGGGGAGCGTGTGCAGTGCGACCGGACAACTTCCAACTTCCGCCGTACTCTCCGTCGGGCTCGAGAAACATGGCACCATTGCCGCAGCATCTGGAGGATTTACCGACGTCTGGCGGGGAGAGTTCCACAGCGCGCAAGTGGCTTTCAAAGCCTTTCGTCCATATCCCACCCAAAACTTGGAAGAGGCGAAAGAAGTGAGCATACAGTCGGCATTCAAGACCCGCTCTCCAACAAAATTTACAGATTCTGTGGGGACGGGTGCCGACGTGGAGAAGGCTATCTCATAAAAACGTTCTGCCATTCCTCGGCGTGGACATGACACACTTTCAGCTTGCCCTCGTCTACGACTGGGGACGAGGCGGCAACATTAACCAGTACACAGCCTCGCATCCCCACGCGTCCCGAACATCTCTGGTGGAGAACACCTTTGTCACTGTTGCAACTATGGGGTTACTAACGTGTACACTTCCATGACAGCTGCTGGATGTCGCGGAGGGGCTGGAATATCTTCATTCGCTCGATGTCCCACATGGGGACTTGAAGGGGGTACGTTTCCTGTCCCTCGGGTTCTCTTTCAGCCACCGTACTAAGACCTCTCCCCCTTCGGCCTGCGGTTATGCAACCATGCCGATTCCGCTGTAACAGGCAAACATTATCGTTGATCAGAAGGGCCGTGCTCGTTTGACGGATTACGGGCTGGCGCCCATCCACTCGGATCCCACTTTCACCGTTGCGGCGACTCCAGGAGCCGTTGGAACCTCGAGATGGTCACCCCCAGAGTTCATAAATCCCGTCATCGACGGGGGTGTTAGGCCAGTGATGGAGTCGAAAGCTGGGGATGTCTTCTCCTTCGCGATGCTGGCCATGGAGGTACTTACTGGTGCACCTCCCCTTGCGGGGCGGAGGCCCGCCAAGGCTGCTTATGATATCCTCGAAGGATGCAGGCCGGATATGCCCGGAAACGCTCAGGCGATTGGCCTTACTGCTGAGATGTGGAAACTTCTGGAGAGTTGCTGGCACCAGGATCCCGAGGAACGTCCGACGATGGAAGTGGTTGTGAGGAGGTGGCGAAAGTTTGTTAAACATGACAACGATGACAACGCTGTTCCCGGGTATGTGCAAATCCTTCTAGTAATTCCGACCCCGTGCTCAACTTTCTATGATTGACCTATGAATCCACTGTCTGGTGTCAGACCCAAATCCGAGAAGAAACGGTGGTTTTGTGGATTGCTCTGATCCGTAGGCTCAGGGATGGACTCATCATTGTTCGATGTCGTGAGTTTCCGTGCAGGTCACCACCAGGGCAGGACCCAGACGATAGTGGATGAAAGGCGGAAAATCGGCCTGTAACACAGCTTTATCTCGTCAGAGCTGAAGTCCTTCTAAGTTAACGATTATATTTTCATGTTTAGAGCACGCGGTAATTGTGTACAGGCCATAGATCAGAGTGGGTATTAGCTATTCGTAAAACTAGATAATATTATTTTCGTTTCAGAAAGGTGCGCACTCGGCGAGATTCGACGTGCTACCCACGATCCGAAAGATCGGTCATGGTCTGTGTGCCAAGTCCCTGGGTATTCGTCTGGGCTCAGGTGTACAGTGTGGCTCCGCGGACGGTCGCCGGCATCTCCGATCTCAATCCAAAAAAAAAAGGGAACTACGGTATTCCCAGGGTTCTGATTGGCTGAGACAAACCGGTATCAGTATAACGTCCTCTCGCCTTCGGTATCAGTATACCGTCCTCTCGCCTTCGGTACTTTTGCCTGCGCAGTGCGCAGGCCTTTCGTATCGCCCTTCGTATCCTGTATCCTATCCCCTACATCATCCTGAACCCCATCCACTGTGGCTGGGCTGCCTGTCCCATGTGCCCTCACGTGTCGCGTGCAACGTTTTGATATGGTTTAATTGGGTTTCTTTTCACGGTGGCCTGATGAGGTGGGCATCTTTGTCCCGGCTGTCCCTGTTCAATCTGTGACCATGTCCAGCCTCCGCTCGACCTCTGCAAAAATGCTGGCCCAAATGGGGTCCTTTGGGATAGCTCAAGCACTCCGCGGTCTCCGGTGGCTGTACCGCTTCCCTTTTATGTCAAAAACCAAATCCGCTCGGGTATTTTGGTTTTGACAGCAGGGAAGTGTTTCTCTTGACACTCGACCGGGTTTCTTGGCTACGGGCGTGCCAGTTCGTGTGGATGCCATGCCACGTACGTTGTAACTTTCCTTCGTGGAGCTAAAATCTCCAGCATATCATTTGGGCTAAGCGTCCTCATTGCAGTCGATCCCGTGCCGAGAGCTGCTTTGACTCTCGAAGTGGATTTCAGTTATTTTTTTCTCACAGAAGATGGTGGTAGTGCCGGGCCTAATGATTGCACCAAATGCCTAAGAATGCGACTCGCCACAATGGGTATGCGCTGAAAGTTCGCGAATGTGGCCCGCCGTGTCGGTGAACACGTGTTCTTATCACGATCGTCGGGGTGTCGACAGACCGCGCCATCTTGGAATTTCCAGGAAAATCATGGAAAATGTCCACGACATCGGCAATGATGTCCTGTATCGGGGGATGACCAACCCGTTGGCTTTTGCGGTTGTTCGAACACACGGTAAAGGTGAGATTACCGTTGCGAATGTGCTGCTATGAGTCTGATACAATTTCGCAGGTTGATGTCCGATGGTGTGCCGTTGACTCCTCGAACTCGCCGCCGGCAAATTTCCCGACTTGGCCGTGAGTTAGATGATGCTGAGAGGCGGCGGCGTGCGCCGGTAAGTGACTCGCCATCTTTAATTCAGCATCGGCCCCTTCTAATCACCAGGTTCAACCAGGGAAGGTTCACTTCGTCAAATCCAGTCCTCTCACTGGGGATATTCAATCAGCGGAATGCGACAAGTGTATGTGCACACAGTAATATGCTCGCATCCAGATTCTGGAGCAACTGATACATACTTCAGAGTTTTGGCCCCCTCACTCCAGACCAGACCCCTGGCGTGTCTCGGGATGACCGTATCCCATTGGAGAGGCAGCAACGAGGGCAACAGGCCTCTACAAATCGGTCCGAAGGTCAACGTCGGCGGCGTGAGAGGGAACGGCGTGAACGTGAGCTGTCGCAGCAGCAACCGACAGTGAGTGTATTTACACACGCTTCCATGTGCACACGAACTCATGGAAGGTCAAAAGCCTGCTGCGAGACCACCACCCATACTGCTGCCCACCCCCCCGTCGACACAGAACCCAGGCACCAACCCCGGGCTCACCCGTACTAGGCAAACCCTACCTGTCGCGCGACGGCCGTATCGCGAACCACCCCAGAGGCATGACCTTGGACGAATGGATCATGTTTGTCCCTACTGTGGTGCCTTACACTGGCTCTTGGAGAGGTCAACGGGGGATGGAAGCAGTAATGCTCACCCGCTCTTCGCAATGTGCTGCGGCCGAGGGGAGATCAAGTTACCAGCTATGGCGCCCCCACCCGCGGACCTCTCCTACCTCTTCACAGCAGCGACATCACAGGCCGATCGGTTCCACGAACACATTCGTCAATATAATGCAGCTCTCGCGTTTACGTCGCTCGGGGTTGAGGTAGACAATAGTGTTAACGAAGGCGGGGGAGGGCCCCCTACATTCCGCATCCACGGGGAACTCTGTCATCGACTTGGTTCCCTCCTTCCATGTAACGGAGACCGCCCCACGTACGCACAACTATACATATATGACCCACATGAAGCCCTTGGATATCGGATGCACCGGAACACGACGCTTGACCCGATCATCATGAAGCGTTTGCAGGATCTCATCCTCACGCACCACCGTTGGGCCCGCATCTTCAAGCACGCTCTGGAGGTGTTCGAGGAAAACCAATGTGAAAACGTCTCAATTCAACTCACTGCGAACGAGAACCGTGATCGGCGTCGGTGGAACCTCCCAACAGCTGACGAAGTCGCAGTTGTTATCCCCGGTGATGGGACCCAGTCGTATGGTCGCCGAGACATTGTCGTTCACCGTCGGGATGGTCCTCTCCGCAGAATCAGCGATGGCTCTCCAATGTATGAATGCCTCCAGTATCCCTTCCTCTTCATATACGGTGAAGATGGGTATCATTATAACCTTCAAATTTCACCTTCAAACGAAAACCGACTCTCGCCGACAGATTATATTGCCTATCGTATTCAGCACCGGCGGAATGAGTTTTCTTTGCTCCTCCGAAGCGGCCGTCTCTTCCAACAGTACTTAGTCGACATGTGGGCGGCCGCCGATCAGAACCGTCTCAACTACCTTCGTCACCACCAGAGTGACCTACGGGCATCACTGTACTCAGGTCTCACTGATGCGATCAATCGCGACATGAACCTCGAGGACATTGGGCAGCGGTTCATCCTTCCGTCATCGTACACAGGCGGCCCACGCTACATGAGGCAGTGTCTGCAGGATTCATTGGCTCTCGCTCGCTACTATCGGCAGATCGACCTTTTCATCACTGTCACGTGTAACCCAAAATGGCCGGAAATCACTCGCGAGCTTCTCCCAGGACAAACAGCTGCAGACCGACCGGATCTCTGCGCAAGGGTTTTTCACATGAAGAAGAAGGTCATTATTGAGGAGATATACAAGAAGGGGATTTTTGGGAAAGCCGTCGCCTATGTCTATACGATCGAGTTTCAAAAACGCGGTTTACCTCATGCGCACATTTTGGTCTTCCTCAAAGATGGAGAGAAGATTCTCACCCCCGCCGACATCGACACTGCAATCCGGGCATACTGGCCAGATCCTAATACGGAGCCCATGCTGTTCGAGACCGTGAAGAGGTGTATGGTGCACAGCTGTGGTGATCGGTGTCTTGAGGACAGGAAGTGTACAAAACACTTCCCGAAGGCTTTCCAATCGCACACGAGCATCGACGGGGAAGGTTACCCGCTCTATTACCGACCTGACGATGGCCGGGAATATGAGGTCAACGGGGTCATGATCGATAATCGATGGATTGTCCCGTACAACCCTTATCTTTCTGCAAAGTTCGACTGCCACATTAACGTTGAAAGTTTGGTATCCTTCTCCACTCTCAAGTATGTGCACAAGTATATTCATAAAGGTTCTGACCGTGCAACACTTGAGGTGATTCTGTTTGTTTCATTCACCTTTTTTCCAGCTGACTCACACCAAACTCACAGGTTTCGAAAAACGACGAGATCCAGCTGTTCATTGATTCACGCTACATATCAGCTGCAGAAGCTGCCTGGCGCATTTTTCACTTCGCCATTCATCGACAAGTCCCCAATGTTGTTCGGCTCCAAGTGCACCTCCCAGGATATCACTTTGTCACATTCGACCCTCAAGAGCCCCAAGAGCAGGTACTCGCCCGTGTTGCCAGAGAAAAGACCACCCTTACGGCTTTTTTTAGAGCCAATGCAGATCCGGAGATGGCGCCGATCGCTCAACAGTTGACATATCAAGAATTTCCTCAAAAGTTTGTCTACGATGAACAAGACAAGGAATGGCGCATCCGGAAGAAGGCTTTCGCACTCGGACGCATGTACTTTGTTCCACCGAATGCAAAAGATGAACGTTTCTACTTGCGAACACTATTGACGGTGGTGAAGGGCCCAACATCCTTTGAAAACCTACGAACATTTTCCGGTGTCACTTATCCCACATTTCGTGATGCCTGTCTCGCTCGAGGACTGCTCGAGGATGATGGAGAGTGGCGACAATGCCTTCTGGAAGCGTCGTTTATGCAGACAGGCGAGCGGTTACGGGATCTGTTTGCCACACTGCTCCTGTTCTGCTGTCCCGCTAAACCCGAACGGCTCTGGAACGAGTTCCGCGAACAGATTTGCGATGACTTGGGATATCAACTACGGTGCGGTGGGCGTCAGGATCCGCGAGACGATGAAATTTTTGACTATGGGCTCTGGCTGATCGAACGGTTGTTGGTGAAGACTCAGAGGAAACGGCTCCAAGACTTTCCCGACATGCCACTTCCCGAACGTGACTGGGAAGGTGTGGCCGAAAACACCCTCATTGGTGAGCAACTCAACTACGATCGCGATCACGAGCGAAACCTCGCAGAAGAACGTTTGGCACAGCTCAACTCTGAACAACTCGACGCTTATAATCAAATCATTTCCTCTGTTGAATCGCAAGCTGGCCAAACTTTTTTCCTCAATGGGCCTGGCGGAACTGGAAAGACCTTTGTCTACAACACAATCTGCAACTCGGTGCGCAGTCGTGGGTGGATCGCACTGTGTGTCGCATCTTCCGGGATTGCATCACTTCTCCTTTGTGGCGGCCGCACAGCACATTCAATGTTCAAGATCCCGCTTTCGCTCGACCCAGATTCTACCTGTCCGATTCGCAAGGAAGGGAGACTCGCAGCACTGATCCGGAGTACAAGACTCATAATCTGGGATGAAATCACAATGCAACATCGATATGCTGCTGAAGCCGTAGACCGTACCTGCAGGGATATACTCAACGTACGTGATCGCCCATTTGGTGGAATCACGGTGGTCTTCGGTGGAGACTTCCAGCAGATTTTACCAGTGGTGCCTCGAGGCTCAAGGGAGGATGTGGTTTCTGCCACACTGTTACGGTCAGACCTTTGGAAGTACGTGAAGGTTCTGAAGCTAATCCGGAACATGCGTGTGGCCAATGCCCCAAACGCTCACACATTTTCTTCCTGGCTACTCAAAATTGGTCACGGAGATGAACTCGCCGATGATGGGACCGTACAACTTCCTTACGGGATGATCGCCTCTGACGTTGACACTTTCATCGACAAAATCTATCCTGGCATTCGATCTTCCCCCCCACCACCCCCAGACTATTTCCTGAACCGCATGATCCTTTCACCACGGAACAGTGATGTCGCAGATCTCAACGCGAGAATTCTTGACATGATGCCTGGCGAGGTGGAGAGTCTCTTGAGTGTGGACAGTGTGGTGGATGAAGCTGGAGTCGACGATGGACTATCTGGGTCGAACACACTTCCTCCCGAGTTTTTGCGTACGTTAAATCCGTCCAGTTTGCCTCCCGGTGATCTTCAGTTGAAGCCTAGCTGCCCACTCATTCTCCTACGGAACCTCTGTCCTGAAAAAGGACTCTGCAACGGAACGCGGATGGTTTTGGTCCGGATGTCAAGGCGTGTGCTGGAGGTCAAACTGATTGGCGGTGAACACAATGGTCAACTCGCACTAATCCCTCGGATCACACTTTCGCCTACGGAAAGTCAAACTGGCTTTGCATTCGTGTTGAGGCGACGGCAGTTCCCGGTCCGCCTTGCATTTGCGCTAACAATCAACAAAGCACAAGGACAGTCTGTGAAACATGTTGGGATTGATCTACGTATCCCGGTATTCTCGCATGGTCAGCTCTACGTGGCGTTGTCCCGTGCTACAAGCAGCCAAAATATTCATGTTCTCTTGCCCGAGGAGGAGAGGGATATTGGTCGAACCTGCAATGTAGTATATCCTGAAGTTTTGGTGGACATGGTACGTCTCGCACAGCTCGGTCACCTGGCATTTCGGCTAACTCCCGCCTGAGTAGGTTCGCGAAAGTTCTGTGACAGTCACAACGGATTGATAGCGGTGTTTCCTGGAACTTTCTAGACTTCCCGCATAGCTGGCGTGCACCCAAGTTATATAATGTCATGCTTACCGCTACCGCCGTGCTCACCACCCCCGATTCTCCCCCTTTACCCACCCTCCAGTGTACTCACCCATGACTGCCGACGGACTTGCTGATCTCTCGGCCTCAGCTCGGGCGGAGTTCAGTGGTGTGATGGTGATCGACACCGTTGCTACTGCCGCAGGAAAGCCAAAGACCCTGTATATTACAGGTGCTTTTTATACTGGGGAGGCTGTTATGGGTGTTTTCAAGTACTTCAACAAGTACGATTACACCTTCGAGCCAGAGAGCCGGTGGATGGTTCATACCACGGTACGGTCATATCACACTTTGTCTTCTGCGGCTGAACAGGGTTGCAGGTTGCTCTATTCGATGCAGCGAGTGTTTCCAAGGCGGGAGTCACAATTGACCCTGAAGACGAGTTTGATGTCATGGGTGACATTTTCTATGTGAGTGTGCACCTCGCAACCCTCATCTTCCCGGTCGCTGAGACACGTTACAGCTCTCTCCCGCCAATGACGCGCCTGCCAAACACCCTCCTTTGGTGAGGGTTAGTGGCCGACCCAGTAACATCGTCCAGGAGGCTGCGTCATTCGACATAGACGCGGGCCAATGGACCAGTTTCGCAAACCAGAGAGCTGTATTCCCCTTTAGCGGGTCTATACCGGAGCAGTGGACGAACAAGCCAATGCCCAATCCAAACAGCCTAAAGTTCATCGGTGTTACTGGCACTTTGGCCGGTATTAGGTTGGTTGGAACCTTGAGGAGGTTTTGCGTCGATATTGTGTCAGTTACTTTCCTTGGCCCAGCACCACCAGCCTACACAACCCAAGGCAAGTACTCTAGCTCTCACACTTTGACTCGGACTGACTTTCTTCATAGCATCAACACTAACTCCGAAGGGGAAGCGAAAGGCGGGAATAAGCTTCGAAGACAAGCCCACCCCAACCAAGAAAGTTCGCAATTGAATTTTTGGGGACCAACCCCATACCTCGGGGCTATCTCTGTTTATTTAGTAGCATAGGTTTCGGTATTTTGTAGCATACGATTGATTATTCCGTAGCATATCATCAGTTACTTCTTAGATTATCACCAATTATTCATGCTCCGTTTACAGTAGCGGCTGAATAAAGCTATCCCCACTCACGGAGTATCACGGGCCCTCAAGATCGCAGATCGTATCACGGGTTACTGCTAGTCCAAAAAAAAAGGGAACTACGGTATTCCCAGGGTTCTGATTGGCTGAGACAAACCGGTATCAGTATAACGTCTCTCCTTCGGTAGCTTTATCCGACATCAGGCTTTGGTTTCACGCCGCGTCATGCTGTAGTCATTCAACCTATCGCTGGACAGTCGGACATGTGCACTTTTCTCGCGATTCCTAGGCACTTAATGCTTGGCGTTCGGGCATCTGTTCTCCCAATATCATCGTTTGGTCTGACAGCCTCATACTAATACAGCTGTTTGCAATTCGATAGCGCGTTTTTGAAAAAACACACTCAGGATTTTTTGTTTACGTGCGGAGCTGGGCCCCACCGGCATACTCCGCAGCCTGCTGCTTTGGGGAACCTTTCGTGAACCGCGGCGTCCAAGTCCACAATATACCGGACACTTTCGAGACGTGGGTCTACCTTCACCGGAATAAATAACGTTGATTACCTCGTACTTGGGAGGGTTGTGTCTACTACCCCCTCTCATTCAGTCGGGAGTCCTTATGAAAAGTGTAATACCCTGATGGTTATTTTGCACATAAGTGTAAAATAATAACCATCTAAAAGTGTAAAAAACCCGGTGAGCTTGGGGTAATACCCCTCCCAGAATATTCCCAGG
>Ga0307517_10005431_pt1 | contig 19205 bp, 26 predicted proteins | sample 23_EM_MG_FD_194515 | JGI IMG/M metagenome (GOLD analysis project Ga0307517, IMG submission 194515) | Populus trichocarpa ectomycorrhiza microbial communities from riparian zone in the Pacific Northwest, United States - 23_EM | ecosystem: Host-associated > Plants > Roots > Unclassified | place... | reverse complement strand
GTAGCACCAAACGAAACACTGAGAGGCTATTAATATCCTTGAACTTGTCACGCAAACGCACAGCTTACGTCTGAATCGAAACCTTCTCGTTTCTGAGAGAAGGATTCGGTCCACCAGTGAGAATGACGGTCGACCACCCAGAAAGCCGGTTAATTGTTGCGCAAGTTTGCCTCAAGATCTCCACCTGGTTTTCGATAGCACTAACGAATATTGAAACAAACGCCAATCAGTCTTGAAGAATAATGGGTGATCCACTGTTAAACATACTCTTGTCGCTGGGCGGGTGTTCTCGCAAGTCCTTCCGTTTCCCCAAGCTCTAAATCTTCTAGTTCTTGGTTCTCTATCTCCAGCTCTTTCCTTACCTTCACCTTCACGTCCTCATCTTCCATAGCCCAGGCCTTCGAGCGAACCTCACGACGAATCTTCATGCGAGTCGAACGGTTTTCCTTTACCTTGGCTTTCCTGGAGGTTTCTGAATCGTTACCGTCATCTGGGTCGTTACCGTCATCTGGGTCGTTAACGATCTGCTCGGCCACTGCTGTTTCATATAGCGCCTGGATCTTGTCCTTGTAAAGTGCTTCGTAAACTTCTTCTTCATGATGGCGCCGCTTCCTGGATCCTAACTGGCTGCGAGCAGTGGTCTTGCGCGTCTTAGAGACATTTGCCGCGCCAAGTCGTTTCTTCCGTTCGTTTCGCATCCACGATTGGAGTTGCTGTAGATGCAGGTCAGTCGTAGCTTGGGTAAGCATCTTTGCCAACAAAACTCACATTTTTACGCGCTTCCAGCGCGTCTCGATATAGCTTCTGTTCTCCAGACGTGAATACATATCGAGAATTGTCGTCTCCGCTGTTCTGTTTGGAGGCCTCGGCAGGGAGCAGCTCCTTGGCAATGAGTTCATCAACCTCAGGCCAACGGGCGAACCAGGCCCCATTCAGAAGCGCCCAGAACTTGGGCTGTTTGTCCTTTGCGGTGTAGTCCAAGAAGGTAGGGATATATTCACATAGAAATTCATACTGCTCAGTGGTTGTCCACCGTGGGGGTGCCATTCGAGCTGGGAGAGGAAAGTCGTGTATGAGGTAGGTGTTCCCGCTGATATATCACAACTCATTTTCTATCCGATCTTTTCCAACTCATTTCAACGGTAGTTCTATTGGAGCAGTCGCCAAGGATCGACAAATCGATCTGGATCGTGATCTTACCCCCAAGAATCTCAAAAAAAAAAAATGAGGGAACAGGTGGCGTCGTGAATTCATTTCTTATTTACCCAGATTTAGCCAAAGTCCAGCGGACACTGTAATCCTTGCGGCCCTTTCCCAGATGGATCAAGATGGACATAAACTTGGGCGATAAAGGACCCCTTCATTTTCAACTTTCCCTTTCCTCTCACCTCAACTTACCGATCTCACTGATGGCCCACGCACCCACTGCAGAAATCGCGGAACCCTCGTTTGCTGCATTGGTTGCGGCGATGCAGCAGTTAACTCTTGCATTGAATGGTATGATGTTCCATGTTTCATTGATTTTATGTCTGCCAACCAACTAGTATTCTAGCGAACATCGCACTGATGAGCAACGCTTCGGCCATGTCAGCGCTCAATGCATCATCATCTCTGTCTGCGCCTGCCACCGCTCCCATTCCCACCGCTCCGACTGTCGAGGTACCTTCAATGCAGTGAATTCTTTGCTGATTTGCTGATTTGATTTTGTTAGGCTCCCGCAGCCACCCCAGCGCCATCTCCTACTGCTCCTGCAATTGCCCCTTCCCCAGCCAGCCCCATCAGTGACGGAATTCATCCAGATGATGTCGTCTTACTGCCTGAGATCATAGATGGCCCCGCCATTGATAGCTGGTACACCGTAATCGTTGGGGTTACGCCGGGAGTATATCACGACTGGTGAGTGTGCAGTCTTCTTTGTCGCCCACCTGAGCTGAAATTTCAACCATAGGGTCGATGTGGGGCCTCTTGTCAATGGCATATCTGGCGTCGTCTATCGTAAGCTCTCCAGTAAAGCACAGGCGTTAGACATGTACGCCAAGGCATGGTACAAGGGCCAAGTCCGTCGCAGCCACTAAATCCACATTAGATAGAAATATATACGTGCACAGGAATTAAGTTGTTTGTCAAATCATATTCACATCCTTAGAAACTATCAATTGAACGCCTTTGCAGTGTAGGTCTCCCAACTCCTCTCAACGTTAGTCCTATTGGAGCAAGTGGCCATGGATCGACGAAACGATCTGGATCGCGATATTACCAGAGCCAGGTGGCGTTGTGAATTTCATTTCTTGTTGCGTACACACATCAATTAATTAGTGCCTCAATCCCCATGAAAATACATTGATAAGTAATGAGTGAATAAACAAAGATGATTCCGATTTCTATCATGAGTGGCGGAATTTATGGTTACATGGTGAGCTTGGCAGGATACCGAAATGGAATGCTCATGTGGCTAGTCCTCGGTCAGGAGAGCCGCGACCTCAAGCGCTTCATAGAAATCTAATCTCGCCCTGAATAAGTGATAACCATGTGAACACGGCGACTTTTCCAATGGATATGACACGATACATACGATTTTTCCTCCTCCTCGTTGCCGTACTTGGTTGTATCACAGTCAATAGCCTCACTGAAATGCATCCGTACCAGTGAGAAAAAGAGTGCAGAGTTAATTTTAACCACATACTTATATCTGAGCCTCACTGAGAAGGCTGCCATGTCCCTTTTGAACGTCTGGCGCCATAACTCCAGGGCGGGGACATCTTTAATGTGCTCGTCACCTTCACCGTCGAGATAGGATAAGTCCGGGCTCTCGTTAGCCTCGCGTGCTTCCAGAATTCTACGAAATCATGAGATTTGCCGGTATAGTATTAGTGATAAGGAGATTTCTGACCGTTTCGATTTGAGTTGAGCCATGCGTCTACGAGCCTTTTCACACTCACTTTCCTTGTTCCTAAGAATTATCAGAGTACTGCCCGAAAGTAAGTGGATTATTCCTCACTGTTCATAGAGTTTCTTGATAGGAAAGCGATGTTCGACAGGGACCGGGTTGACAACCATGCTAGCATTTCTTCTCAATGCAGCCATGCGCAACCGTGCCTTCTCTCGTTCCTTTTCCTTATTCCTAGGGCGGATTAAAGCATTTTATTCCCATTGTAAAGTATGAAAAACGTACTTTTCATAGTATTTCTTGCTTGAGGTTCGATTCGACATGGTCTTCCCTGAGATGGGACTCATTACCTATACGTATCAGGAACAAAGCAAGCAGTAACATACGCACATATTCTGGGTCCGAGAATTCCAAGTCCGACCGGTTTACCCCTTCCGCCCCCCACATATTGCACTGAGCGGTTTAGATAGCCACAGAGGGGTTAGAGTTGTGTGCAACATAGTTACCGAGCTGGGAGAGCCTCGAAGCAGCCTAGTGAAAATAGCTGAATGTTAACTGGCCAGTCGCTTTAAAATTCGGATCTTCCAAGGGTGTTGAAGATTAGTTTGGCTGGAGAACTATTTCATACCAGCAACCAGCTATGGAGAGTAGACAAACAGCAAGTAAAGGTCATACGACTATTGAGTTAAATCTTTACCATGAACCGCAGACGATCGTCAATGAATTTTTTTGGTGTCAGGAGTAGGCGCTTAATCTCAACTTGGAAACCATGCATTTGTGTGCGGGTTCGACGCTGAGGAGTCGAGATGGGCGACTTTGAAATTTAAATGCTGGTGGCCTGTGAGACTGTCGCTGAAGCGCTATATTTTCTGCTGCGTAAGACTGGAGTCAACCCAGGATGCACGATGGGGCTTCATCCTGACTTACAACTCATGCTTTGTGATATTGAGTCACGTACCACCTGCGATGGTGCGTATACCTTTCGAAAACACCAAAAATATCCGGAACAAATTTAGGTAGGAACATATGCTCATGAAATACCCCAAATTTACCTGCAAATACCTTGCCTTATTGACCCTTTTACTGTCAAGCGCCCGGACGTTCGTGATGTTCGTGATCTTTAATTACCCAAAAAGGACTGTTCGTGATTGATGTTTGGCACCAGCCTGAGGTGTCAACTCAAATTTCGCTCTCATGAACAGTGATCAGTCATGAACGGTGAACAGTCGTGAACCCTACACCCCGGCAACGACAAGGGCGCAAATTGCACAACGTGAGTCCATTAACATACTCCTTTTCTTCCTTTTCTTCAATTTTAGGGAAACACATTCAGGCGCGGCATGCGGCATGCGGAGTGCGCTGCGACATTGGAAGAGACCGCCCCTACTAGTGCCCGGGATTACGTGCTATATGCAAGATGGGGGAACTGCTAGACGGAGTCTTACCACAGGTACTGCAGCGGTTCCCTGTCTGTGGCTGGTGCGTCCCCCCGCCGATCTTACGATGACATGTCTCCCATTGGGTCATCGCAGGTCGCATATCTAGTCACAGAATTTTACCTACAGGCACCTATGATGCGATGAGCGCCTTGTCAATCGGTGTGCGTCAGATAGGCAGCTCGCAGCCCAACCTGACCTTTGATCCACTCCAACCGTTGTGTCGTGTATAGTTCAAGCATCTTTGTTAATTGGCTATTTCAACTGATGTGGCTTCATTTCTCCAGCCAGCGATGCAACGGGAGGATGAGTGATTTGAACACGGCGGAGAACCCTTGAAGATACACCAGCGATCGAGCTGGATCTGGATGTGCGGGACCTCCGAAGGGTTTTGGGTGGGAATGCGCAGTATGGTTTTTTTTTTTTGGTCATCGGTTCATTTAGTAATCAACCAATCCTCAGGAAAACCGAAAGATCCTAGATAAGGAAGAACAGATTGTGCCCATCCTTGTGGATCAGCCCGACGATCCACCTTGTTTGGGATGACGGCGGTTTTTGATTGAGTGGGACAGGCGGTCTTTTTTTTCTTTCTGTCATCGGTTCATTTAGTAATCAACCAATCTTCAGGAAAACCCGAAAGATCCTAGATAAGGAAGAACAGATTGTGGCCATCCTTGTGGGTCAGCCCGACGATCCACCTTGTTTGGGGTGACCACGGTTTTTGATTGAGTGGGATGGGTGGTCTTTGTTTTTTTTTTTTTTGTCATCGCTCCATTTAGCAATCAACCAATCCTCAGGAAAACGCGAAAGATCCTAGATAAGGAAGAGCGGATTGTGGCCGTCCTTGTGGGTCAGCCGGACGTTATGAAAATACGTCTGAGCATCATCCGCATTGTGGGATTCCAGTCGAGTGCGTACCTTTTCTTACATCGGCTCCACTTTCTAAATGTGTAACGTTCATCGCTGGCGGCCTTTGCACCAAAGCTTTACCAGTATCTCGCCTATATTCTCCCTGGACACCTTATTTGGGAAGCCGGCCACCTGATTCTCTTCTATTTCAAACTGTCATTCAATTTCCAATCGGATCTACCGCCTTGATCCCCTCCGGATGCGTGCGCCATGGCAATGCCCCCATCCAAGATGGTGGAATGTGCCTATCAATTGTACAATATGTGGCGGGAGGACTTTTTCGGTGGGTTGCGTGTGGGTTTCGGTCGATCAAGTGCCTTATGAAGAGGGCAGGATGAGCAGGACGTCTTGCAGGGACACATTCAATTTGGCGTGTGTTAACCACCCACCTCCATGATGCCCACCGAAACTCCCTCTAACAGCGCCCCGCTGGTAAGTGTTCAATATTCAAACATCCATGCCCTCGCTCGAGTCTGATATTCATCCAAGCATGGTGGAATAGATACCAGCAAGCTTGCAGAACTAGCCATTCTCTTGCAACAAGCCACAGTCAAGCTTTCCCCTCCTGCAGAACTTACCCCGGAAGATAATCGGTAAGATGCTCATCGCTGTTGCCTCCCCCTACGTGACTAACCCTTGCATTAGATCGATTTCTGGACTTGGGCTGGCAATTGACGGAAATTTTCGACTTAAGAGATAAGGGGGACTTTTCCGACGTGGGGGGAACTTTCCAATGGGTCGTGTACAGGTTACAGTCAATACCTTCCCAGTTTTCATAGTTACATTTCCAACAATTGCCCTTTCCAAAACAATTTCTCTAAATTTGAGCATCGATCTAATCTCTAATCTTATCGGTGCCTCATGATCAGCGGTTCGTGTATGGGGAACAAACACCACATGAACGTGGACTTAGCCACAACTTGGGGTTCGGCCTCACATATGAATGTGGCAATTCCGAGTCCGATGGCGCCAGTTGTTGCGTTAACTCCTCCTCCTCACGATGAAGCGCAACCACACCCGCTCAACCGATGTTCGTAAACGGCGACGGGGGTGGCATGCAGAATCTTACCATGAACCGGATTCCGACGACAACCTTGAGGAAGAGGCACACCACCACACCCGCGCAACATTCTCGACATCTGGGAGCCATGCATCAACATCAACTCTGTTCACCCCAGCGTCTCAGCTACATGTACCTCTCCCACCAAAGGCTACATTCACAGACGCGAACCCCGACATCGAAGAAAACGGTGGCTATTTTCTCTCAGGCGATTCGTTAGATTGGGCGCGGTATGGCATTATGGACCCAGAGGAAAGCGCTGCATGGGACGAGGAGCATGGGCTGAAAGATAAAAGGGCTCGCACTGCATCGGTATGGTTTCTCTATATTTTAATTCCGAGTATTTCTCATTGGGCTTTATTTCAGGACAATCCTATGGCGCAGTGGGTGTCTCACAGCCGTTCATTGACTCTCGACGAGATGATTCGCTTGGAAGGCCGGGGCTCCTACGCCCGAAGTGTTTGTGCCGAATGTTCCAACTCGCAGCCGACACTACATTGCGATGATTGTTTCGGAGGAGAGCTCTTCTGTGAAGAATGCGTGATCAAGCTGCATGTCCGTAACCCCCTGCATAATATAACGGTATGGACTTCTTTCATTTCATTCAGACTGCCTGGGCTTAATGGGGGCTATAGCGCTGGAATGGTACCCACTTTGAACGCACCACTCTTAAGTCCCTTGGGCTTCGCATCCAACTTGGCCACCGCCCCGGAATCCATTGCATCAGCCCGAAGCCCGCCTCAGGAAACGACTTCGTCATAATGGATTCACATGGCATTCACGAAGTTGGACTGGATTACTGTGGCTGCGAAGGAGCAACAGCGCCGGAAACCCAGCTACTCCGTTCTTCATTATACCCTGTAACCTCCATGAATCCGAAATCGGCGGCAACGTTTCGTGTGATGAAACAGTTTCACCTCCTTTCCTTCGAGTCAAAATGTTCAGGATATGAATTTTACCACAGCATTGCACGCTACACGGAGAATACCGGCATCCAACCACCTCGGGTAAGCTTCAAACCCCTTTCCTTTCATCTTTAATCCGGTCTTATAATCCCCATAGGATCGGTATGATGAATTTATGCGAATTGTGCACCAGTGGCGTAATCTCAAGCAATTAAAGCGAGGTGGACGCGGCCACACCTCCGATGGAATCTACGGGACAAAGCCTGGTGAATTGGCTGTTAGGTGCCCCGCTTGCCCCCATCCCAGCATTAACCTACCCCCGAATTGGGAGCTCGCACCCGAAGATAGGCGGCAAGTTTTCGTGCTATCATTTTTTTCCTTCGTCTAATTGGCGTACATACCAGGTGGATTTATGGACTCTTCTTGGGCATTGATGCAAATTTCCGGCTCAAGAGAAAGAAGGTTTCGAGTGAGGAGCGTAACCCCAGTCTGAACAAAGGCTGGGCTTTTTTTGTGGAGGAAGAGGAGTATAAGGAACATCTCGCGAAGCATTGGGCTCAAAAGCAGGAGGTACGAGTTTTAAAATGCTACCTTATATTAGTCTAAATGGCCCGAATTAGACCAGTACCTGCGTGAATCACGACGCCGTAAACAAACCTGATCGAAAGGCAAAAGGGCTTGCGGCGAGTGGAACGGTAGGAATTGATTGTGCTCGTCACAATATGAAGAGGCCGAATGGTGTGGGCGATATACAGGAGGGAGAAAGGTACGAAAGAGTCTGTTGAATACTTCACCCCTTTACCAAGTCGCTTCACAGGTACCTTAACGTCGACTTTATGTTCTGGAAGCAACTCAGTTGTGGAAAAATCCTGGTTCTATACATTTCGTACGATATCGCTTGCCAGTGGCACAAGAATCTCCGTGAACGGATGAACATTTACCCAAACAAGGAAGAATTGTGGAATGGGACGCGCTATGTTACATACCTGGTCCCCAAGTTTCACTTACCGGCACACATCGCGGACTGTAACTTGCTCTTTTCCTTCAACCTCACCAGGGGAGTTGGACGGACGGACGGTGAGGCGCCTGAACGAGGCTGGGCAAATATCAACCCACTTGCGCACAGCACTAAGGAGATGGGACCGGGAACGCGTCGCGACACCATCGATGATCACTTTGGTGACTGGAATTGGAAGAAGGTTGTAGGAATGGGTAAGTTGGATCTTTTTTTGCTGGCTCTGGTTGATATTTACCGTTTAATACAGGTAAAACCTTGATGAAGAAGGTGCGAGATGCAGTGCCGATGCGAAACGATCATATCGTTGCACTCGAGGAGCTCGAAACCACTATGTCGCAGGATTCTCTGGTGGAGTGGCGAACGGCTGTTGAGCTCTGGGAAAAGGACTCAAATGCACCTAATCCTTTCAAAGCGACACGACGAAGTACATATTCTGGATATGTTAATTTATTGCGTAGCTAACTCCTTGATTTCAGCAATAACGGAACATGCAGTTCGTCTCGAGCTTTCGAAGGAGGTAGAGGGAGAAGACCCATTTGCAATGACAACAGCAGTCGCAGAGGTGCACGCGTCTGTGATGATTTCAATGGGAATGCAGCTAGAGGAGGATCAGTGAGCTCTTTCGGTTTTGAATCGTTCTCTCTTTGTTAATATTGAACTCCAATAGACGTCGTCTAGGTGAAGACGATGGGAACGTAGGCCTTCACCCCACATCCAAGCAGCTGGCAGAATTAAGTGAGCGGTCCAACCGACTTCGACGGAAGATCGCCTCCTGGATTGAAATACAAGAACTACACATGCCCGAAGCCCGTTTTCGTCGCAAACAGCTTGAAAAAGCTGCACCAGACGGTATCGCCCCTCGAAAAACTCAGGATATACCTCTCGTGCTACCATCGTCATTAGGGAAGGTGCAACTCATTGGCAATGAATTACGCGAGTATGAATGGCGTCTACGGGAGGGTCAAGCCTACGATGCCCTGCACGACATGCGGCAACATCTTCGCCTCCGAGCACACTGTTATAAACACAAGGACCGGTTTTCACGTGGAGTTCGGGAAAACCTACGGTCCCAGACAACGATTAAGAAGGTGCAGGTCAAAGTGGATCGTGCAGCACGAAAGTATCGCGCTGCCCGTGCAGCGCTGGTATCTCTGTCAAAAGAGATCAATTCGGAGGATTGGAAAGCGAGGATGAAGCCGTTGAAAGAGCTGGTACCAGGGGATGTTCGTGGGCTGTCTGACGGGTTGGAGGGAGAGTCCGAGGGGAAGAGAACGATCTCTTGGATCTGGCTTGTAAGCTATGGGCCCATGGCGGGTGGAGACGAGGAACAAACGAACGAAGGTATGCATCCGTTATTAATGCTACCAAGGATCTTGCTGATACAGACCCAAGCGCTAAGAATAGAGTGGTGCCGCAGTAGAGCAAGAGCGATGCGCTTCTCAGAGGAGGTTGAGCTGCTCAATGAGGAAATGCGGCGAGTGTTGGCTTTTCTAGAGTGGGAGACGCGCCGCTGGGAAGAGCGAGCAACGGAGCGCATTCGGACTGGGGCACCGGCGGCCGCAACGGTGGACCCAACGGTAGCACCCACCATGCCCGTAATTTCAGAGAGCGCTCTCGATGAGGGGCTACACGCTTACGCGCTACGCCAGGCGGCGATCCGGCGCCAGCTCTTCAACCGCTTCTCAACTCAATGGAAGGACATCCCTACCTTCATTCATACCTCAAATGACATGCTTGAAGATCCTGATCCTGGAGTACAAGGTACTAAGCCTAGTTACCTCACACCCGCCCCTCCAATTGCGATTTTATAGTCATTTTGGGTTGTTTTGGAAGAATAAATGGGTTTTTTGGGCATGTTTACTTTGTATCTGATTAGATTGCCTGCGATAAGATGCCGTTTCTTGGCCTCAGAGCGCCGCGCGCCCTCTTCCTTAATGAGAATACCCCCATGAGAGCGTATGCGCCATAATCGGCCTAATGTACACGGATTCTGAGTTTAAAACTATGCACCAGGTTATAATGGGTGTCAGTAGCGCTGATATATCATGGACTTGCAGTGTGATACATCAGATTGCGTCTCTAATTAGAGGGATTAATGTATCAGTGTTTTGTTCTAATTAGAGACAGGTGATATATCACCCTGCCAGTCAGTGGTGTTTTTGAGATCAATAGCTCTTTTTAACGGGCTACTGCAGCTTGCAGCTCTCACAAATTGAAGATCTCTTTAGGCAACTACAAGCAGATTCAGATTGATTCAAGATATACATCTAAAAAATTGAAATTTAGACCCAGATCGCTCAGGATTATTCAAAGGCTTATTTACCCAAACTCTTCAAACAATATTTATTGCCCAGAGGTAGAGACCAGGTATAGAGATCACCAAAATGAAGTGCGAAGCTGACAAATGTTCTCCTTATATGGAGAAGGACCCCAAAGCTTTGGCAGGACCCGAAGGGCATTTCACACAAAGAAACAGAGGGTAGTGGGAGTCACAGAATTTGCCGCTGGGTCCCCCCTGAGTTGGTACATCTGTCCACCAAATCGAGCTCGAGAGGGGATGCTTGAAAACATGGCACGATCGAAGGACGTATCTGGAAGTCCCATTGGTTCTGGCTTCGTACCACCTCCTCGCATTTTCTTTCATAACCGCGATCTTGGACCCCGCCATTCGCAAATATCATCAGGCTGGCTTTTTTTTTCTGGGGGGTCTTCGAGATAAGTAAATTGCCTTGATTCCTGAATGCTCGAATACTCAACGTGGTGTTGCCTTAGCACTGCCTTCGCAGAATTTCCTGGCATGAACCCACCCGCCCCCCCAGCTGAGAGCAAACCACAACGCGAGTGTACCTCCGACACCTGCTGACAACCCGACGTGCCAAAGAACAACATCACCGACGCACGCAAAACAGACCACAAGGATATTGGCAACGAACGGGGGCCTCGCCGAGGGGAGGACTTTGGTGGGAAGGAATGTGGTGCCATGGACATCCAGAGGAAGAGTGGCCAATCTCAGCTTGCAACTGGTGTTGAGGAGGTGCTGCAATGTCACCATTCTCTCATAATACATGCCTGATATATTACTAATTTACAAGTAGAAACAATAGAAATTCTTTCCCCGCTCTTTACATAGATGCCCTATTACCTTAAGCCAATTGATTGAGGTGCCCGCCCTTATAAGTTTGCAATAAACAAAGGCGCATATGGGACCCGGGAAGGAGAGATTCTGAGTGCCGGACCTTCCTTTTATATTTAAGGTTCATGGCGGAAAGTGAACAACTGCGAAAGGGAGCGAAGTGTATGATTGTGCCAAGGTGCGCCAGTTGCCGGATGTGTTCCGATGGGTTACGTCATGGTACTACACAGCCACAGACACGAAAAAGAAACTTCCGCGATTCCGTATAGCTCTGAAAACGGTTTACCGATCATTTTGCTGGGTAGTTATCTGCCCGGAAAACCCCGAAACGTTCTTTTTTTGAGACTATTTTGCCTCCCTTGAGCCACAGGGTAGTCTTCACCCCCTGTAATGTTGCATACGAGTAGATTGATATAATACAGAGAAAACTGCAGATTAAAAATTGCACGAAATGTGCTGTAATGCCCTGGGAAGCTCCAAATGTTATCTGCCATGGCCAATTGGCAGATAACTGGGCCCTTGTTATCTGCCAGCGCTGCCACCTCACCTTTCATCCAAATTTTGCATTTCCTGACGATGTGAACAGATTTTCTTGCTCATAAATTCGTCACGAGTACTGGAAACAAAACTACATAAATCTGTCTCCTCATAATATCAATTAGTCCCGTCGGAGGGGAGAAATTGTAGAAGTGGCAGATAACTTGTGGCTATGCAACCATGCCCATCTCCAGTTCTCCGCCTCGCTCAGCCCTGTTGCCTGCATTGCAGCTTCCACCATTCGGAAGAAAATCTGAAAATATTCCAGGGAATAAATATTATGTGAAAGGGAGTGGTGGCAGGAATTCAGCATTCAAGAGCAAAAATTGAGCCTGAATGGTTTACATTTTAATGGAGCCAACATTAGACTACAATTTCATGTCTATCTGAAGAAACTGTGCGGACCTGCGCACGAGAAAGAAAGCAAAAATTTTATGGTGCAATGGCAGTGTTTAATGACACTTGATCAACTTATTTGACCCCTCAAATTGTTGTGGATCTCGTTATGTAAATTCTTATTTCCGTCACAGTAGCCTACTGATCGGAAAGCCTGTACATGCCCTTGCGTTCAAACTCAATTTCCGCATGCTTTAGCACATGGCAGATTTTTTTTGCAAAGGCTACAATGACCTGGGGGAGTGAGTGGGGGAGTGAGTCAAGTGGATGTCAACTGCTGACTAATCCTCCCTCTTTCGCTTTCTTTTTCTTTCTTTTCTTTCTTAAAATACCCAGTAAAATGAACGGAAAACCCTGAAAACAGCTGTAATCACATTGAAATTCATTTTCTGGCATCTCATGGCCCTCCAGCACACCGACACAGAAGAGCCGATGGCGAATGGATACGTCAATGTCGAATCTGACATCCGGGCCGCCTCCAGTATCCTGAGTGGGTCTCGTGTCAAAATGCCGCCCTCTCTCGAGGAAGGCTCTCATAATCTGGCTCTTTATTGTTATCTTGCCCAACTTTTGAACGTAGGGAAACAATCTATCATTGCAGCCACTGCATCCCTAGTCTTTAACCCTGCAAGTGGCAATGTACAGGCTGACGTGCTTGTTTCCTCTACCAATTCTGCCAAATCTGAAAATACCAACCAGAAGGATACGAAGTTTGAATGGAAGTTTAAAGATCTCGAGGCTAATGAGAGTCTTGAGGCGAAGGAGGTTAAAGATGGTAGGTAAGCTCTGACTCAACTCCCGTCCGCATACATGCTTCCTCATACTTGCGACAGGCGACATCCCAAACAACCTGTAGAACTCAAGACACATATTCCAGACCTGCTTGCTGTTTGCAAGCTTGCTAAAGCTGGGGAAGTTAGCGTCGACGATGTACGTTGTTGAATCTGCCCTACCTCGCATTCTGACTTCGCGAACAGGTCAATGAGTGGATTGTGGGCCATTGCTGGTCCTCAATTCATGGCCGAGTCAAGAGCCTCTCGTACTGGGGAACAGATGAACCGGATCTCGTTGAGTGCCTTAGGAAGTGGCGTCCCGCCGAGGGCAAGCTGCAGTCGAGCAAGGAATTCGAGCCCAACTGGCCCGAGAGTGTGGCGATGTTCTTCAGTTATCACGATCTGAAACCTACCGGTCCAGGAAAATATATCATGAATGCTTCGATGGCGCCAAAGTGGATTGGGGCCATTGCGACGATCCTCGATGTCCTCCGTCGAGTCTTCAAGGAGGAGTCAAAAGATAGTACATCAAAATTTCTCAACAAACTCTGGGTTGAAGGAGTGAATCTTTTCACCTACATACTCTATGCAATCATTTGCAATCGAGAGCTTCAGGATCTATTTGGTTTAAATTCTCTCAAGGAAATTACACCAGAGTACCTGGCTGCTACCCACGTTATTCCCAACCCTCAGCCTGGGGAGAGCTCTGCAGAAGAGTCTCGCAGTGGCACAGAAAAACAGAGTCTCGATGCAGCGGAAGTGGGCCATGGCGAGTTTTATTTTCGCTTCCTTAGCATTTCTGAGCAATACTGACCATAATCTACGACAGGGCTGGGCACCGCTGTTGCGGAGAATGGGGACACGAATGACACGAATGACGATATTGAAGACATAGACAAGTATTCAAGTGAGCTTTTCTTTGCATCAGGTGCTGAAGTTAATTTGTCACTGAGGGACTGTCATAGACGACGACCTACCGATTTTTTCCTGCTCACATATTCCGGTGGGTCTGCGCGAATCGCCTGCAGGGGATTTTCTGTTCTGGTACCTACGCACCCTGGTGGCGTGGCAGCAAGCTGTACGCTTATTTGTCATTGGAAGCCGACTCCACATCTCACTGCTCAGAGTCTGCTACATTACCATGACCAAATCTAACAAGCGAATACTCAAGAATAGTAAATTCCACAGCGACAAACGCCAGGCTGCCCAATCGTGGATCGAGGAGCAACTCAAATGCAACCCTATGCCGGCTCCGGTGCATGCGGAGGCTGGTCTCATGGCGCTTGTATACAATGTGTATCAAGGACGAGTGGATAGAGAGAGTGCCAAAAGCTATGTTTGTGCTTTGAAGGTGTGTTTTCACAGCTTCTGCCTTATTCTACTATTCGAGCTTCTTGTAGCCACTCAGCTCACTCGCAAACCATATACCGATTGGATTAACGAAAAAATGCTGCGCACTATGCCACCGGCTAGCTGAACTGATCCAGAAGGAAATGCCTCACACAAGTAAGCTGTGCTTTTATTATTGAGTTTGCCCAATTTATTCACGTTCTATATCAGAGCTAGAGCTCCTGGCTATGCATAGAATCGTCCATCCTTGGACCCCTCCTCCTCATGTCCCGAGAGAAATTCTTGTAAAGCTATGCAAAGAACTAGTCGATGAAGTGGTTAAGCGTGCCATTGATCATGTGGGCATTGTGTCTCCTAGCCCTCAATCCTCGTCCAGGCCCCTTGGGACAGAACTTCCAAAGGAAGAAGAAGCACAAACAATGAAGCATGCGCACATTATTGCGATGTGGCAATCAAGATGTTCCGACACAGAGAGGTGAAGAAGATATTTCCACATGTGCAGATTACGGATCACAATGTCTCCTCAGCAACAGAGCACTGGTGCTAGGACCTAGACCCCAACCTCGGTGAGGGTGTACCCTCGGATTGGAGGGCGCTCGGACATGAAGTCGTCGAGAGTAAAAGGGTTCTTGAGTGTTTCAGAAGAATCTCGAGTTTACAACCGTTATATACACATCGAAGTATTCGCCTTTCACAATATATCAAGAGCCCTTTGGTGATTTTCTCTGCTCCAATATTTCCAGGGCAATTCCCAGCCTTTCTCTATGGACTTTGCCAAGTCTTACAGGTCCCACGCCTGCGAAGCGAATTCTATTGCAAAATTTGCTCTGAGAAATTCATTGAATCAACTATCGGAACTTGCAAGACTGGAGGTCCAAGATTTCAATGACGTTCTGTTGGACCTTGCGTAGGACACTGCTTTATCCTGAGCAATGTCTGACCCAAAATACTAGCCAAATTTTGGCACTTATGTACGGACAATTTTTTACTGGTTCTGTCCGCATAGGGATTCAACCTACCATTTTAGAGGTCGTTCCGTCCGCATAGCCAATAAAACATATTTGGGACCACCTTCCATGTGCATAAGGGATCAGGCATTCAGCAAGGATTCAATTTGGGTGAAAGCCAAGTGAAAGCATACCAAAAAAATCAAAAAAACGTGTTACGGCTACTTGTCCAAGTCTACTTCAAATGTAACCACAACTACAATACTCTACCTGTAACTATGTAATTGGTTATAATTTCGGGCTGACTATACGTATATAACAACCTTAGTCTCTTGTAGACGTCAAGTAGACGTAGATACTAGATAGATAGATGTTTATTTGTAACAATTGTAACAAACATTACGCGAGTCGGGGACTCGGCGCGAAGCGCCACTAAGGATACATGTTTGTCAGTAGCCTTAGGTCTAGGCCTCGACGATCATCGATCAGCTGCTGCTCGCTGCTCAGTTCTAACGCTCTCTCCATTGCAACGAAGGCGTCCAGACTCGAAGGCTCTCTGGTAGGATGCGTCTGACTTGCCCTCATTACACGGTTTGTGATACGCGCTCATTCCCACCCGCCACGGCTAATAACTGGCAATTAGTCAAGGAATTCCGTGTCGCTAGCTACTATCACTGTTTACAATCCTGATGTCCATGGCATCGGCGTTATCGAGGAATACCCGGCTAAAACCTCAGAATTTGACCTTAAAAAGCTTGCCAACAATGCTTGTAAGTTCTCTCCTTGACGTCCTATTCACCTGTTCCCGTTCTCGGCTTTGTCGAGAAGATTCTTGGTCTTAATTCTTATATCCGATGTGCCATTGTGCCATTTCTTCATCTGACCCGAGGTCAGCTTTTCAACGCGAGGGCTACTCGGGCTCAATGCGGGAGTCATCTCTGGAAGTTCGAGGTACTCTGGATTTCTCAGATAGTGGTGGCATGCAAGACGTGACCATGGTTGGCGTCGGCCATGAGGAGAATTCTATACGAGGAGGTTTTATTTCCTTGTTTGCGCTAGTCGTTGCCAGGTCTTAACGTCCTCGCTGCTTTTGATATAATGCTAACACCTCACAATATCGTCTAGTTTATGAGTGCACCCCCTGCACTGGGTTAATTTCATTTTGAGGTGAGCCTAAATCACCATTTTGATCGCGGGATTGTCGTCATCTGCGCCCTTGTCGGTATTTGCGGTGTTGTCATAACGCGACAGTGACTGGCAACAAAGTGCTGTTCATCGGCAAAGATTTGCTCGCCAAAGGACAGCCTGGTGTGCTCCACCCAACTCCATCGAGTCGGATATTTGACGCATGCGGGAAGCATATCCTGTGCATCTTCGTTGTTCATCTGGCTTCGATACTACATTGAAGGGACTTGGGGACAAACATGCCAAGAACTCAGACGTTTGTTAGGCAAATTTTTGAATCAACATACGAAGCGGCTTGGAGGACAATTCCTTATTTCAAAATTTCGGCATTGGTCCAGCATGTCCACGAAAGTTTTTTACTTATTTAGATTTCAGTTAGGTTTGCCGGCATCGATCGCAGGTGTGTGTGTATTCTTAGAAGTTCTCTTTCTTCTCCCTTTTTCGAGGCTTGAATCTCATTTTCAATCGTTTTGAGCTACCCCTAGAACTGGCAGGGTAGTGAGTTGCTTCGTGCCTCAACCTCCTTGGGTGCACCCCTGGATTGAATTGCCTTTTTTTAGATCGCTTGTAGCGCGTGCTTTGATTCGCGCTTGCTTTGCCCCTGCGGCCAAGGTTAGGAAGTGGAAGCTAGCCTCCTTGAACTTGGTTCTTCGTTTAAGAGTCATTTATCGTCTGTTGTGAAAGAAGGTTGTACATTTTTCCGAAATTCACAGAAGAGAATTTTCTCGTCTTCGTTCTGTTTTTCTTCCTCTCCTCATCTTTTTTCCATTTACAAATCTGACGTACACCCCTCCAGAATCTACAGATATTCAGTATTCTCGGTTTGGTATTGTCCACTTGACTCGTAAGTATCTCCATGATTGCTGGCTGCTGCTTTGCCCTATCGGTGCCACCGGCATTCCGGTGCTTGTCTCTGGAAATTTCGGAGATATTGATACTGTCGGTTCCTCCAAATGAGGCTGTCATTTGCGCCATACCTTTGCCGTTGGTTGAAATTGGAGGCAGGGCAATGGAAACCTCTTCAAATCAGTTTGTTTGGGTTTGCGCTGGGGGTTAGGTCGTTTGATCCCCTGGTCAGACCTTCCTCTTCTGGTGCTTTGGCTACTCAGAGAACTGTTAATCATCGGAGGCGCTTTGCTTCACACCTTCAACCTAACTCTTATACACGGGTGCATATGGCTCCTCAATTTGAAGCATCTGGCGAGCAGGCATACGAGGGGTGTAGACGCAGCATTTCCTTCCCTGTGTTTAAATGCTATTCTATATAATTGGTGCTGAGTTGTGTTTTTAAAAACAGGTCTCCACGACTCAAGTGATTATCTTAAATCGTTGGCGGTCACCTCACAATGGGAAGATGGTGAGTGCTAATACATCATCACGTTTCTTCTGTTTGCGGGTTCTTCTCCGTTGCGGGCCCCTATCGGTGCCACTGGCGTTGCGGCGCTTATCCCTGGGTACAATATCCAGCCATAGCCTGTGTAGATTCTGGGGAGACTTAGTATTGAACATTTCCGGCCCAGGAGCCCTAGCTAGCAGAGAAATCAATTTCTGCTTTGCCAACCTTGCCTGAAACCCCTGTTCTAGAATTGTATGGCGAGGCCTGGTCGCTCAGACCTTCCTCTCGTCGTGCTTTGGCAATGCTTTCTAGAGCGGAGAATTGAGGGAGGCTATTGCGTGTAGGATGTTGTGCCCCTGTTATTATGCTCTGGCGTTGCGTCGGTTATCAATACTTTAGTCCCCAAAATAAGGAATCCTGGCAAGGCATACGAGGGGTTTTTTTACCGGAGTGTTGGACATTTATTGTTGTCGGATTATTTTTTCCACTTAGTTGAGATAATGGATGCCGCTGCTAACCTTGGTCCCTTTGAATAGGCTACAACCATTCAACAAGGCAGAACTCTCCAAATTGGTGTCCATATTGATCTTCAATGCCTAACAGGAATCATTGAACCCTCGTCGTTCTCATCTGTATTGCCAAGTCCGTTTCTCAATGTGCATTGGCTTCGTTTCATTTTGAGGGTAAGCCTATCTCCTTTTCTGAATTCAGGATTGTTGTCATCTTCGCCCTTAACGGTGTTGCGGGGATCTCTTCCCGAATGTGCAGATTTTCAATATCCTCGACATCCTCCGTTTAGTCATTGTATGTCACCCTAATTTCTTTCTTTTCGTCGTAGTTCCGTGATTGTTGGCTGTTGGCTTTCCTACCCTATCGGTGCCACCGGCACTCCGGTGCTTGTCTCTGAAAGCCAATTTCAGGGACAGAGATACTCCCAGTGACTCCTGATAGCTGTGATTTGGGCAAGATAATGCTGCGCATGGCATGTAGGGAAGCGGTGAGATTTGGGTACCCCACCTCGCAATACTTTGCCTAACCAGGCCGCCGAGTTTTGCGCTGGAGGTTTGGTCGTTATCAGACCTTTCTCTCTTGGTACTCTGGCCACATTGGCTCACTCAGCGAACTGGAGCATAGGTGAGGGGGGACCCCGGCTGCTTGCTCCTGAACGCCAATGCATAGTTCAAAGTTACTTGCTTATAGGCTTCTAGATGGAGGTATCTGACGAGCGGGCATACGAGGGGTATAGGCTGAACATGTGTTTTCCGGGGTTTTCGATAGGACATATTGATGAATTTGGTGCTAAGGGGCATTCTCAAACAGGTCCTTACGAGCA
>Ga0307517_10005430_pt1 | contig 19208 bp, 12 predicted proteins | sample 23_EM_MG_FD_194515 | JGI IMG/M metagenome (GOLD analysis project Ga0307517, IMG submission 194515) | Populus trichocarpa ectomycorrhiza microbial communities from riparian zone in the Pacific Northwest, United States - 23_EM | ecosystem: Host-associated > Plants > Roots > Unclassified | place... | reverse complement strand
TGAAAATAAAAAAAAAACTATTTTTCATTAAAAAAAATTGCAGGAAGAGTTTCCTAGTTTCTAAATATTATTTTTTCTTAAAAAGAAAAAGGTTCAGAATCTGGGTGTTTGTAGTTTCTAACCAAAATTTCTCTTTCAGACAATAAAACAAATCAACTTGTCTCTCTCTGTCTCACCTAACTTTTTGATATGCCATTAAAAAGAACACGAGACAAGACAGAAACCCAACAAGCTATACGTTTTTATTATTAATTAAATCAAATACGTACCATCTTAAAAAAAAAAAACTAATAGGGTTCAAAATTATAATTTTTTCTTTATTTTTACAGCTAAAAGAGATAGCTCAATAAAAAACGTTATTAAAATAAATTATTTAAAGATTATTATTTTTTATTTCCATAATTCTTTTCAATGTTTTTCTTAAAAAATTAAAAGTAGTTAAAGTACAAATAAGTTATTAAAATTATTCTTTCATTGAAATACACATAAAAAATTATATTTATATTGTTTAAAAAATCTATATCAATAATTTCGCTTTCTAGACAGCGCGCTTGCCACTGAAGATTCAATGCCCTTGCAATCCCTCTCTTTAATAATTTAGTCTTCTTTCTCTATCAAAATTATATATAACTGATTTTTCCAGTGGGGTTTTTGTCATACCTCCTCTTTATTTTTTTTAATTTTTTAAACTTGAAATGGCTTGTTTTGATCTCGGTTTCTGTTTCTGGGTATGCACTTTGTCTTATCGACATGAGCTTTTTTTCTCCCTTATTTTTTATCTCGTTGATCCTTTCTGGTTTCTAGCTCTAGGCTTGTATTCCAACAGAACGAGCATGGTTGATAAAGACGTTGCTTTTTTGGGATTTTTCTTATTCATCAATTGTTGCTTTAACATGGCGTGGATCATTATTTGTTTAGTTTTTTTAAGCTCTCTGTTTAGAAGAAATCAGCATGCTTTGAATTAAATTTTGCTTCTTTGATTATTCATTTATCCCTTTTGGCCACCTCCCATCTTAAAACTTACGTACTAAATGGTAAGGTTTGGCTTATTCTGGATTCTTGGTTTTATATGGCAAGGACCATGGGGTTCAGGGTCTTTCTCTATGTTTTTTTAGAATCAAGATTAATTCTATATGTGGGTTTTGCTGGTTCTTCAATATATATATGTTCTTGTTGTCTGTTAATGTAAATATTAGGCTGGCTAATATTGGTTGTTTTGGCTATGTAGATGGAGGATGATGATGAAGACGACCTATGAATTATGATCTCTCTCTCTCTCTCTATTTTTCATGTGGATTCATAAGTTGACTTGTATCATGGTAAAAGATAAAAGTGACATAAGGCCTGTTTTAATCAAATTTGGGGTGGCTTTAGCACTCTCTTCTGCTGGATTTCTCCTTGCACGCTTGAAAATCAACATGAATAAGTCTTCCCAGCTTCCTTGCTCCCCACGCTCTTCAGGTTTGATCTCCTTATCCACTGACTGGTCTTGCTTTTATTTCTGTCCATGTTTTGATAATTCTGTCTATTTTCATTGTTTATAGATCATGGTAGTGAGGTTGACGTTGGGGGGGAAAGAACTTGGCACGGAGACGATCTTCAAGTGAAGAATAGAACATCGAGTTCTGGCAGTGTCGCTTCAATTTCAGCAGAAAGATATGTAAGTTTCGTTCATAAATTTTGATAGTACAGGATAATGTTTTCTATTGCTAATATTCAATGCATTTAGGTTGATTAATAGTAACACTTGAATTAGCAACTGTCTGTCAGCAGTGAACTCAAGATGGCAGAGTGGTGATCGGTGAACCTTGTAGTATTTCCTTTGTTTTACTTTGCTTTTTTGAATCGAACAATTTTATTGTGAAAGCATTTCTAAAATCAGTTTATCTAATTGAAATTGAATTGTTTTGTTTTCTCATCACCTTACTACATGTTTACCTTTTGTGAATATATCTGTAAAAACTGAACCCGCCGCTTCTCCCTCAAGAAATATTTTAAGGAATTAGTGAAAATTATGAGCTCGCTAGGCCATGGAAAGACTTCATTGTAAGTTCTGCCCGAGTAAAAAATATGAGGGCACCAGAATAAAGTATTTAACTCGTTTAATATGGTGTCTAAATTCTACCCTGTGCTCCTTTTATTTTTCTGCAGAATGATGTTTGCAGGTAAAATCTGTGTCACTCTGGATTATTTCATAGAGTTACTTGTACTCCATTTGTCACGAGTCATTTTAGAAAACTAAATTCTCTTACCTGTTTGTTTGGCTATTGAGCTGTGGTTTATGGCTCTTCAAAAGATGAAATTTTATGTCTTTGTTATTAATTTTTGAAAAGTAATTTCATGCTCTCTGTTCCATAGGATGACTCATGCGTGCTGAATGTTGCTGTTCATAATTCCAAGGTTTTGTCTCCAAGCAGTAGACACAGTGGGGATAAAGATGGGTATCTCTTGACTGAATTCAATGATCTTGTGAAGGAATTGGACTTTACTGCCAATAATTCTGAGACATCCAAGAAAGAAGAAACAATTATATCAGATGTGGAAACTCCAAGATCCTTCGAAAGTGTGGAAAAGGTCGATTATGAGCAAGATATCAGGCATCTGAAGAACATGGTTAGAATGCTTCGAGAGAGGGAAAGAAACCTTGAGGTCCAAATGCTTGAGTTTTATGGCCTAAAAGAGCAAGAAGCAGCTGTGATGGAATTGCAAAACCGTTTGAAAATAAACAACATGGAGGCTAAGTTGTTTGCTCTGAAAATTGAGTCCTTGAGGGCTGATAACAGAAGACTGCAAGCTCAAGTGGTGGATCATGCGAAAGTTGTTGCCGAGCTTGATGCTGCCAGGTCAAAACTTGAACTGGTGAAGAAAAAACTAAGGTCTGAAGCAGAGCAGAACAAAGAACAGATATTGTCCCTTAAAAAGAGAGTTTCTAGGTTGCAAGAGCAGGAACTCATGTCTGCTGAAACTGATTCAGATATTAAAATGAAGTTGCAAAGGCTGAAGGATTTGGAGATTGAGGCAGAAGAGTTGAGGAAATCTAACTCCAGATTGCATCTAGAAAACTCTGAATTGTTTTCTCAACTGGAGTCCACCCAAATCCTTGCTAATTCCATTCTGGAGGATCCAGAGGTAATTAGTAATTAGTTCATTCTTAATAATTCATGCATCATTCCTCAGTTATACCCGATTATCATGTGATTCATTTTCTAGTTTCATTTTGTTGCAGACAGAAACATTAAGGAAGCAGGGCAATCGGTTAAGGCAGGAAAATGAGGACTTGGCAAAGGAAGTTGAGCAACTCCAAGCAGACCGGTGCAGTGATGTTGAAGAATTAGTCTATCTTCGATGGGTAAATGCTTGCTTGCGATATGAAATGCGCAATTTTCAGCCCCCTCATGGTAAAACTGTTGCAAGAGACCTTAGTAAGTCTCTAAGCCCTAGGTCTGAGATGAAAGCAAAACAGCTCATACTTGAATTTGCAAATACTGAAGGAATGGCGGAGAAGGGGATCAACATAATGGAGTTTGAACCTGATCACTGGTCATCCTCCCAGGCCTCCTATATCACAGACGCAGGAGAACTTGATGATCCTCTATCACCAAAAACGAGCCACTCAGGGAAAACCAAAATGTTCCACAAGCTTAGGAAACTTTTATTGGGAAAGGAGACTCATAATCACATTCATGGATCTTCAGGTGACAGAACTGGAGTGACAGGAGATTTTGATTCTCCAAATGGCAGTTTAAGTGTTTCAACACCAACAGACGCCACAAGTGATTTGCAATCTACTGGAGGTCAAACTCCATCCTTCTATTCATCCAGGCATTCGTTTAGACATTCCATGGATATCCAAAGAATCAGCAGGAGTCTGGAGAACAGTCAGAGATTTAGGGAGGTAGGATCGTCTAATGGGCATATGAGATTTTCATCAGGTAGAACTAGCGATTTGTCACTTGACAATTTACTGGATCAAGACTTGCATTCTATTGAGAAATCCGAGATGGCAAAATTTGCTGATGTTTTGAAGGACTCCGGAGGTAGAGCGGGAAATGGCAATAGGATGGACAAGTTGCACAGAAAATCAGTATCAATCGGCTCATTTGAGGCTTTCCGTAGCTCCTCTTCGAAATAATCCCACCTCAGAACCTTTTCATTATACTCTCGAAACCTTAAGCGAAGGATATACCAGTCAGTGTAGCTTCTCCATATTATTCACTAATGACATCACAGAAACTAGTTTTTGTAGAAAAAGACGAGTTTTATATATGATAAATGTTAAGAGTTGCCATATTAATCTTCTAAAACTGTCAACTTCCAGTCCACCTCCTTCTTTGGAGATACCTTGCAATAGTGGGATCAAGAGTTGTTGAAATCTGAGTAACATCGGTGCCTTTTCAGAAAGTTCCCCACTAGAAAAACTACTTTGGTGATGAAGATGAAGTTAGCTTTCTTTAGACACAAAAATCACTGAATTTGTGGTGGTTTCACAAAACCAAAACCAGGCGGATCCCTTCGTAACCAGCGAAGGAAAATGACGCTGGAGACTAATCCTCATGCTTTACTCTGTTGTAAACTATTTACTTTTAAGAAATTCAGACATGTTAAATGATTTTTATGAAAAAAACGAGCTATAATTTTTTATTTGACCAAGCTAAGCACTCAAAATGTCTTGTTCCTTTAAAAAAATTACAAAGACTACCACCATCCGAGTTTGGAAACATGCACAAATTTGGCCTAGAAGTTACTGCATGAGTTTTTTCTAGTTATTTTAGGATTCTTTTCTTAGTTAAGTTTTTATAATTTTATTTGGTCTAGATTTCTATACCTAGATTGGACTTAGTTCTTATTTAAACAGTCTTCTGTGTTATTTTTTTTTTATTAGAAGAGATTGATAATTCATAACCTTATTAAAAAATCTTCAATTCAAAGTTTTCTCTACAATTTAAAGATTGTAATTTTTAGAGCTTGAGAAACCCTAATACCATACGATGCATCAATTGGTTTTAGAGTGTGTTAGCCTATTCAATATTGGGAAAAAAATGTTCCCACCCCGTGAAGACCATATGTGATGTGTGCTCAAGAAGCATTGCAAAGAACACAATTGTGGAGGCTTGATCGATTGAAATGGTCATTAGTAGACATAACTAAGCTGCTAGATCAACTTCTACCAGGGAATACGCAAACAAAAATAGTGAAAAGAAGAGTGATATGCCCTGAGACTTAGCTCAAGACAAACCAAACCCCCCAAACCCCTTCCTACATTAATCCCATATAGACAACCACCACCTACCTGCGTGGAAGAGTTTGGTGAGATCAAAATTGTAGGAGGCTACATAAATTATACCAGACAAAGACATGAAAGATGTTTTCATGAGATTAATGAATTTCATCCGATGATTCATATTTCTAGTTTCAATGGAGATCTGGACATAGCGAAATTCCTTGATTGGGTTGCTAAATGCAATAGACTTCAGGAATGCATGAATATTTCAGAGGAGAAGATAAAAAACAGTCGTGAATAGGCTGAAAGCTAGAATTTCTTTCCGATGAAGAATGGTTCATAATAATTTGATCACATAAGGTAAACCACCTGTTGTGTTGTGGTTCTGAATGAAAATATTATTGAGGGATAGATTTGTTCTGCTACATTATAAATTGAAACCAAAAACTACTATATATTAAGATTTAATTTGCAAGGTGATGAATTAGAGAGATTACAAATGAAAATTTTTAGATATATAAATCTCTAGTTTTGAAATTTCAAAGCTATTCTATCATGTTGAGAGGAAGCTGACAAACAACTTCATTCTTTTGAAATTAAGTTGGGGAAGGAAGAAGCAAAATGTGATCCTACGTTGATTTCTGTAGAGTTATATGGAGATATCATGGAGGATTATCTTGAAGTTTCATTCCACAGAGAGGTTAAAGCACTAAGAAAAGATATACATATCTAGGAACATGCAAGTCTTAACTCCTTCTATACATACACAAACTATCTTCCCGTGGCATCTACACTAGTGAAAAGGCAAGCTATCTAATGCATAAATTGGTAACAATAAATATTATATTCAAAGTATTTATTTATATTTATCTGTAATTGAAGAGTTTAATTTCTCATCGTAAGTGAGGAAGCCTAACATGGGACGTGTAACAACAGTCATAACTTAAGAAAAAGTCCAGATTCATGACATTTCTAACAAAAAATAAGACATTAAATTCCGATTCAACAATTGAATTGGGTTGAAATTTTACTAAAAAGTTCTACAAGATTATAAAGACAATACCGTTTGAGTTCAAGAACAAGCATAAATTTAATATAGAAGTTGTTGCTCGGGATTTTTCTAGTTATTTTAGGATTCTTTTCTTAGTTAAATTTTATAGTTTTATTTTGTTTATGTTTTTATATCTAGATCCGTTTTAACTCTTATTTGAACTACTTTATGTGATATTTTTCATTAAAAGAGATTGAGTATTCATAATTTTATATAGAACTTTTTAGTTCAGAGTTTTCTATACAATTTAAAACTATAGTTTTGAAGCTCGAAGAATCCTAGCGCTATACTTACATGTTTTGTGCAACTATCTCATGTCTTAATATCAAGTCTTTTTCCATAATATATTCTACTTTTGTTCTATATTATACAAAAAATTAAGTAAAGATAAGAATTGTGCAAGTTACAAACATAATTATAAATAAATCCTCTATTTTTGAGAAATGAATTAATTAGTTCGCATGTGTTAGAAACTAATTATTTAATTCTTTTCATCCAATTTACATTCTTTTCCAATGTTTTTTATTTTAAAAATAAATAGATATTATGGAAAGATTATGAGAAAAGAAGAAATATTTTTGAAAAAAAATAACATTAAATTAAACATGACCAACACTCGCTAAATAATTAGTTAATTTTTTAAATAAGGGAATTTCTTGAAACTAAGGGACTAATTTATAATTTACAGTCCCTTAAAATTATTTTTTCCGCAAATTTTCAAAACATATACATATCGCTTTTAAGAATTTATAACATGATTTATATACCGTCCAAAGCCATTGAGATTTTCAAGTAGCATTACTCCTTGAAAACTCGTCCTCCAGAAACTATTTATATTATTATGCTTCTTTCTTAGTGAATCACAATGCTATATTAACAAAAGCTAGACAGCATGTGGGTTTTATTATAGCTCTACATAGATTACCATAGACATTCTTTTACTCTTGAATGGATTAAATTTAAGCTTTTGATTTGGGGTTTTTTTCTCTTTTCCTTTAGCTCAGTGATCATTAAAAGATTATTTGGGATGAATGCGTTTTTTCAAATTTTTTAACACAGTAAAAATACTTTTTTACCTCTAGAGTCAATAAAATTTAGAATTGTTGACCAAGAGATTTCTTAACTTTTCACAATTTTCATAATAGTAAAAATACTTCTTCGCTCTCAAGATAAAAAAAAAGTTACGCTGCTGGAAAATGGTGTTTCAAGGTTTTTTCACTTTTCATGTACAGTAAAATAACGTTTTTAGCCTTAGAAAAGACAAAAAAGAAGCTTTGCCTTTGGGGTTATTTTGGTATTTTCTCATGAGTATTTTATGTAATTAAGAGGGCCATAGGGGTGTTTTAGTATTTTCACGTTTTGTTTTTGATTTTTTAATCGAAAAGATGTTGTCACGTGTTCTACACGCACCAATCAGTGGATGGTAGCGCGTGTGACACCACCCGATGACCAAATCTGGTCATCCGCTTTCTCCCTCATTGCACAACCGTGCCCTTTTTCACATGGTGTGGCGCATGTATGCTTATAATGGTTGGATTGCCACTGGTGATCGATTTTTTTTTGTTTTTCTTTCTTTTCTTTCTCCTGACAGCTAAAATGCATAATTGTCTTATTTGTTTCTTTGTTTGTTGTTTTTCAATTTCAGTCCCCATTATTTGAATTTCTTATTTCGTCCTTATTCTTTTTATAGAAGTTTTTTTTTTCAACTTTGTCCTTCAATTAGAATTTCTCATATGTTTTGTTTTTCATTTTAGTCCTCATTCTTTTTTATTTTTTATTTTGTTTTTATTCCTTTTATAGTTTCAGTGCTCCTAAATCCAGCCCTATTTTTGGTTGGTGTTTCAGAATCCATTCTCTTTGTTTTGATTTTTGATTTTGGTTATTTTCTCTTTTGTTTGAGTTTTATTTGTTTACAATTTAGTCATTCAATTCTAATTTGTGTATATTATATTTTTCAATTCGGTCTTTCTACTTTTGATTTCATATTTTTTCCCTTGGCTCTTTTGTCAAAGTTTTTATAGTTTTTAATTTTACCCTTCAAATCAAATTTATGGTTTTGTTTTCGATAGTAATAATATTTATTTTAGTTTGGTCCTTTTTCGTTTGATTTCTTATTTATTTTATTTGCCCTTTTCTCAAAGTTTTTACGATTTATGATTTTATCCTTCAAAATAAGTTAATAATTTTTGTTATTTCAATAATAATGATAATAATAATAGTTTATTATAATGGTTGTAGTGGTTATAATATCAATAATTATGGTTATAATAGTAATAACTGTGATAATTATATTAACAGCAGCAGCAGTAGTAACAACAACAACAACAACAATTATAATAATAATAGTATAATAATAGTTAATAGTAATTGTGATTGTGATAGTAGTAGTAGTAGTAGTAGTAGTAGTAGTAGTAGTAGTAGTAGTAGTACTTAATAATAATAATAATAATAATAATTTTGGTTATAATAGTAATAATAATGATGATGATAGTGATAAGAATAAAAATATTGATAATATTAGTTATAATGACAGTGATAATAATTATAACAATAGTATAAATAGTAATAATAATAGCGATGATAACAACAACGACAATAATGATAATGATAATAATCACGATACTAATACTAATAATAATTATGATATTATTTATTGATAATAGTAATAATGGTGGTAGTTGTAGTGACAGTTACAATAATAATAATAATAATAATAATAATAATAATAACAATGAGAATAGTAATTATTATTATAATAATAGTGATAATTCATTATTCAATGTTATACTTGCTGGGAATTGAGTTTCACTGCCTTTTCATGTGTGATATTTTTGATCTAATATCCCGGATTACTGGTTTGAAAAGTTTACATGGCTCGACATTCTCTTTTATTTTTTGCCTTATTTTTTTTAATTTTATCATTCAATATTGGTTTTTTAAAATAAAAAAATGTCATCCAGATTTCTTTTAAACCTATTAAATAAATCAATTCACATCGAGTTTACTCTTAAAAATTTATCATCTTGCCTGAATTTATAACATAAGAAAAAAAATCTCTACACTTTTAATAACTTTTTGTTTTGTTTTTAACAACATGGTTTGGGCTTTGTTCTAAAATACAAAGTTCTGTACTCAATCTAGCTATTACTGCTACTGTAAAACAACAAATCCCACCATCTTCACTCACTTTTCTCCCATTCACGCAATCTTTAAAATTAATCCTTTCTATCAAGCAAACTATTACCACTACTACTTTTACAAGGTTCATTTGCCTTTTAATAGATTTTCATTCTCTATCTAAAATGCTTCCATATTCTCAGTTCTATAGGTATATAAAAGTGAATGCAACTTGAATTTAATAGACTGTTCTTCTTGTTTTATGTGCCAGCTTAGATAAATAGTTTTTTTTTTCCACAACTACAAACACTATTCTTGGTTATTCTAAACACCAAAAAGAATGACAATCCTGGCCACTTAAAAAGTTAAATAATATCGGATTTAGGTGAGTATTATTCTAAAAATGTTTTGTAGAACAAAATATTGTGAATACCTTTATATTTTATTTTTATATTATCTTTCTTCCATGATGCATCATCTCTTTGTGTTGTCTACACATGGAAGTCATAAAAAAGGTTTCCAAATCTAATTACCAATCAACACCCATTTGGCTGAAATTTATATAATAGCATCACATATCCTGAAATGGTTTTTTAGTTTGTCATGTTTTTATGTATATTCTTAATTTCCCTTTATCTTTTAAATTGTTTTTCTTTATAACATATATAGGCAAGTTTATTTTATGTTTTTGGAAATGATTTCGTCTTTTCTTGAAAAATCACGTGGTCCCAATAAAATATTTTTAAATCTGTAACATGCTTGATTTGAATGATTGGTGTTATTCAAGAAAAAATCAAGAATGGTTTGTTGCAGAGGTGTTATTAAAGCTGTGTATTCCTAATTTTTTAGTTTATTTCCTAATCCTAGTGAACTTTCCAAGCATAATTTTAATGAATTAGATGTTGTAGCATGCAATATCACAGTAGTTGATGATTACTGTTGATTGCATTTTGTTTCTCCATATAGCTGTTTTCATGTCCTTCTTGACGCTTGAATGATGTAGATGTACATTCTAGATTAATTAAAGCAGTTCAAGTGAGGTCTAGCTGTATCTATAAATCTTGTGATATCTGCACGTCTTGGAACAGAAAGACAGACATGGGTTTATTTTCTAATCCTTTTGACAGTAATTTCCTAGTCGACTTCTTTCTTTGCTACAAACTTGTGGATCGTTTTATGTGGATTTGTATCTCTGTATTTTCTTCCAGAGGCTTTCTCATTTTCATTTGTATCTCTGTATTTTCATTGTTTTTGTTTCTTATAAACTTATATGTTTATATTTGATAGGTATGAAGACTAATAAAATTAAAATGATGGATGCATTACAAAGATAAAATTAATTTCATAACTTTAATTCAATTTGGTATTGCTATTAGGGTATTGCTCTTAGCCCTTTATCCCATATAAAAAACCTTTTTATATTTGTTTGTTGTAAGTTCTTTGTACAAAACTAAATCATGCAGTCTTGTTGTGTTTATAACTCATGTATGGTAGAAAAAAAATTCTTTTTATGCCTTGTTCTATTAGTTTTGCCCCCCTAGAAAATTATCTTAGCTATGTCCTTGAAGATCACGATCTAATTTTATGGTACCCAAGAACCCTTACTAGTCTTTAGAAGTTCTTGGTAAGGGGCTGGTTATGTCATAAAAAAATAAAAATCATTCTATAAATCTTATCTAAGGTAAGGGCTTGTTCTATAACCCTTACTAGTCATTCATTGCGCTTACATGCCAAGTGTTTTTCTAGACAAATATATGCACATTTATTATTAAAGGTAAAGTACTACTAAGATCTAAAAGAGTGATTTTAAATTTAGGCATGGTAATAAGGCTCAGTCCTTACTTTTGAAATATAGATGTTAGACCTGAGAGGATGGTGTTCAATTGATAGGCATGAGTCCGTTCAAAATTATATTGATTGAAGTGGGCCTAAAAACCATTGCTCATACTCAATGGATGTATGCAGAATCACACTCATCCAACCTAACCTAAATATGCTCACATCATAGAAAGGTACCAAAAAACAAAAGCACAAGCATAAATTCACACACATATCAACACGAGCATGAAAAATTCAAATAACAAATAGTTTAGCATCATCATCATCATCATCTTAAATAAAATATATTCAAGGCATTTTAAACACAATAATGTAGTGTATTAGGCAATTTTATTACTCATTAAATATCAACACTCTACGAAAATACCTATTTATCTTAGGTGGGTTTGTGAATAACAAAACCTTTAATACAAAATAACATTATGAGAAAAAATATCTTGAAGATATTTTAGATACAATAATGTAATGTATTAAATAATTTCATCACCCACTAAACAACACTCTAGGACAACATTTAATGATGATTTATTTATCTTCGATGAGTTTGTGAATAATAAAACCATTAATACAAAATAACATTATGAGAAAAACTAACTTGAAAACATTTCAAATACAACAAAATAATATATTTAGCAATTTAATTACCCATCATTCAACACTCAATTACTATTCATTTATCTTAGGTGGGGTTGTGAATAACAAAATCATTAATATACTAACATTGCGAGAAAGAAATATCTCGAAGACATTTTAAACACAATAATGTAATGTATTAAGGAATTTTATTACCCACTAATCAACACTTTAGGACAACACCCGGTGACAATTAATTTATCTTAGGTAGGTTTGTGAATAATAAAACTATTAATATACAATAATATTTGAGAAAAATATCTTGAATTTTTTTAAAATATAATAATATAATGTATTAAGCAATTTTATTACTCACCAATTAATATTTTAAGACAACCTAGTGATAGTTTATTTATCTTAGATGAGTTAGTGAATACTAAAACTATTATTACACAAGAAAATCATGTATTAAAACCATTAACACACAACATAACAAATCAACACACTTAAAATTTACATCGAGACTAAACATTTATGCCATGGAATAAACCTGTTACAACCCATCCTCCTAATCCTATTGTTAGGTATTGATTCCATCCTTATTTTATCTTGAAAAATAAAATCCCTGAAGGCTTCATACCTCTGAGGTTGTCACACAATGGTGTTGAACCCAATAAATTGGAATGGAATTCCATGTTTCAGAAAACAATTAGCTGTCATCCTTGTTGTTTCCAAGACTTTTAGCTTTCTCAACACATTATTTGCAGGAACCCACTTAGTGTTCATAATTTTAGAAGCGTGAATATTTTTATCTCTACAATCTTCTGCTTCGATGAATGGTACGACACATTTTTTATCACAGAAACTATTTCTTTGGCCTTGACTGTTACCAATGTACTGTTCATGATGTACTTCAGAACAATTGTTATGCATTGAGTGTTAATTTTTTCTTTTATCTACTTTTCCTATCTATATAGGTAGAGTGTGTAAAGTATGTTATGTTGTAGAAAACACGAGGCATAATATTCTATTTATAGATGAATCTTAATAACTCTATAAATAATAAATTATCACTTTACCATCGGAATAATATAATACATATTATTTTAGAACAATTTTAGAAATTTATTAAATCAAGTCTCCACTTGATTTTCATAGGTCTAGAATTATAATCCTTTATGTTAATTACATTATAGTCCTTAATTTCTAAAATTTATTTAGAATCAAGTCAAACTTGATTAATCATCCAAGTTTATTTTTTGACAAATGGTTCTTATTATGTGTGACCTATTAGGTTCCTAATATATTGACCTATATATAAATCACAATTCTAATAAACTAGGAATAATAGATTAAATAATTTAATTTATTATTAATTCAACTATGATATTTATTTGAAGATCAAATGCATCGTCCAGCTAGGAATAATAGATTAAATAATTTAATCTATTATCAATTCAACTATGGTATTTATTTAAAGATCAAATGCATCGTCTAGCAATGTATCATGATCCCTCAAATATTAAAAAAGTCGTACATGGTTTGACTTAACCTTTCAGTGAATAATTTTTCAGTGAAATTATTATCCCTTCATCAAGAATATTTATTTAGATATTATAACATGGAGAGTATATGCGGTTAAATCATGTTTATTCTCAACACTATAGTCATTGATTTTTTGAATAAGACTTGAAATTTTTTTCAAATCTCATTTCACCTTGTACAAAGATTTCACAATCAATACTATTTAAAAACACGTGGAACATTTTTTCTAATTTACCTAGAGTGACGAGTCCTCTCTTGATCACTCAAATACCTTCATATAATTCATTCTATACCTAATATCTACCTATTGTTTTTACCCTTGATTAAAACAACGTGTAGACATGATCAAAGCATAACATGCCTTATATAAGATACCTTATTGATTTTAAGTCTAAGGATCATTTACACAACTGTTAAATGAGTCTTTTCATAGACACAAATGATTTTTCCTTATGAAATCCTCATACGGGTTACTTCAATGTACATATCATCTTACAAGTACCTACATATTAGTTCCAAGCATCCTTCATATCCTAATTTATGAGAATAACTGCTTTTTTTAGAAAGAAAAGAACATAATATGTACTAGTCTAAATGACTCTTAAAGTCCATTCTTAATACAAAATTGACTAGAAACATTTAGGAACAATGCTTGGATGCATTTAGAATCTCGTAATTATAACCATTTTATAATTTTCTTTACAAAACATTTTTATTCCAAGAACATTATCTTTACCCTAAATTAATTAATATAATATTAAACACAAATGAATATCAAAGACAAAGAAAACCTTTATTAATAATAAATATGCTTTTACATGAACAAAGTCAGTTTCACATGTAACCAACCAGTTGACTACATGACATACACACTAACACATTAGCCTCACGACCCCTCTTATGTTGGAATTTGGTGCCATCTTCTTGCTTTTATACGAAGATATTTAGAGCATGTAAAGCCTCATGCTCTTTAAGCATATATTAAATTTTTTTATCTCAAATTTTATAATTTGTTTTATTCAATTTCTCACCCTTGTTGAGCTAGACCAACATTTTAAAAGCATTTGCCATTTTAAATTCTATATTTCTAAATGTATAGACATATATGTGTATTATTTAATGCCTAATACATACATACATATATACATACATAATCCTACCATTATTAATTATGCAAATAATAATTCTGCATTAGGTTTAGAATAAAAAGGTTATTATGTTCGTAGTCATCATCTAAGGTCCCAATCTATAATTATTATTATCGTAATCAATTATATGAGGATTATATTTTTAAAATAAACATATATTTTAGAAAAAATAAAATAACTTAACTTAAAACTACTATTTAAGTACATTAAACTAAAATTGAAAATATAATCTAGTTGTTGGCAATGAATTAAGAAGTCTTTTATTGAGTTTATCTAGAAACACGTAATCCATCTTACATAGTCTAAAAACTAGTTCATTATAAAAAAAATAGATAAAAAAAAATCATGAAATATGCTTCATGAGCATTGATTTCTAACAAAACTTTGAAAGCATTCATTGTAGATCTTCATCAATTGTTCCAATGATATTTTAAATAGTTTTTACATGTAAATGGATTAAGAAACAACCAACACATGCTTTGATACTAATGTTGAAAAAACTAATAGATAAAAATAATTTCAAGCAAAATTAGCTCATGGAACTTGTTTCACTTTGTCATCACATGTAATTAGAACACGAAAGAGACTCATAATTCACAACCTAAACATATTTGAATTACATTTTGAGAGTTTGAAAAAGTTTTTTCTTTCCTTTATTTTGAATGCAAATTCTTTTTCTACAAACTTTAGAACACCTTTTGTTCTCTCTTTCACGCTCTTTTCTTCTGTTATAGAACTATTTTCCTTGTTGAATTTTTTTTTGTTATTTATAGGGAAGTTATCTTCCCTCACTCACTCATCTATTTCAGAGATCATAGACCATGTTAACCCATTATGGATATCTATAATTTATTTTCCTATAACTACTAAGTAGCCCAATAATGTATCCATGTCTAAAGCCCTATAATGGCTATGGCTATGACTCGGTTTGATGTCTTTAAAAGTAGGTTTAGATGGCCAAGATAATTGGTGTTAGAAATCTAGATTTCCTGATGTTAAAAGGTGGTTTTCTATAATCTATTTTTCTATTTACACTTTTTTTTGAAAAAATTAATATATAAAGATTAAGGAAATGATTTAGCAATTGCAATATTGTTCAATTCTTCTACCATGTTAAAAATTAGTTTAAGATCTTACGTGTTTTTATTAATACATATAATCTTTACTATATTTTATAATATGTAAGCATTAATTTTTTGATTAATGGTTATGTTTTCTACTCGATTTCAAAAAATACATTAATAACACTTACACATTAATTCTTTTGTGTTAGAAAAAAACTTATTTAACCTGCAGCGAGGCAAGTTGAATAGACACGTTACCACTTTGTTTTTTTTTTTTTTTGCATTTATTAGCACAGATAATTCTGGATATATTTAATTAAATATATACATATGCTTTTTGATTTATAATTAGAATAAAAAAATATTTAAAAAGATTTTATATTTTTTTCTAAAATAATTATCAGGGATGAAATAACCATTGAGATTTTATAAAGATTAGCCGGTGCAGATTGTATAAAGAGTGTAAACAAAGTAGTATAGGAGCGGGGTTCCACCTTGATATTTTGGGTCAAATGTAAATGTAACTGGCAGCTGGCAGAAGCATTCATGTATTAGTGAGAAGGCATTCATGGCAGAAACATATTTAAAAAGCTTTTTTTTTTTTTTTTTTCCCAAAACAATTATGGGTCGTGCAGAATGTATAAAGAGGGGGTGTTTTCCAACTTGATATATAACTGCCAGCTGGCAGAAGATGTATTTAGTAAGAAGGCATTAATTGGCGTATCGAAGCAATAGGAAATCTTAACAGAAGAAGTTGCATAAATTAATTAAACCAAATGCAGACTGCAGTGATGTTGCTGATGAACTCACCGGTGTAGACAGTAGGTGGTTGCTGAGCGTTTGTAGATGCTGTCAAAATGTTATTAATTTAATTTTTTTATATTATTTTGATGTATTGATATTAAAAAAAATATTATTTTAATATATTATTTTAATTTTTTTATATTGTTCACTTCTCAATAACACTACTGTTCATGGTGTTCATTACATACAGGATCAACGACAGTTAATGTCGGTATTTTCCTGAAAACTTTGGAATTATCCACTTCTCATTGGTACTGTTCATGGTGCCATTATATATGAGATCACCGATGGAATAAAAATTTATTTGTAATATTTAAGAGTGTTTCTAAATATCTTTTAATAAAATAAAAATTTCAATTAAATATTACACGCAGAATTACATAATGAAATGTTAAAAATATTAATAGTTAATTAACCGCAGGTAAGACTGTCGATAAAAAACACCAATTAAAAGAATAAAATCTCTAATTTCACAATGGACGCGCCTTTTCTTCTTCTTCTCTCTTCCTCCTCCTCTTCTTCTCTCTTCTTCTTCTACAAAAAACACCAACGTCCCTCATTTGTTTATCTTCTCTCCCCAACTCCTTCTATTCTCTTTCACACGCAGGTATGTCTTCTCCTCTTTACTCTTCTAAGTTTTTTTTTTTAATAATTAACATACTTTATGCATTTTTTTTTTCTCTTCTCAACTTCACTCACAACAAAATTAAGGTAAGATTTTTTTTTTCTTCACACTTATATTTGGTTTTGTTTATTTTATTTTATTTTTATGTTCTTAATAATTGCATGAATGTTATTGTTGGAATTGTTTTTCTAATTTTGTTGTTCAATTTCAATTAAATGTATAAGATTGATTTTAAGTATTATTAGTTAATATTCTATTAAACATTAATAAATTTTAAATATTCTTAGTTAATAATAATAATTAATTACCCTATATTTATAATTATAGGTTCAATTTCAATTACAAGTTAAGGTTATAAATTTAGATTGATTTTTATAGGATATACAATATAATATTGTTATGATAATAATTGTGTATATAACCTAATTATAGAAAATAAGCCTTTTCTATTCATAAAGTAAAATCATAGTTAAAAAGTAAAGATTCAATAATTTGATTTGCTCTATAATAAATATATGTATTAATAAAAAAATCTAAAAACAATAATCTAAAAACTAGGTTGAGTACAAGTTGAGTGAACTCTTCACTCAATGACAAGGAAACAAATTGAATAAAATTAGATAGTTTGTGGCAATTGAATTTAAATTGTTATGTATTTGCAAGTAAACAAAATTTAGGTAGTCTCTCGTATAGGGGAGGTGCTGCCAAATTTTCTTTTTAAATAGGAATGGTTCACAGCATCTTAATCCTTTAATTTATGTAGATACCTAGGGGAAAGCTAATAGCACATCGTACGGACAAGATCGCTGCTAGTTCTTTTAACAACGCTTTTGACGACTATGAGTCGTTAGGTGCTGACCAAGAACAAACACCTGAGTCATAGGCACCCACTTTTGATATGGGCTCGTCGAGTGCGATGTCGTCACACTGAGAAGAGGTCCTCTTACAATGGGATTTATTTACTAGGAAGTACCATGCCCAATTGAAGCCAAACCTTTCAATGTAAGTTTATTTTCCTTTCATGCACTACTAAAAAATAAAGAACATGTTAATAATTTTTGAAAAATTAATTTCAATTAACGAATGTTATTTTAGGTTTACAAATATTAAGGCTTCTCGAACCATAATATCGACGATGAAATCATCGATAGAAGTGCCATTGTTTCAATGGAGTCAGGTTTTTAAAAATCCTAAATTGAAACCCATGATTGATGCATGATTCAAAAGGTTTAAGATTAGTATTAACTTAAACAGTTTTGTTTTATTTTGTTAATTTGGTTAGTTTTATTAATATTGAGGAAATTATTCTTTTACAAATTTGAACTGCAATGAAAGTTTTTACTAGAATAAAGCCGACAATGCTACTGTTATGAGGGTTTGAGAGAATTACGTTGTAATTAGGTAAAATTGAAATCAAGATAATTTTTTTAATCTAAATTTTAACATTTTATTTTTCACTTATTAATAGCTAATTCATTTGTATCATATAGGTTGAGTGATTTTTGGTACGAGATGCAAAAGAAAGCAAAAAATTATGAAAGAAAAAGAGCTTCCAAACTGAAAGGACGTGACTGTTTGGAAGGATTTCAGATCTCCGTACGTCTCGGAGTCTGTTTGGCTGAAATATATTCAGCACGTTTCATTACCACGTACAATGATGGATACATTCTATTCGTTTTTTCATGCAAAGTGAATGATAATATTCTTTTTTTAATACATCCATTTTTTTAATTTGATGTTTTATATGAATATGTTTAACTAACAATAATTTTCTCTTACAGGCTACCGTTCTTGGATGTGAATCAAGTTTGATGGAGCTATTTGTAGAAACAGACGTGTGAAATGATGATCTTCGAAAAATGGTGCAACATCTTGTAGATAGTTGAGCTTAGCATTTTGTGGTATGTTGGATTTCAATTTTTTTTTCTTCTTATATTATCATTTTTTTGAATTTGCTAAGTTTTTTTAGTATACGTATAACACCCGATTGAAGGAGAGATATAAAGACGATCCTTTGACCCATCCAAAACTCGATTTGGATTAGTGGTTGGAGAAATGATTGTTTGGTGGACCTGATAGAAATTGGGTGTATGGTATCTCAAACATTACGGTCGAAGACTTGTAGACGACCTAGAGTGTTTCTACTGTTGGAGGCTCGCAATTAATTTCGAGCACTCAAACTTCAGAGTTCAAGGTGATTTTAGACCAACGAGTTCAAGTT
>Ga0307517_10005429_pt1 | contig 19210 bp, 15 predicted proteins | sample 23_EM_MG_FD_194515 | JGI IMG/M metagenome (GOLD analysis project Ga0307517, IMG submission 194515) | Populus trichocarpa ectomycorrhiza microbial communities from riparian zone in the Pacific Northwest, United States - 23_EM | ecosystem: Host-associated > Plants > Roots > Unclassified | place... | reverse complement strand
CGCGGTGACCACGCGCGCGTCGGAGACCTGGACGTTGATGCCCTCGAGGGACTCGTAGTAGTCCAGGGCGTACTTCTTCGGCTGGAGCGCCAGCGCGTTGATCGAACCGCTCGCGGCGGTGTCGCCGACCGCGGTGTACGTGCTCGGCATGGACCGGTCGCTGATCACCGTGGCGGCCGGAACGGCGTTGCCGCTGGAGACGACGGTGACCGTCGGCTTGGTGATCTCGGTCAGCGACTGGTTGCCCGTGGCGGCGCCGCCCGGCACGTACTCGGAGACCGTGCCGGAGACGGTGACTGAGTCGCCGACGGCGACCTTCGGCGTGGAGCTGGTGAAGACGAAGACGCCCTCGCTCGTGGCCGGGTTGTCGTCCGGGGTCGCGTCCTGGAACCAGAACCCCTTCGACGAGCCGTACGTACGGACGCCCGTGACGATGCCCGGTACGTCCGCGACCTTCTGGCCGGCGTACGGGGACAGCCGGGTCGTGCCCTGGATGTCATGGATGCGCACGCTGTCGGCGTGCGCGGGCGAGGTGAGGACGATCGTGGACGCCACGGAACAGACGGCGGCGACGGTGAGCGCGGCGAGACGCGCGGAGGACTTGCTCGGCAACGGGATCCCTCCGGGGACATGCATGAGTGCCGGGACGAGGGTGATGGAACAGGTGAGAACAGGTAATACGGCGGTGGGAGCCGCGAACCGGTGGGGCGGTGGCGACGCGCGTAGAACTTACCTGGAATGGGTGTCCATGACATTTCTACGCGCGTCAATCTCATTGCGAGGCCGCCCAGTTGTCAAGGTTTCGGCCATGTACTCCTCGTGGCCGGAACATGAACCGGGCGGCATGGGTCGAAATCCGTCTAGGCTGAGCGGCTGAGTCGTGTGTCGTGTACGGCCGTCGTACAGCCGTCGTACGGCCTTCGAGGCGCCCTAGGAGATCCCACCGATGTCAGACAGCTCCCCCTTGCCGCCGGTGCGGCTGCACTCCGAAGCGGAGCTGGCGCGCGACGCGCTGTCCACCCCCCTGCTCGCCCGGGCCGCGCGGCTCGCCCGCTGGGCGGGACCCGACACCCGCATCGACGCCGGTGGCAGCCTTGTCGACGAGCAACTGCCCGCCGCGGCCGAGCTCCTCGGCCTCACCGGCGAGGACGCCGCGGCCGACGCGAGCGAGGCCTGGCGGGTCGCCGTGGACACCGGGCTCGTCGAGGTCGTCGATGAGGAGGAGGGCACCGTAGCGGCGGGCGAGGAGCTGGCACAGCTCACCTCCGGCTCGCCCGGCGATGTGCTCGCGGTGTGGCTCGGGGCCCTCGACACTCTTCTCGCGGACGCGAGCGTGCCCGATCTGGACGGTCTCGTCGACGCCATGGACGAGGGCGGCGAGGTCGATTTCTCGTCACTCGACTGGGATCCCGAGGCGGAGGCCGAGTTCCTCGACGGCGTCCTCGGCAACCTCTACCTCCTGACAGTCAACGAGGACGGCCCCGGCGACGGCCCCGTCCCGCTGCCCGCGCTCGCCGCGTCGATGATCGTGCCCAGCGACATGGGTGAGCCCACCAACGACGTCCTGGAGCAGGTCTCCGACGCGATGATGCGCCTCGACGACCAGTTCCGGCTCCTCGAACCGGTCGGCATCGTCGAGTACCAGCCCGTCGACGAGGCCCTCATGGTCGACCCCGACGAACTGACGGACGGACCCTCCGCGCCCGTCGACGAGACCGACGTCACCCGCTACGGCATGGTCCGCCTCACCCCCCTCGGCCTCTACGGCCTGCGCGCCCGCCTCCTCGAAGCGGGCTTCGCCGCCCCCGCCGTAGGAGATCTCGCGGACAAGGGCGCGGACGCGCTGCTCGACGGGACGTCGACGTTCCCGCAGGCGGCCGCGCGGGCCGAGACCGAGCAGTGGCTGGCCGGTCGTGAACCCCTGGCGGCGGCACGGGAGTTGCTCGCCGCGGCCCGCGGCGCCGACACCGGAGCGCCGCTACGGCGGCTGCTCTGCCAGCAGGCGCTCTCCCTCGTCGGCGACGAGGCCGAGCCCGCGCTGCGCGAGGTGCTCGACGACCCCGAACTGGGCGGCCTCGCCCGGGTCTGGCTGAGCGAGCACGGCGCGAGCGATGTCCCCGCGCCCTCCGAGGACCTGGTGTTCTGGCTGACCGTCGACACGGTCGCCGCGCAGCTCGCCGCCGAGGGCAACTCCGAGGAGCTGCAGGCCCTGGTCGAGGGCCTGGCCCAGCAGCACAACGGGTTCTTCGCGGCGGCCTGGCGGGTCGACCACCCGGCGACCGCGGACGTCCTGGAGGCGATGGGCCGGCTGCACCCGGACAAGCGGATCGCGAAGGAAGCGCGCAAGGCGGCGTTCAAGGCGCGTTCCCAGCAAGGGAATTGACGCGGAAAGCCGAGGTGTGGGGAGGTCGACCTCCCCACACCCCGACGGTTCACCGCCTCAGCAGTGGTAGCTCGTCGTGTGCTTGAACGACGAGGAGTCCCCGTTGAAGCCGTACGTACCCCGGTAGGCCGGCGGGTTCTGGAACTCGCCGACGAGGGTCATCGCGTTGGCGTGGGCGCCCTGGCCGGTGCGCTTCGCGTCGAGACGGATCGTCTCGCCCATGAAGCCGCCCGTGATGTCCCAGGGGGCGCCGCTGATGCCGGAGGTGATCTTGCCGCCGGTCACGACGTGCGGGTACGTGTTGGGGTTGTACTCCACCTCGATGGCGAAGGTCATCGACCCGTTGTGCAGTTCCAGCTTGGTGGACGCGGAGGCCGCCTCGGCGGTCATGTCCTGCTGGGAGGCGAACGCCTCGTCACGCGTCTTTACTTCCGCGCCCTGGGGATTGTGGAAACGGTGCTCGGAGCCGGTATGGCTCTTCTGCCGCTTGGCCTGCGTGGTCATGCTGATTCCCTCTTCCGGTACAGGTGTTGAGCGACCGTTACGGGTGCTGAGTGACCGTCAGGCAAGCTGCTCGGCGATCTCCACCCGCAGCAGCGCGCGGACGTTCTCGATGTGGTTGGCGACGGTGACGACCGAGGAGCCCGCGAAGAGCAGGCCGGTCGCGACGTTGTCGAGGGAGGTCACCAGCGAACCGGAGTCGCCGCCCGCCGAGATGCACGTCGTCAGCACCTGGTCCAAGAACCGGGCCGTGCCCGCCGTGCCGTAGCCGACGTCGATCGTGACGTCGGTTGCGATGATCCTGCCGAAGCTGATGTTCGTCGTACGGCCGGTCTTCTTCACCAGGTCGCCGACCGAGACGTTGGCCTTGCGCCGCCAGGCGCGCGGCGCACCGCTGAAGTGCTGCTCACGGGTGGCGTCCTGGAAGTCCACGGCGCCGAGCGCGCAGTCCACCACGTTGTTGTGGCGCTCCACCGGGATCTGCGGCGCGAACTGGATAGGGATGAACCGGTCCAGGGTCGCGAGACGGTCGTCCGGGTCCGTGCCGCCGTCGTACGCGCCGGGCTGCAGGATCGAACTCCCCGGCTGGGCGCGGTTGCAGTCGGCCAGCACGTGGTTGTTGGAGAGGACGTAGAACCGCGCGGGGGTGCCGAGGCCGGGACCCGGCGGGTCCACGGAGGCGCCCGGCAGGAAGTCGTACACCACGCTGCCCAACGTGCCCGCGGTCACTCGCACGTTGCCGATCGAGACGCCTGAACGGGCCGGGCGCATACGGCGCTTGAGGAGCTGCGGCTCGAACCGGCCGAGCCCGCCGAGCTCTTCCAGCAACGGCTGCGCGAGGCCCGCGAGTTGCTCGGACGCGCTGCCGTCGGACTGGTAGGAGGCACCGCGGTCCTCGGAGCGGCCGGGGGTCCGGCGTTGCTGCTGCTGACGCTGCGCGGCGACATGGCCGACCGCGACGACGTCGGTGGGGGTGCCGTCGTCCATCGTGCGCGGGATGACATCCCGCTCGGGGAGCTGGGACTCCGGCACCTTCTGGGTCACGAACACCAGCACGGCTGCTTCGCCCGTGGCCTGTCCGTCGATCCACTTCACGCCGTGGCCGAAGCCGACGACGTTGGCCAGCGGCGACTGCGGCCGCAGGAAGTCTGAATTCGCTTGCCGACGGGAGCTGTCACTCAGCTGGCCGCCGGTCGGTCCTCGCATCATCTCGGGCTGGCTCACGCCAGACCACCTCATCAGATTACGGCTCTTGGTCCCTTAAGGGCTGCCGCGATCGCGCCTTCTCGAAAGGGCCGGTCGCGGGGGGCACTTCCCGCTCACATGGGCCGGCTTCGTGAGCCGGCCTTCTGCGGTGTGCTCTTCAGGTCTATGGCCGGGGAGCAGGCAGAGTCAAGGCAATCTGAAATGAATCACGAATTTCGCCCCGATCCATACTTTCCGTCCGCTACACGCCCTTTGACCTTGCTTTCGAAGCGTCGCCAGGCCAGTTCTTCCGGAGCGGAGGACTTTTGGGTTTCGTGGGGGAGTACATACGGATTCATGGAAGGGAGACTGGTGATGTCGCTCGGTGTTCAACTCCCGTTCAGACATGGGCGGAAGCGTGGCGCCGACCGAGGTCCGCCACCCTCCACGGCACACCCACCGTCACAGGAGACACACCATGTCGCTCACCCGCAGGGATTTCACCGCAAAGTCAGCGCTGACCGGTGCCGGGGTCGCGCTGGCGGGCAGCGTCGGCGCCCTCGCCACCGCGCCCAACGCCCTCGCCGCCACCGACACCGACACCGACAGTGAGGACTCGGCGGCCGAATACGGCCACGGACACCAGCACCCCGGCGTCGGCTACGGCCCGCTGCTCGCCGACCCGGACGGCCTCCTCGCCCTCCCCGCCGGCTTCAAATACCGCGTCATCACCTACTGCGGGAAAACCAAGCTGGAGTCGGGCGAGTTCACCCCCTCCAACCACGACGGCACGTCCACCTTCGACGGCCCGCGCGGCGCCACCCTCCTCGTCAACAACCATGAGCTGGCCGGCCCCCGCGCCCAGTGGCCCCACCCCGTCCCGCTCACCGAGGGCCTCGTCTACGACCCCGCCGGGGCCGGCGGCTGCACGGTCGTCGAGGTCCGCCGCGACCACGTCGCCGAGTGGGTCGGCATCGCCGGCACCGTCACCAACTGCGCGGGTGGCAACACCCCTTGGGACACCTGGCTCACCTGTGAGGAGACCGAGGACAAGGCCGGCACCAACGGCTTCACCAAGGACCACGGTTACGTCTTCGAGGTCGACCCGGTCGACCGTCGCGCCAACCGAAACCCCAAGCCCATCAAGGCACTTGGCCGCTACGCCCACGAGGCGGTGGTCGTCGACCCCAAGCGCGGCCACCTCTACCTCACCGAGGACGCGTCGGGCCCGAACGGCCTCCTCTACCGCTGGACCCCGCCGGAGCACTTCCACCACGGCCGCGGCAAGCTGCGCACCCTCGCCGACGACGCGGGCGTCCTCCAGGCCTTCAAGTGCTTCGACTCCGGCGGCAAGTTCATCGACGACCTCTCCCGCGCCACGAAGATCGGCACGGTCTACGGCGTCGACTGGATCGACGTCCCCGACCGCGACGCGAAGACGGTCTCGGTCCGCAAGCAGTTCGCCGCCGGAGAGATCACCCGCGCCCGCAAGCTCGAGGGCATGTGGTGGGGCGACGGCGGCACCTACATCGTCTCCTCGTTCGCCCGCACGGAGAGCCCCGTCCAGCACGACGGCGCCGTCTGGTTCTACGACCCCAAGCGCCGCACCCTCACCCTCAAGGTCCTCATCGGCGTCAACCCCGACCCGTCCGTGGACGGCGCGTTCGACGGCCCCGACAACATCACCGTCTCTCCCTACGGCGGCCTCGTCATCGCCGAGGACGGCGAGGGCGTCCAGCACCTGTTCGGCGCGACCGACAGCGGGCGCACGTACCCGATCGCCCGCAACGAACTCAACATCGGCACCGAAGAGAAGCCGGAATACAGCGAGTTCACGGGCGTGACCTTCTCGCCCGACGGCAAGACGCTGTTCGCGAACATCCAGACGCCGGGGATCATGCTGGCGATCACGGGGCCTTGGAAGCGGCAGAAGCGCGGCTGAACTCCCGTACGGAATTAATTGGTTGGCCCCTCCAGCGCTGTGCCTCCTACTCTGAGATCACAACAGCACGCACCTCCCGGTGCGCAGGCGGCGGTTACTTCGTTGTGATCGAAAAAGACACCGCAGCCGTTCTTGATCTCGGGAGGCGCAGCTCATGGTGGGTGCCCGGTGCGCAGGCAACGGTTACTTCATTGGGCCAGACGGTTGCGGGTTCGAGTCCCGTCATCGACTTCGGGTCGGTGTAGCTCAATTGGGTAGAGCATCTGATAAGTCCGTCGCCGCTTTCTGATCTCGGGCACCCACCTTCCGCTGCGTCTTCCTCCGAAACACCAAGGAATTCGGGGGAATTCACCATGGCGCGATTCAACACCAAGGCGGCGAAGACCCAGCCCACTTCGCGGGTCACCTCCACGGGCCGAGTGCTCCGTACCTACCAGGGCGGCCGAGGCAGTGAGCGAGACGCGCGCTCCGAGCTTTTCCTGCTCGCCGTCGCCAACTTCGTCTCCCAGCAGACCTTTTACGAGTCCGGCGACGACCGCGACGACCGCTTCGCCACCCTCGTGCGCGAGCTCGCCGTCACCGACCCGGCCTGGACGGCCGGCCTCCTCGGCTGGCTGCGCGGCGAGGGCAACCTCCGTACGGCCTCCCTCGTGGGCGCCGCCGAGTACGTGAAGGCCCGCCTCGACGCCGGCGCCACCGACGGCCCCTCGAACCGACAGGTCGTCGACTCCGTGCTCCGGCGCCCGGACGAGCCCGGCGAGCTGCTCGCGTACTGGACCACGCGCTACGGCCGCGCCATCCCGAAGCCCGTCAAGCGTGGTGTCGCCGACGCCGTACGACGTCTCTACGGCGGCAAGTCGCTGCTGAAGTACGACACCGCGGCCAAGGGCTACCGCTTCGGCGACATCCTCAACCTGGTGCACGCGGCGCCGGACCCGGACAAGGCGTGGCAGGGCGAGCTGTTCCAGTACGCGCTGGACCGGCGGCACCACCCGGACACCGCCGTACCGCCCGCATCGAACCAAGTCCTCACCGCGCACCGCGAGTTGATGGCGCTGCCGGTCGAGCGGCGACGCGCTGTCGTCACCGCGGCCGACGGCGCGGAGCGGCTCGCGGCGGCCGGGATGACGTGGGAGGCGCTGGCCGGCTGGCTCCAGGGGCCGATGGACAAGGCGGCCTGGGAGGCGGTCATCCCGTCCATGGGCTCGATGGCGCTGGTCCGGAACCTCCGGAACTTCGACGAGGCCGGGGTCTGTGACGAGGTCGCGGCCCAGGTCGCGGCGAAGATCAGCGACCCGACGGAGGTCGCGCGCTCGCGGCAGTTCCCCTTCCGGTACCTCGCCGCGTACCAGCACGCTCCCTCGCTGCGCTGGTCGTACCCGCTGGAGCAGGCGCTCGGCCACTCGCTGGCCAACGTGCCCGCGCTGCCGGGCCGCACGCTGGTGCTCGTGGACCGCTCGGGCTCGATGTTCTTCTCGCGGCTGTCCGACCGCTCGGAGCTCAACCGGGCCGACGCGGCGGCGATCTTCGGCACGGCGCTCGCGCTGCGGGCGGCGGACGCGGACCTCGTCGAGTTCGGCACCACGAGCAAGCGCCTGGACTTCGGCGCGGGCGAGTCAGTGCTCAGGATCCTGGGCCGCTTCGGCGACCTGGGCGGCACCGACACCACCTCGGCGGTCCGCTCGCACTACCGGGGCCAGGACCGGGTGCTGATCGTCACCGACGAGCAGTACGCGTACAGCCGGCACGGCGACCCGACCGCGCAGGTACCGGCCGGGGTGCCGGTCTACACCTGGAACCTCGCCGGGTACCGGGCAGGCCACGGCCCGTCCGGCACGGCGAACCGGCACACCTTCGGCGGCCTCTCGGACGCGGCCTTCCGGATGGTGCCGCTGCTGGAGGCGGCCCGGGACGCGGACTGGCCCTGGGCGGCCTGAAGCGAGGAAGCGAGACATGTGGCCCGCACCCACACATGGGTGCGGGCCACACCCATGTCCGGACATGGGTGTGGGCGAGCCATTGACATCTAACATTTCAGTTCTAGTATTCGTTTCATGGAAGCCCTACGGCCCGTTCCGCGCACCCTCCTCCGCGACCGCGCCTACGAAGCGATCCGCGACGCCATCGTGGCCGGGGAGATCGAGCCCGGGTCTGTGGTGCGCGACGCCGATCTCGCCGAGCGGCTCGGGTTGTCGCGCGCGCCGGTGCGCGAGGCGTTCTCGCGGCTGGTGGAGGAGGGCCTGCTGGAGAGCAAGCCGCAGAGCTACACCCGGGTGACGCCGGTCGTGGCCGCCGAGGTGCGGGACGCCGCCGCCGTGGTCGGGGCCATGCACGAGTTGGTGACGCGCGTCGCCGTACCCCTCCTGCGGGACACGGACGTTGACGTGATGCGCGCGGCCAACGACCGGTTCGCCGCCGCCGTGGCCGCCGGTGACGTGGACGCGGCCCTGCGCGCCGACGACGAACTCCACGACGTACCGGTGCGGGTGAGCGGCAATCGCGCCGCCGCCGCCACCATCGCCCGTTACACCCCGCTCATCCGCCGACTGGAGCGACGACGCTTCGGCGAGGGCGGCTCATGCCGCTCGGCCGGACTGCACGAGCGGCTGATCGAGGCCTGCGCCGAAGGCGACACGGACGGTGCGGTCCGCGTCACGGCCGACATCTGGCACACCCTCGCAGACCTGGCCGACGCCGACTGACCCTGGAGAACTCATGTCCCTTTCCTCGTACGACCGTTACCCCCTCCTCTTCGGCCCCTCGCCCGTCCACCCCCTGGAGCGCCTCACCGCCCACCTCGGCGGCGCCGCCCTGTGGGCCAAGCGCGAGGACTGCAACTCCGGTGTCGCGTACGGCGGCAACAAGACCCGCAAGCTGGAGTACCTCGTCGCCGACGCCCTCGCGAAGGGCTGCGACACCCTCGTGTCGATCGGCGGCGTGCAGTCCAACCACACCCGCCAGGTCGCGGCCTGCGCCGCCCGCGCCGGGCTCAAGTGCGTGCTGATCCAGGAGAGTTGGGTGGAGTGGCCCGACTCCGTCTACGACAAGGTCGGCAACATCCTGATCAGCCGCCTCGCCGGAGCGGACGTACGGCTGGTGAAGGCCGGGTTCGGCATCGGCTTCAAGGAGAGCTGGGAGCAGGCTCTGCGGGAGGTCGAGGAAGGCGGCGGCAAGCCGTACGCCATCCCGGCCGGCGCCTCCGACCACCCGCTCGGCGGCCTCGGCTTCGCCAACTGGGCCCACGAAGTCGCCCAGCAGGAACAGGAGTTGGGCGTCTTCTTCGACACCGTGGTGGTGTGCTCGGTGACCGGGTCCACCCAGGCCGGCATGGTCGCCGGGTTCCGGGCGCTGGAAGAAGCGGGCGGGCGCGAGCGCCGGGTGCTCGGCATCGACGCCTCGGCGAAGCCCGCCGAGACCCGCGAACAGGTGGCCCGCATCGCCCAGGGCACCGCCCAACTGATCGGCGTCAAGCGCGAGTTGACCCTCGACGACGTCGAACTGGACGACCGCTACCACGCCGGCATCTACGGCATCCCCGACGAGACCACCCTGGAGGCGATGCGCCTCGCCGCCCGCACCGAGGGGATGGTCACCGACCCCGTTTACGAGGGCAAGTCCATGGCCGGGATGATCGACCTGGTCGCCCGCGGTGAGATCGCCGCCGACTCCACCGTGCTCTACGCCCACCTCGGCGGACAGCCCGCGCTGAACGCGTACAGCGCGCTGTTCTAGGCAGGCCCCGCAGTCCCCTCAGTCCTCTTTAGGCAGTCCCCTCGGTCCGCTCGGGTTTCCTGCCGGTGATCACCAGCGCCGACACCAGCAGCGCGGTCAGGGCGATCAGCGCGCCGACGCCGAACGCGCGGGCCGACCCGTGGACGAGGATCTCGGACGGTGACCCGGTCGCGTGCCGGGTCGCCGTACCGAACACCGTGACCAGGATGGACAGTCCGAGGGTGCCGCCGAGCCACTGGAGGGTCTGGAGGAGACCCGACGCGGCGCCCGCCTCACGGGGCTCGATGCCCGCGAGGATCGTCACGTTGAGGGGCATGAAGCTGAGGCCGACGCCCAGGCCCATCAGGAACAGGGGACCCAGCAGGCCGGTCAAGTAGCCGTCGCCGGGGCGGAGTTGCCACAGCCACGTCGCCGATGCGACGAGCACGGCCATGCCGGTGAGCAGGATCGGCTTGGCACCGAAGCGGGCCAGCAGGCGCGGTACGACACGCACGACCGTGAACATCGCCAGCGTCATCGGCAGGAACGCGAAGCCCGCGCGCAACGGGCTGTAGTCCAGGACCCGTTGGCTGATCAGGGTGAGGAAGTAGAACGCGCCGAACATGCCCGCCGGCAGCAGCAGGATGCCCGCGTAGCCACCCGCTCGGTTGCGGCTCGCGAACAGGCGCAGCGGCATGATGGGTTGGGCGGCGCGGGACTCGACCAGGGTGAAGCCCGCCAGCAGGGCCGCCGCGAAACTGAACCCCAACTGCGCCTGCGTATCGCCCCAGCCGTCCGACGAGACCCGGATGAACGCGTACACCAGTGAGGTCATCCCGGCGGTGCCGGTGAGCGCGCCCGCCGCGTCGAACCGGCCCGCGTGGCGCGGGGGTTCGGCGACGAAGCGGGGGAGGGCGGTGGCCACCGCGACGCCGATCGGCACGTTGATCAGCAGGGCCCAGCGCCAGGACGCCCAGGAGGTCAGCATGCCGCCGATGACCAGGCCTATCGAGGCGCCGATGCCCGCCATGGAGGAGTAGATGCCGAGCGCGTGGTGACGGCGCGGGCCCTCCGGGAAGTTGGTGGTGATCAGGGCGAGCGTGTTGGGTGCGATGAGCGCGGCGCCCACGCCCTGCAGCGCGCGGGCCGCGAGCAACCAGGCGCTGTCGGTGGCGAGTCCGCCGAGCAGGGAGGACGTCGCGAAGAGCAGCACGCCGATGGTGAGCGTACGGCGCCGCCCGACGATGTCGCCGACCCGGCCGCCCAGCAGAAGCAGTCCGCCGAAGGCGAGCGTGTAGGCGTTGAGGACCCAGGACAGGCCGGTGGGGCTGAAGTCGAGGTCCTTCTGGATGTCCGGCAGCGCTACGTTGACGACAGTGGAGTCGACGCCGACCATCAAATAGGCCGTGACGACGACGAAGAGGACGGTGCCGAGCCTGGCGGTTCGGGGTGGTGCGGAGAGAGGATCGACGGTGGTGGACGGTGCGGACGGGCTGGACATGGAGTTCTCCCGTTCTGGCGTCCCCGGCTGAGACATGTGCGGGCAGCACGGACTGCCCGCAGCGGTAAGCGGGGACTGTCTCCGTTTAGTACTCGGTAAGATACGGAGACAGTCCCCGGTTCGCAAGGAGTATCTGGATGGCGCAGGTCAGACCCATGCGCGCGGACGCCCGGCGCAACTATGACCGACTGCTGAAGGTGGCGGCGGAGGCTTTCGCCGAGCACGGGGAGAACGCGTCCCTCGACGACATCGCCAAGCGCGCGGGCGTCGGGTCAGGGACGTTGTACCGGCATTTCCCCACCCGGCAGGCGCTGTTGGAGGCGGCCTACGTCGACCGGATCGAGGCGCTCGGGACCCGCGCCGACGAGCTCGCGAAGGAGCTGCCGCCGGGCGAGGCGCTGGCCGAGTGGCTGTACGAGGTCTGCGTCGGCACGATCCAGGTGCGCGGTATGAAGGCCCTGCTGGGCTCGGCCGTCGCGGACGGCAGCAATCTCGCGCTCACGGCCTGCGGTACGCATATGAAGGGCGCGACGCAGCGGTTGGTGGAGGCGGCACAGCGGGAGGGGACCCTGCGTCAGGACATCGAGCCGATCGAGGTCCTGCGGTTGGCCCACGGGGTGTCCACGGCTTCCGAACTGGCGGACGGCCAGGGGAAGTCCATCCGCCGCTATCTGTCCCTGCTGACGGACGGGCTACGGCCCGCTGCCGGGTCGGAGTGAACGCCGGGCGCCCCTCGGAAGGAGCGCCCGCAGCGGTCGTAGGACTGTGTCTGTGGTGGTTACAGCGCTTGGGCCGCCGGTTTCACCATGCCGCGCACCGTGCGGGACTTCACGAAGTCGCCCATCGCGGTCATGTCCCACTCGCCGGTGAACTGCTTGACCAGCTTGGCCATCATCACGCCCGTCTGGGACTCGGCGTTGGTGAGGTCGAAGCGGACCAGTTCCTCGCCGGTCGCGGCGTCCAGGAGGCGGCAGTAGGCCTTGGCGACCTCGGTGAACTTCTGGCCGGAGAAGGAGTTGACCGTGAAGACCAGGCCGGTGACGTTCTCGGGGATGCGGCCGAGGTCGACCACGATCACCTCGTCGTCACCGCCGCCCTCGCCCGTCAAGTTGTCACCGGAGTGCTTGATCGCGCCGTTCAGGATCGACAGCTTGCCGAAGTAGCAGCTGTCGACGTGGTTGCGCTGCGGGCCGTAGGCGATGACCGAGGCGTCCAGGTCGATGTCCTTGCCGCGGTACGCGGGCTCCCAGCCGAGGCCCATCTTGACCTGGGAGAGGAGCGGGCGGCCGCCCTTGACCAGGGAGACGGTCTGGTTCTTCTGGAGGCTGACGCGGCCCTTGTCGAGGTTGATCTTTCCGGCGCCGAGCGGGGGTGCGGCGGGCGGCGGCGGGGGAGTCGCGGGAGCGACGGGAGCTGCTGCGGCCTGCGGTGCGGGCGGGGCCACCGGAGCTGGAACCGCTGCCGGAGCCGCGGCCGGTTCCTCCACCGAGACGCCGAAGTCCGTGGCGATGCCCGCCAGGCCGTTCGCGTAGCCCTGGCCGACCGCGCGGGCCTTCCAGACGCCGTTGCGCAGATAGATCTCGACGACCACCAGTGCCGTCTCGGCGCCGAGCTGCGGGGGTGTGAAGGTGCCCAGCACGCTGTTGTCGTCCGCGTTGCGGATCGTGGCCGTGGGTTCGACGCCCTGGAAGCTCTGGCCGGCCGCGTCCGGGCTGGCGGTGACGACGATCTTCTCGATGCCCGGCGGGACGGCGCCGGTGTCGACGGTGATCGCGTCGGGTGCCGTACCGCCGCCGGAGCGGTAGGTCACGCCGGGGCCCGTCGGCTGGTTGTAGAAGATGAAGTCGTCGTCGGAGCGCACCTTGCCGTCGCCCGTGAGCAGCAGGCCCGATACGTCGAGCCGCACCGGGGCGGCGACGTCCACCGTCACGCGCGCGGCGGAGAGAGGGATGTTCGAGCCGGGGGTCATAGCTGTCATGACTCGTGAACGACCGAGACCATTTTGCCGTTCCCTTACCAAGCGACCAATTGGCCAACCCTTGACACCACCGGCTCGAAACCGCCCTCGATCCCTCCTGCGGACTCCCCTGAACCCTTCTGCGGACTAGGGAATCACCACGATCTTCCGCCCCACCCCCGCCGCGAACTGCTCCAGCGCCTGCGGATACCGCTCCAGCTCGATCCGGTCGCTGATGAAGATCTCCGGGTCGAGGACGCCGTTCGCGAACAGCTCCGCCGCCCGTTCGAAGCTGTGCAGCACCGCCATGGAACCGGTGATGGTGATCTCCTGGTTGTAGATGCGGTACGGGTCGATCGACACCCGGGTCGCGTAGTCGGCCACCCCGAACTGCAGGAACGTGCCGGCCTTCGCCACCCGCCCCAGGCCGTCCTGGATCGCCGCCGCGTTGCCGGTCGCGTCGACCACGAGGTCCCAGCCCTGCGGCCGGTCCAGCTCGTCCGCGTTCGCCGCGGAGCCGGAGACACCGAGCGTGCGGGCCGTCTCCAGGCGGGCCGGGTTCAGGTCCACGATGTCGACGCTCGCCGCGCCGGTGCGCTTGGCCAGCTCCAGCATCATCAGGCCCATGGTCCCGGAGCCGTAGATCAGGACGTGTGCGCCGAGGCGGGACTTGAGGACGTCGTAGCCGCGCACCGCGCACGACAGGGGTTCGACGAGGGCCGCGTCCTGGGTGCGGACGTGCTCGGGGAGCTTCACGCAGTTTGCCACCGGGGCGAGTGCGTACTGGGCCGCGCCGCCCGCCGTGGTGACGCCGATCGCGGCCCAGCGTTCGCAGAGGTTGTTGTGGCCGTTGCGGCACTGCCGGCACTCGTAGCAGTAGAGGGATGGGTCTACGGCTACTTGGTCGCCGACCGAGACCTCGGTGACCTGGGTGCCGACCGCGACGATCTCGCCGGCGAACTCGTGGCCCGGCACGATCGGCAGCTTGGGCGCGAACTCGCCCTGGAGGATGTGCAGATCGGTGCCGCACAGCCCGCAGGCGGCGACCTCGACGACGACCTCGCGGGGGCCCGGCGTCGGGTCGGGGACCTCGGTGACGACGGCGCGGCCCACGGACTCGATGACGGCGGCCTTCATTTCACGGCTCCCAAGGAGAGGCCCTGGACCAGCTTGTCCTGGGCGGCGAACCCTGCGGCGAGCACCGGCAGGGAGACGACGAGCGACGCGGCGCACACCTTGGCCAGGAACAGGCCCTGGCTGGTGATGAAGCCGGTCAGGAAGACGGGGGCGGTCTCGGCGACCACACCCGTGAGGACCCGGGCGAACAGCAGCTCGTTCCAGCTGAAGATGAAGCAGATCAGGGAGGTCGCCGCGATACCGGGGAGGGCGATCGGGGCCACCACGCGCGCGAGGATGGTCGGCAGCCGCGCGCCGTCGATCTGCGCCGCCTCGATGACGGCGACCGGGACCTCGGCGAGGAACGACTGCATCATCCACACCGCGATCGGCAGGTTCATCGAGGTGTAGAGGATGACCAGGAGCCAGATGTTGTCCAGCATCCCGGCGTTCTTCGCGAACAGGTAGATCGGCAGCAGGCCCGCCACCACCGGGAGCATCTTCGTGGACAGGAAGAAGAACAGGACGTCGGTCCACTTCTTCACCGGGCGGATCGACAGCGCGTAGGCCGCCGGGAACGCCAGCACCAGCACGAAGAGTGTCGAAGCCACGGACGCGACCAGCGAGTTGACGAGCGCGGGCCAGGGGCTCGCGCCGCCGCCCGTGCCGAAGAACTCCCGGTAGCCGCTCAGGGTGAGGGCGGCCCCGAAGGACGGCGGGTTGGTCGCCGCGTCCGTCTCCGAGTGGAAGGACGTCAGCGCCATCCAGGCGATGGGCAGGAAGAACACGATGCCGAGAAGCCAGGCCACCAGGCCGAGGCCCGCTCCTTTACGGCGGTCACGCACGCGTACGGCGATGCTGCTCATGCGCGGGACGCCTCCTCACGGAACAGGGACGACACGACGCGCAGGGCGAAGGTCGCGATGATGATCGAGCCGATGACGACCAGGACACCGGCCGCCGAGGCGAGGCCGTTCTCGTGCGCCTGGTAGAAGCTCTGGTAGACGGTGTAGGGCAGGTTGGCGGTGCCCAGGCCGCCCGACGTGATGGTGAAGACCGCGTCGAAGTTCTGGACGATGTAGATCGAGCCCAGCAGGGCCCCGAGTTCGAGATAGCGGCGCAGATGCGGGAGCGTCAGATAGCGGAAGACCTGCCAGTCGCTGGCGCCGTCCACTTTCGCGGCCTCGATCTGCTGGTGGTCGCGGCTCTGGAGGCCGGCCAGCAGGATCAGCATCATGAACGGCGTCCACTGCCACACCAGGGAAGCCTCGACCGCGAGCAGCGGGGTGTTGGAGATCCAGTCCGGCTGTGGGCCGCCCACATAGTGCAACAGCCCATTGAACAGGCCGTATTCAGGGTTGTAGAGCACATGCTTCCAGAGCAGGGCCGCGGCCACCGGCACCACCAGGAACGGGGCGATCAGCAGCGTGCGGACAAAGCCCCGGCCCTTGAACTTCCGGTCCAGGAGCAGGGCGAGCAGCAGGCCGAAGATCAGGCTGGCCACCACCACCGCCACGGTGAGCAGGACGGTCGTCCACACCGAGTGGCGCAGGTCGGCGTCGGTCAGGACCTGCTGGTAGTTGTCGAAACCGGTGAAGTGCCGGGCCTTCGGGTAGAGCGCGTTCCAGTCGAAGAAGGAGATCACCAGCGTGGCCACGAACGGGAGTTGGGTCACGACGATCATGAAGATCAGGGCGGGGAGCAGGGGGGCGCGGGTGGCCCAGGCGCGCAGCTTGTCCGATGGCTGTCGCGCGGTGCGGGTCGGACTGGTGGCCAGCGGGGCCGTTGTCGTGGCGGTCATCGTCCCTCGTACTCCTTGGAGATCTTCTCGGCGAGTTTCTGGGACTTCTTCAGGGCCGAGTCGACGGACTGCCGTCCGGCGATGGCCGAACTGATCTCCTGGGAGACCTTCGTACCGAGGTCGGTGAACTCGGGGATGTCGACGAACTGGATGCCGGGCGCGGGCCGCGGCTGTACGCCCGGGTCATTGGGCTTGGCGCCCTCGATGGCTTCCTTCGTCTGCTCCTGGAAGGCGGCGGCCTCTTTCACGTACTCGGGGTTCGTGTACGTCGAGGCGCGCTTCCCGGCCGGCACGTTGGCCCAGCCGTCCTTCTCGCCGACCAGCTGCTCGTACTGCTTGCCGGACGCCCAGGACACGAACTTCCAGGCCTTGTCGGAGTTGTGGGACGCCTTCTGGATGCCCCAGGCCCACGTGTAGAGCCAGCCGGAGGAGTCGGTCTTCTCGACCGGGGCGGGGACGTAGCCGATCTTGCCCTTCACCGGGGAGCCCTTGGCCTCCAGCGAACCGGCCGCCGAGGTGGCGTCGTACCACATGGCGACCTTGCTCTGCGTGATGTTGTTGAGGCACTCGGCGAAGCCGGACTGGGCCGCGCCGGACTCGCCGTGCTTGCGGACGAGGTCGACATAGAACTTCGTCGCCTGCTCGAAGCCGGGGGAGTCGAGCTGCGCCTTCCAGTTCTTGTCGAACCAGGTGCCGCCGAAGGTGTTCACGACGGTGGTCAGCGGCGCCATCAGCTCGCCCCAACCGGGCAGCCCGCGCAGGCAGATGCCCTTCATGCCCGGCTTGGCGCCGTCGACCTTGGCGGCGATGTCGGCCACCTGGGTCCAGGTCGGGTGCGCGGGCATGGTGAGGCCCTTGTCGGCGAGCACGTCCTTGCGGTACATCAGGAAGGACGACTCGCCGTAGAACGGCTGCCCGTAGAGCTTGCCGTCGTCGGCGGTCAGGGACTCGCGCATCGGCTTGAGGATGTCCTGCTCGTCGTAGGCCGGGTCCTTCGCCACGTACGAGTCCATCTCGTGCAGCCAGCCGTTGCGGGCGTAGATCGGGATCTCGTAGTTGGAGAGGGTCGCGACGTCGTACTGGCCGGCCTGGTTGGCGAAGTCCTGGCTGATCTTGTCGCGGACGTCGTTCTCGGGCAGCACCGTGAAGTTGACCTTGATGCCGGTCTCCTTCGTGAAGTTCGGTGCCAGTTTCTGGAGTTCGGTCATCTGGGGGTTGTTGACCATCAGGACGTTGATCGAGTTGCCGCCTGATCCGGCGCCGCCCGCTCCGACCCAGCAGCCGGAGAGCAGCGGGGCGAGCAGCGTCCCTACGGCGGCCAGGGCGAGCGTGGCTCGCGGCGGCCGTCGTCGGCTCTGGGTTCGCATGGATCGCTCCTGCAGTAAGGGGAGTTGGACTTATGGGGTGACAAAGGCGCCGCCGGGCATGGCTGCGCCCTACGTAGTGACTCAGTTGGTTTTTCAAACGGCGTTCTGGACGCGCCCGATGCTTGTGACGCTCTAGACGCGTATGACCTGTGGCCCCAGCAATGAGTAGCGGTGGGCTTCGGCCGACGGGAGCAGCGTGCTCGTGACGATCGTCTCCAGGGCGCCGATCTCGGCGAACCGGCAGAAACTGACCGCCCCGAACTTGGTGTGCACGCCCGCGAACACGGTGCGCCGGGCGGCGCGGATGGCCTGTGCCTTGACCTCGCTGACGGCGGGGTCGGGCGTGGTCAGGCCGTGTTCGCGGGAGATGCCGTTGGCGCCGATGAAGGCGAGGTCGAGGACGAAGCCGGCGAGCATCTTCGTCGTCCAGTGGTCCACGGTCGCCAGGGTGCCGTGCCGGACCCGGCCGCCGAGCAGCAGCACCGAGGTGTTCTCCGACTCGGCGAGCACGCCCGCCACGGGCAGGGACGCGGTGACCACGGTCAGTGGTCGGTCCCTGGGCAGCGCCTCGGCGATGAGCTGTGGGGTGAAGCCCTCGTCGACGAAGACGGTCTCGGCGTCCCCGAGCAGCTCGGCCGCGGCGATCGCGATCCGGCGCTTCTCCGGGACATGGCTGGTGGCGCGGAAGGCGAGCGTCGTCTCGAAACCGGCGCTCTCCACGGGGTAGGCGCCGCCATGTGTCCTGCGGACCAGCCCGTGGTCCTCCAGGGCGCGCAGATCGCGCCGTACGGTCTCCTTGGCCACGCCCAGCTCCGCGGCGAGCGCGGTGACGTCGACCGAGCCGGTGCGGCGCGCGGCCCGCACGATCTCCCGCTGACGCTCCTCCGCCGAACTCGTGCTCATGGCCGACACCACCTTCCCGCTCACTGGAGTACTGCCCGTTCGGGCCCGGTGCGACCCTTGGGGGAAGTTCTACAGCGGGTGCGCGGCACTGACCAGGCCTGTTGCACGCCCGATGCTGCCCGTGTGTGACCGTTTACCGCGCGGTGTGCCCGTCGCGGACCTGCGCGGCTGTCCGCCCGGGCGTGAGATCGGGCAGCGTCCGTGCCCGAACATGCCTGCGGGCGGGCCCGTTCGGTGCCCGCCCGCGTCTCCGGAGACCCGTTTCCCGTCAGTACGACCGGATGTACGGCCCGTGTCAGTACCGCCAGTGTCAGTACCGCCCGTGTCAGTACGGCCAGATCGGCGGGTCGTTCACGAAGTGGCCGCCGAGATAGGCGTGCGCCTCGACTCCAGGCCGGAGCTCGCCCTGTTCGGCGACGATCTTCTCGGCGTACGGCTCGGAGTCGTCCTGCGGCTCGTAACCGAGCGCCCGCGCGGTCGACAGGTCCCACCACAGGCGGGTGTTGGCGGAGGAGCCGTAGACGACGGTGTGCTGTACGTCCTCGGCGGTGAGGGCCGCGTGGAAGAGGCGGGCGCCGTCGGCGGGGCTCATCCAGATCGACAGCATGCGCACGCTGCTGGGCTCGGGGAAGCAGGAGCCGATGCGCACGGAGACGGTCTCCAGGCCGTGCTTGTCCCAGTAGAGCTGCGCCAGGTCCTCGCCGAAGGACTTGGAGAGGCCGTAGAAGGTGTCGGGGCGGTGCGGGGTGTCGATGGGGATGAGCGGGTCGCCGGCTTCGGGCCTCGGGGTGTAGCCCACCGCGTGGTTGGAGGAGGCGAAGACGATGCGGGGGACGCCCTCCT
>Ga0307517_10005427_pt1 | contig 19213 bp, 10 predicted proteins | sample 23_EM_MG_FD_194515 | JGI IMG/M metagenome (GOLD analysis project Ga0307517, IMG submission 194515) | Populus trichocarpa ectomycorrhiza microbial communities from riparian zone in the Pacific Northwest, United States - 23_EM | ecosystem: Host-associated > Plants > Roots > Unclassified | place... | reverse complement strand
ATTGCATGTTCTTACTGTGTTTTCTATTGAGCCCTACAAGAACACCAAACGCATAGATTCCACCAAACGCACCCTAAATTAAGGTTTCATAATTGACTTCTGGTATTTTTTTTTTTTTTTTTTTTGCAGGATTGGGCAGCAAATTGAAGAATAGGAACTTTAGTTGCGTAATCGCCTGTTTTACATAAACCCAGTGCAAGTAATAAAATTATTAACGAAATTTTGTTATGACTGACTTGTTAGAAGAAGAAATTCTCTCCTGGAACCCTACTTTGGCATGACCGTAGCTGTGTAATCACCTGTTTGAGGAAAATTATTACGTGGACTTGTTCTATCATGTTGACGTGCTAACCAAAGTTTACGCAATGCATCATAGATCAAATCACAAAAGATTATTGGACTGGAATTTTTGTTTCAACAATTGAGGCAGTGAAGGCTCACAAGAAGGCTATTCTTTTTGCTTGTTTTTTTTTTTTATGAATAGGATCATAAATAAATTTTAATGAAGAAAGATGAGGATTACAGCAGAAATAACGCAGAGCATGACCAAGACAGAACCTCCAGCAAGGAGATGGAAGTAGCAGAACCCAAGTCTAAACTAGCTAACCTTGCAAAAATACAGCACAAGATCCATCCATCAAAGAAAGAAATTAAGAGGCATAATCGATCCCAACAAACTACCTCCTCATAAATAGAGATAACAAAGCCATCACCGTACAAAGCTCAAAAGAGAAACTGCGAAATAACACAGCAGCAGCAGCTGAGCTAAAGGAAGGAAAACCAGGAAGGCTAGTTGCCTCAACCAGATAGTGGAAGAAAACTAGATGTCTTCCGAATAATGGAATCACTGAGCTAAGGGCTCCAAACTATTATGATCTTAAACAAGCTTCCAAAACCAATAAAAAACAAAGCATGGTGTGGATTGCGCCACCTTATAATTTCAATACAATACCGAAATCATGAAACAGACATAACGATAATCTTGTTTAAAAAATCTGTGCATCGATCAAAGGGGGATCATCAACTTCACTAGTTCCTTCCAGCATCTGTGTAACCTTGTTCATTGATGGTCGAAGAGTTGGGTTAGGACATATGCACCATAAACCCACCAAGACCATTCTTTCAAACCTGCAAAAATCTTCCAGGACTTCAGAATCATGGCTGACAATGGCGTGTAAGTTACCAGCTCTCACATTGCATAGAACCCAGTCAATTAGAATCATCTCGTTATCCTCTGTTGATTCATTAACTTGATGCAACTCTATGTGCTTTCTACAAAAAATAATCTCCAGCAACACGACCCCAAAGCTGTAAACATCAACTTTGGTAGTCACAGGAGCATTTTTTAGCCATTCAGGTGCCATGTATCCCATTGTTCCTCTAACTTTGGTGCTCGTTCGAGTCTGGTCTTTTTTCAAGAGCTTTGCTAGGCCAAAATCAGCTATCTTGGCTGTGTAATTTTTGTCAAGAAGAACATTTTGCGGCTTTATGTCACAATGAATGATCTGCGTCTCACACTCTTCATGCAAGTACAGTAAACCTCTTGCAATTCCATACACAGTTTCAGCCCTTTGATCCCAACTGGGCCTCCTCTCCTCTCCAAACAGAAAATCCGATAACGTACCATTCTTCACTAGCTCATAAACTAAAAGCCGGTGATTTTTCTCATTACAAAAACCCACCAGCCTTACAAGATTCTTGTGGTGAGTTAGTCCAATTACTTGGACTTCTGTTAAGAATTCCTTCTCACCTTGTTCAATGACCTTTTCAAGCTTCTTGACAGCAATCTCAACCTCTTCAGCCTCCAAGGTTAACACCCCACTATAGACAGTTCCGAAAGCACCTCTCCCAAGTTTGTTCCTTAAACCATTCGTTGCTTGAAGCAATTCCTGGAATGAAAATGCCTTCAAATTGATCTCTACAGGCTTTGGCACTGGGAGCTGCTTTTTACTAATGTAAGGCTGAGCAAGAGGGTGATGATAAATGGAAATGGTGGCAAAGAGTAACGTCATTATTGAACATAATAATAAGCCTGCTAGAAGAGCAATCCAAGAAGGAGAATCATCATCTTTGTCTTGAATTTGATTGTTGTTGTTTGCCTTGGGAATTTTTATAAACGCCACTATATTATTAGTAGAAGGGATGCTCCTTCTAGCATTAAGCAAAGGCGTTCTCTTCTTGTAACACACAGACTCGACCAAGACGCCAGCCACAGCAAAACAGTCGTCCATTATCGCCTTCCTGCATTCTTCTACATCGGCTGGTGTGACTCTGGCCATATCTGCAAATGCACCGTTTGGAAAATCAGCATTATCTATCTCTTCAAGAGTGAAATTTGAAGCCGAAGAATTCGGAGCACAGAAATCTATCACCGTATCAGGATAGCATCCTTTTGAGGGAATGCTTGGATCCCATGGTGAGTAGCCAGGCAAACAATCACAGTTGATTGTTGTGTTATCAATCGAAGTGCAGAAGCCATAAACTCCACAGATATTAAACGGTATGCAAGGTTCAGCTTTAATACTCTCTGGCTCCCACACAACGGTCCACCCGCTTCCATTTTCTTTGTGGTAAACAAACTGTTGAAGATTTCCATGGTCATTGATCGTTGCTCGGTGATAGTAATCTCCAATCGGAGTGGGAACTTGACTTGTCATACGATACGTAATTGAAGTGTGATTCACAACATACATAAAAGCTGTACTCTGGTTGAAAATCAGGCTCACATTTTGGTTTCCTTCTGTCAAAGTGAACCAGTAACCAGGATCAGCGAACTTGTATGCAGACATAACAACATTACCATCCATTTGAAGCTCTAACATGTACTGCCCAGTCGAGTAGTCAACTGTTCCATTTGCATTAGAGTAGAGTTTTTTGCCCATTACTAGGACCTGGCCTAATAAAATGGTGTTTGTTGGAGAATCAAAGCTTTGCCAGATAACTTCGGAAGAATTGGTTTTTACAACAAAATTGCCATCATTTTGCATCAGAGCAGAACTAGCACCGAAAGTTCCATTGTATATTAAGTATCCAGTTCCATTTGAGTGTGTAAGAACAAGCTGGCCATCGAGTGTGAAATTGATGGTTGATCCAGTTCGAGCTGGATCATCACGGTTCGCTGACCAAACTAGTGTTCTTTCTGGGATTTTGTCAAACCAGATTCCAACAAGGAACATGCCATTAAGAAGAGGATAGAACCCAAAAGCAAAATCACCAGAGGGTGATCGCCACGAAGAATTAGTCCCAGCAGTGATGCTGGCACCCAAGTTTATTGTGTTAGTGGTTATCTGGGGTTGCGCTAAAGAACAAAGAAAGGAAAGAACAAATGGAAGACACCATAAAACAATAGAAACCATTGTTACTGAGAAAACAGAATCAGTAGGCCAGAAAACCATAGAGAAACAACATTTTAACTCAATTTATAGCAGAGATATTACATCCTGGTACTGCATGATGACTCGGGATAATTCACCTCATAAGTCAAATCATGAAGAGTGGGCAAGCTCGTACACCAGAGATAAGCGGTCAATGACTCAGCCAAAAGGTTACCATAACCCATATCTTTCACATCGCATGTCAAACTCAACCGCTTGGAAAAATCATTCCAACTTTTGACGTTTGCTGCAATAGTTGCTGGTCCTTAGAAGCTGGAGGCAGTCAACACCGTGCAAGGCGGGCAGAAGAAAACCATGTAATGGAAACTAAAAATCTTACAACTTCCAGAGTTCCTGAAGACTAAAAAAATAGTACTTTACTAGTCAGCCAGTGCGCTGCCGTGGGGAAAAGTCCAGTGAATCATCGTAGTGCTGACCCAGTAAAAACCTCATTTAATTTTTTTAAAAGAAAAAATTATTTAAAACAAAGTTGATTTAAATTTTTTTTATTTTAAAAAATATTGAAACTACACCGAACTAAACATGGGCTTGACAATATTTTTTTTAGATCTAATTCACTTAGATATTGTTGATTTAAAATTTATGCAAACTAGAGGTGAAAAAAAGTATTATATTACTTTTATATGTATAATTGCACAAGATATTGGTATACATATTTGTTTAAAAGCAAAGATAAAATTCTTGAAATATTTAAATATTATAAAAATAAAGTTGAAAATCAATTTGGTAAGAAAATAAAGACAATAAAAAGTGATAGAGATGAAGAATATAAAATACTTTTTAGTAAATTATGTTTGCAAAATAGTAATATCCACAAAATTACTGCTTCTTATTTACCTCAACAAAATGACATTGCGGAATGTAAAAACTGAACATTAAAAGAAATAATGAATGTTATGTTTATAAGTTCAGGAGTACCTTAGAACTTGTAGGGATGATTTTAATTGTCAATTATATGCTTAACAACCCTATAAAAAGCTAGAGAAAACATTATATGAATTGTAGAAAGCTAGATGACCTTCCTATAAATACCTTAGATTCTAGGGGTGCCTTGCAAAGTTGGTAGTACCTAATCCCAAAAATGTCAAGATGAGACCTAAAACTATAGATTTTGTTTTTATTGAATATGTTTACAATAGTAGTGCATATCAATTTCTTATATATAAGTCAAGTATTGAGAATATTCATTTTAATACTATTATAGAATCAAGGAATGTTATATTCTTTGAAAATGTGTTTTCATTTAAAAAAATACAAGAAAATCATTTACTTAAAAAAATGATTGAGGCTAGCTTAAGCAGTCATCGTTAATCGAAAGATGATGAAGTTGAGCTTATAAGGAGTAAAAGAACAAAAATAATCAAAATATTTGGTCATCATTTTCTAACATACTTCTTAGAAAATGAACCTCAAACTTACTATAGAGAAATGTCCTGTTTGGAAACTTTCTATTGGAAAAAGATACTTTGATGCGAACCTTGTGATCACGTAGTCACACAACCCACAATCAAGATTGAGATCTGATCCCGGAAAGCTGAAAAAGATCTGATAGGAGTGTGATATAATGAAAACCTGTTCCAAGGCACCAACACTATTGAAATGAAGTAGAATGACGCCACGAAACCAGTTAATCTTCAATAAGTCAGATTCAATTCATTCAAGAATTGAAGAATGCAAGAATCACTCTCACACGTTAAAACTGAAAAATTTAGAAGTAATATTCATCAATGGTTGCCGAAATTTAGGTTACATGTGTTTAAATAGTTCTTAAAAATTAACCCTAATGGATCTACCATTGTGGGTTGAATTGACCCACATACAAAATTGACCCAAAAACCTTAAACTAAAAAGCACATAATATGATCCAAACAAGTCTTGGATCCTAACTCAAAACAAAGTTTAAACTAAGCTCAAACATGAAAGAAAATAATAAAAATAATTAATTTGTCATTAAATAATATCAGCCCTTCTTTTCTTATGTAGCTAAGATGAATAAGGAATCCTTATAAAAAAGGATTCTAGAACATTAATGAATCGTTGTCACTCTTGAAAAATATGTTTAAGCTCATTAAAGATTCTTGTGGAACTAGAAAATTTCCAAAACAAGTTGTCACATCTTTTTAGAAAAAGGATCTTTGCCAAATAGAAAGTTCACATGTCAAAAGAAAGTAAATAATAAAATTCATACAGGTTATTCTGACCTATATCGCAAGTCCTTTCCAAACTCCGATTCATCTGAAACTTTACCCTAAATATAGAAAAATACCTCTAGAATCTTAAAGTTTCACCTCGATCCAACAATTGAATTCGGCGTTATGCTAAATAGCGTAAAATTAGATGGTAGAAAATTTTACGTCAAAATCCAAATCTGACCTTGCTTGGGTCGTATTATAAGGCTGAACGATATCACAGTTAGTAGTGAAATAAAATCTATTATGAACAATCATACATGAGAAATAATGAATCTTCCACTTGGAAGTAAGTCATTAGACTATAAGTGGATCTTCAAAATGAAGATAAAAACTAATGACACTATTAACAAATACAAATAAGATTTGTGGTTTAATAATTCAAGCAATAAGAAGATGTGGAGTATTTTAACTCATATTCGTCTATGTCAAGAATAACTTTTATATGAATGTTGATAGTCATGACCTCTTTTAACAAGCTTAAGATACATCAAATAGATGTAAGATCAACTTTATTAAATGGTAACCTTAATAAAAAAAAATTACATGGAACAACTTGAAGGGTTTGTTGTTAATGAATAATAACTAAAAGTTTGTGAGTTTGTCAAATCATTATATGGTTTGAAAAATACATCTAACGAATGGCATGAAAAATTCAAAAAGATCATGTTATCAAATAAGTTTAAAATCAATAAAGTTGATAAATGTATTTATGTGAAAAACATATATAAATGTTATGTTATTGTATGTTTTTATGTGAATGATATGCTTATTTTGAACAATAATAATTGTATGATCAAGTGTACTACGAAAATATGAACCAATAAGATTGTCATGAAATAATTAAGTGTTGTAGATGTCATATTGGGAACAAAAATTACCAAGAAGCTTAATGAATTGGTATTGTACCAATCACTTTATTGAGATAGTTCTAGATAAATTTTGTAAAGGTAACAATAGTAATATGAAAACACCAATGGACATGAGTGTATATAAGTCTAAAAATTAAAGGTAAGGAAATAAACCGGTTGCAATATTCTTGAATAATTAGGAGCTGGATGTACGTTAGAAACTAAACAGTACCTGATATTGCATACTCGTTTAGCAAACTAAGTAGATTTACTAGTAATCTGAGTATGGATCATTAGAAAGCAATAAATAGGGTACTCAAATATTTAAGGTACACCTTGGATTATGAATTACATTATATTGATTACTCAACGATACTTGAAGGATATAGTGATGCAAATTGGATATTCAATACTAAAAATTAAAATCCACTAATGGATATGTCTTCACATATAATGGATCAACTATATCATGAAAATATTTTAAGCAAATGTGTATTACAAGATCGTTTATGAAATCAAAGTTTATTACTCTTAATAAAGCTGGAGAGAAAGACGAGTGACTTTGAAATTTCTTAGAGGATATTTCATGTTGGCTAAAACTAGTGCCAATAATTTATATCTATTGGGATCGTCAGCCTATAATTTGAAGGGCATAAAGTAGTGTGTATAATAGTAAGTTTAAACATATACGTCATAGATATAATATCATCAAACACTTATTCTCAAACAGAATTATTTTCATTGACTATGTAAAGTTAGAGAAAAACATCATGGACCTACTAACCAAATGTTAGTTGAGAGCGTTTATATATAATTCATCAAGGATAATGGGCTTAAAGCCTTTAAAAATAAAAGAGTGTATTGATAATAATTATACCTAGTTGACTAGAGATCTTAAGATCTATGTTCAAATAAAAAACTAAGTCATATAACATTTTCAATATCATTCAAAAATTATGATTTCCTACTTATTCATATAATGAAAGAAGATGCTAGTTGTAATGTCATAAAGGGTGAGTTATGTTCTTAATAATTTTCATATCTTAGTATATCAAGTAGAGTATCGTATAATATTTTTATTGGAAACTCACCTATATGAGTGAGAAATATGATTGTTTTTTAGAGTTTCAAAAAAGACTGAATTCACTAAAGCACTCATGAATTTAGAAGATGTTCATGGCCAAAATAAACATAATAGTGAGAATCAAATGAAATCTCTAGGTAGACAACTATGTGAATATTATTATATTGGTTTACATAAAAGGCTGATAGTTTAAGACATCGCGTTCACTATTTAGCTGAGTAGATCCGATAGTATGTCAATAAGAAAGATTCAAAGCTAAAAGCTACTTATCTTGATGTAATGACCCACTAAATCAGTATCTTATAGATCTTTGAGTCTTTTATATTGGTCAAATAATTTTCATTCATGTGAGGGATTGTTGGAAATTTTTTTTTAAAACATGGTTAATAGGCACATTTGAGATCAAATTATAAGTGGAGACCACTTACTTTTGGGTATAATTTTTTTTTAGGATTTATTCTCCAAAATAAACTCTTTAACATGAAAAATTAACATAATTAAAATAAATAATGAGTGAATGAGAAATTGATATAAAAAAAACCCTTAGTTGAAATGCTTTTATGAAACCTAAAAACTCTATCTCACAAGGAAAAGAAACAAGATTTTCTTGTTATTTATATAATGGAAAGTTGAAAAATTGAAATTGAGCCTAAAAAACACTCAAGCTTTTAGAGAGAGAATGACCTAAGTAAAATGGGCCTTGGGCTTTTTTCAGCTTCAGCATGCCTCTAAAGCACTGTAACAACCTAATTTTTTCATGGTCAAAATTGATGGTAATTTTTTTTGAAAGCTAGTATGTTCTCAATGCTTCTCGCAATAACGTCCCGAGAATTTATAATTAGGTTTCAAACATGACATAATACTTAAATGATTGTGTAACTCAATACTTCCATATACATGAGAACACTTAATACACATACCACATAACATTATATTTACATGTACACAAGTTTACATTACATCATATTAACATTAACATAAGTTCATATCCCTAATCTAATATTGTTATTATTGCGAGTTTATACAAAAGTGTCAAACGACAACCATACAACTAGTACATTCGTTCCTACCAAATACATAACATTTAAAACATGTGAATATATAGTTTTTTCCAAAATATATGGACCCATAGAATAGGGTTTCTTAAGTACCTTATTGGTGTGATGTTCCTGTTACAATACAAAGATAGAGACAAAAATTATAAATAATTTATACATAATAGTAGGTAACCACGGAATATTAACATCACTTTTTGTTCATAATCTAGAAGAATATAATCGTTTCATTACTTTTTATATATGTAATGCATTCTTTATCATCTTATCAACTACTGTAGATAATTACAATATTCAAACTCGGACATAGATCTTTTATAAAACATACATTTTGGAAAATTAGCATTTTGCTAGAAGGGGGTGGAAGTTACCTATTTGTTCTTCTTGTGGAATGCCCTCGTCCAGTTGAAGGTTTAATCCTGATCGTACCACTTGACATATCAAATGGTCATAATCAGCATACTCGTATTAAGCAACCATATAACCATCATTATACATATTCCAAGAATACGCATGTTCATATTCAAGTGTTCCACACATTATACAATCATACAACGAACATCATCATATCACTGCACTTCTTTTTATTTTAAGTGTGGCCACTCGCAATGTCCTAACATTTAATTCTTGAGTTTCGTAGTGACTTAGGTTAGATCGACGACGAAGTCATCACAAGCATTAAATCATTTCTAATATGGAGTTCATCAGCAAACTAAGTTGCCTCTGTCACAGAAAGTCGTTAGTGAAAATTGGGTCACTAGTGACACATAATTCGTCAACGAAAATTGGGTCACTAGTGACACATAAATCATCAGCAAAAACTTCTTTCACGGTTGACACCTGGAATCTTCAGCAAATACGTTCATTGTCAATTCAAAAATCATCAATGAAAATTAAGTCGCTGCCAACTCAGAAATCATCAGGAAACTGTTTCCTTGACTGATGCTTGGATTCGTCAGCACAGACTCTCTATAAAGATCTCGACCATCCATTTACATGGCTCAGTTCGGGCTTCGTGCTGGGTATAAGCCTGGGTTTGGGTTTAATTTAAAAATAATATTTTGTGCTAAAAATAATTATTTTTTTCCAACCTGTTTTTGAGCTTGAATTTGGGTTTATAATTATTTGTTCCACAAAGAATTACCTTTATCGGCCTATGAATAAAGAGTCTAAATAATTTCTTCAACCTGAACAATTTATAAGCAGTTTTTATTCAAACAAAATGTTAGATCTAAAGCCAAGATTATTAGGTCTGATTTTGATTTATGACTGGTAATCGAGGCTGATAATGGTAAAAAATAATTTTGGTAATTACTAGAATTAATTTTTTATCAGTTTTGGTTTCAAAACCTTCTATAAACAAGAAACTGAAAAAAGAGTGTTTTTGTATATTTAAGAAGAGTGTTTCTGTAGAGTTTTTTTAGATTTTACAAACTCCTTTTCACATCTATTTTTCCAACATATTCTCTTTTGTTCTAAGCCATGTTTTTCTTCCTTGTTTTTCTCTCAATCTAGAGCTTAAATTCAGTTTTTATGGAGAATATTTTGAGTTATATTTTTTTTAGTTTATGTACCTTATCTAAAAATACATATATGCAATGTGATAGTGTTTGCATACATTCTATTTGCATCATGTAAGGGAACAATAAAGTTTCAAGGATAATTAAATGATTTTTAACAATAAGTTTTTTTAGCTTAATTATATTATAAGTGCTTCAATAAGTAAATACTCTACATTAGTTTTGTTTAAGTATAATTTCAATATAAACATACTAAAATTGTGTTTCAATCTATTATGCAAGTTTCTATATTTACTTAGCATGTATATTAGAATTTTAGTTTTGATTGCAAGTTTGCTTTAAAAATACTATAAACTAAATATTTTTGAACATTATTTTTGGATTAAACTTCTATCATCAAAACTTCTTCGTATCTGTTTTTCTTCTTCTAGTAACTATATCATGTCAAATTTTTTGATTTGTTTTTACATAAAAGATGTTTTTTTTCCTCAAATAAATATTAATTTTTTTATTAACGTGGGTTTCCGAGCCAGCTTGCGTGCACTTTGACTTATCTCACGGGCCTTGAAGTTAGCGATCATGTAAGCCTCCAGTCGCCCCGAGAGGACTCGAACTCGTGATAATTGGAGAGCAAACTCAAGATCTGACCAGTTAAGCTACCCCTCATGGTTAATAAATATTAATTTCATTATTAGGCTATGTACAAAAGAAATATAAGTGTTAGAAAGAAAACGATAAAAATTAATAAGTGAGGCTCATGATTTAATAAAAATATTGTCTTGTAAATATATTTTCTTCTCTTGAAAAATTTAAGTTATTTTTTACTTTAAATTTATTTTTTCACCATAAAATATTTCATTCACCAATTTTGTTCTTAAAGTTAGTGAAAGATGAGAAAAATACTTGATGAAAAACAAACACTGTTAAATTAAATTTACTGTTGCAATTAAGTGTAAGGCTTAATTTAATTATATGGCTACAGTACCAAAAACCACTCACATCCGTAATCTGTGTGAGCAGCCCAAATCACAACAAAGCCCAGCCCATAATTAAAGAACGAAACTCGGACTCACTCGCTCCACTCTAAAATCCATCTCCTTCCTCGTTCTCAATTTTCCCCATCATCTCCTCCATATTTCAATCAGCACAGCAGGCGAAAAGAATAAAATAAAAGGAAAAAGAAAAAAAACCCTAAAAATAAAGAGCGGCACACACAGATAATCCGTCCATTTATCACTCGTGAGATTGAATGATAATAAAAGCAAACACATCAGTAGTAGTTATTGACTTGACAGTGATCAAATTGTTGGACAATGGGAGCAAGCCGCAAGTTACAAGGCGAGATCGATCGTGTTCTAAAGAAAGTTCAAGAAGGCGTCGACGTTTTTGACAGTATCTGGAACAAGGTCACTAACTTACTCTCCCTTCTCCATCGCTATCTCTCTTAAATATTTTTTGTTTGATTTTCATATTTTTTAGCTGCCAAGAAGTAACGAATTTAGAGTCTAAAAACCAATTTGAGAAGTATTGTTTCAGTGTGCTTTCTTTTTCTTTTTTAGATGTGTTTGGTTGCTGAGAAAACGAAGGAAAGTGAGTTTTGGCGGAATTTCATTTTGTTTTCTCTTTTGTTAAACGTATAATGAATTGTTATTTTGTGCGGATGGATTTTTAACGGTTAGTTTGTTAATGCTGTGATTTCATTGATTGTGTGGGTTATTTTTGTTTCAGTTATTATTATTTTTTTTAATAATAAGTTAAAATAAAAAAACTAATTCTGTATTTCGTTTTTTGGTATTGTTATTTGATTTTTATTCTGTGTTTGTTGTCGAAAAAATGGTAAGCTTCTCTGTATATTTTTGTTTTTGTTATTTTGTTTTCTTGGTTTACAAATGGATTTATTGATGCGATGTAGTGATGATATATAACGTTTACTCTCTGCTTAATTGAGTTTTCTTGCACCTTTTGTTTTATTTTATTTTGTAGTATTTTGTTTGTTTGTTTTTCCCTCTCTAATTTGGTTGTTTATGAATGGGTTATTGCTGTTTGTAGGTTTATGATACGGACAACGTGAATCAAAAAGAAAAGTTTGAGGCAGACTTGAAGAAGGAAATCAAGAAACTGCAGAGATACAGGGACCAGATCAAAACATGGATTCAATCCAGTGAAATAAAGGATAAGAAGGTCACCCCTCTTCATTTTTTTTTTCTGGTTACTGTGCTTGAATCATTTCAGCCTTGCAGATTTGAGTTCCTATTATGAATTCTAGTTGCTAAAACAAGAAAAGTTACCCAGCCTTTTAGTTTGCTCTTAATCAATTATTTAATCCAAGTTTAGATATCAAAAAGTATGTAAGTTTGGGTTATTTTGAGTCATCAAGTTGGTTATAGATGAAGGGACACTTTTTATTTATTTGATTGGTTTACATTTTTGAATAAATCAATTCAATGCAGCTAAGCCTGGATGGCTACATGTATCTACCTTGTCTATTTAGTTACATTTTGTGCTAAACTTTCTGCTAGCTGTTATGAGATTATGTTCTTTATTACTTTAGTCATATGCCATGTTTGGTTTATCGCACCCCACCCCTCTCTAGGCTTTAATCATTTTACAACTGGTCTGTCCAAATTATCTTAAACCATCTTCATGTTCATTCAGCTTTTCCTGAATAGATGTAACCTTCACCTTCCAGCACATGTGTTCGCTTCTTATCTGGTTATTTTTTGTGTTATCATGCACCACTCTTATCTAAAGCTTTGAGGATATTTGATAGTGCAGTCATTTTCCATGATAAAATGGTTATTCATTTCTGTGACGCGTCGTGGCATTTTCTTCCTTATTATGTATATTTGACACTGTTGTTGAAGCTGAGGTTGATCTTGCTTTCTTTTGAATCATGTTGTAGGTTAGCGCATCTTACGAGCAGGCTCTGGTGGATGCTCGCAAGACTATCGAGAAAGAAATGGAAAGATTTAAGATCTGCGAAAAGGAAACTAAGACAAAAGCATTTTCCAAAGAAGGGCTGGGCCAGCAACCCAAAACTGTAAGCATTGCATACTAACACTGCCTTGTTTTATGCCGGACCTTGAATCGAATCGGTCAAATGGGTAGTAAATTTGAGGCTGAGTAAACCATCAGATTGGTACCTTGGGAGCAATTGATGTGGTTACTTGGAACCACATTACTCTGTGAGGCAATCCCTTCTTAGGGTGATGTAATGTGCCATGACTGCTAGTACTTTCTCAATCTGATGAAGCCTGTTAAAGGGTTTCTAATTCACCTCTATTATCTGGCTTACATATTTGGTGCTTTTTATTGTTTGTTTTGTGCTTAAATATGTTTTTCTTTCCCACTTCAGTGTTTACATGTGCAGACTTGCAGAAGTAGCTCAATTTAAAAGTTTTTGAGCTATTAGTGGACATCATTGACAGCATAGATTTGAGGTCTTCGTTAAATGAATTTTCTTATTCATTTTTTGCTCTTTGTGGTTTTTTTTGGAGGAATGCTAATTAGTTGTCTTTTGGATTTGAGGCCTTGTTGTTGTTGTTGCTGCTGCTGCTGCTGTTAGTGTTCATCATTGGACTTGATTCCATCTCCCTGTAATTAGAAGTTTTATTTCCAATCTTAAAATTGTCTTTTGGGTTTTGTATGTGTTCCATGTCTTTAATCTTTATAAGTTCACAAAAACTATTATTAAAAAGTAAAATAGTTCTTTTTTCCAAGATGTCATAGCTTTTGCAATCAGAATCGCTTAGTATGCTTATCTTTTTTATTATTAGGATCCAAAGGAGAAGGCTAAATCAGAGACAAGGGATTGGTTGAATAATGTGGTATGTAAGTAAGCTGTTTGATTTGCTTTCTTCTTATCTTTATTTCTGAAAGTGTATATAAAATAAAACAATTCTGACTTTTCAAATTTCATTTCTTTGAGCTGGTATTATAAAATCTTTCATTATGACTTGTAATTGACCTGCCCCTCTCTGGTCCTACTGCATGTGGCATGTGCAGCCAGTTGATTTTGCTTGCTAATTAATGTCCAAAGCTTTATACTTATCCCAGAAAAAAATCAATGATATAGACGAACTATTGAAGTTATAAATGGTTTATGGCTTAGAGATCTGTGATCTGCCTGATAGCATTTAAAATAGTAAAGCTTTTCCCTTCGAGATAATTCCTTATTCAATACTAAAACATTTTTTTCCTTTTGTTTTGCCAACTATGTTTATAAACTTTTAATTGTCTTAAACTCGTCCAAAATGAATGCCTGCAAGTCACATGAGAACCTCGTCATTCATACCGAATCTGAAACTTTGTATCTTGAGAACAAGAACTGGACCAATTTTCAAGCAATTAAAATTACTCCATTATATGTCAATTTGGTCTGGAAAATGTGGTTTGAAATGAATAAAACTTATTTTTAGTTTGACATCATCGAGTCTTAAATTGAAGTCCTTTTCTGTTTTATGAATTCTTATTTCATTAGTGGTGTTTTAACTTGTTCTTCCTTGAATAGGTTGGGGAACTGGAATCTCAGATTGATAGCTTTGAAGCTGAGATTGAGGGGCTTACTGTTAAGAAAGGAAAGACAAGGCCACCCAGACTGGTAGGACAGAAAAGGAAAATGTAGTTTTTAGAATTTATATATTCTTCCTGTTATAATTTTTTTTTCTTCCTTTTGTTTGACAGACACATTTAGAGGCATCCATTACACGGCACAAGCTTCATATAAAGAAGTTAGAGTTGATCCTGAGGCTACTAGACAACGATGAGTTGATTCCTGAGCAGGTTAATGATGTTAAAGACTTCCTGGATGACTATGTGGAACGTAATCAGGTTTGTGTTTTTTAACCTTTTCTAACAGCACACAAATTTTTTATCATGCTTATTGTAAGAGGCATCATGCATTCTCTTGTGGATTTTCCCATGTTAAACTGTATATTTTCACTTCACTTCAACATTCTTGATGGGACATCACATTAATATTCTTTCTTTTTATGTCACTTCAATTCTCTTTTTATATGTTATCTTTTTTGTAGGAAGATTTTGATGATTTTAGTGATGTTGATGATCTTTACAACTCATTACCATTAGACAAGGTTGAATCTCTTGAAGACCTGGTTACAATTGGTCCTCCTGGTCTTGTGAAGGTAAACTTTAATGGGTGGCAGCCTGTGCTTCTAACTACTTTGCCATTTTAGAGATGGGAATGCAGTCATCTTTTGGATGTGTGGTTGTGCTTGTTTTCTCTTTCTCTTCTAACATTCAATGGAAGAATAATCTCAGCTTTTTTCAAAATGTTTTGTTAACACATTTTTTTTTTCCGTTATTTTTTTGGTGTTGGTTGGTGGGTGGGTAGGGGTGTTTCTTTTACTCAGTTTTGTAATAAATTTCTTTTTTCCTCTGCAGGGTGCCCCCGTTCACAGCTTAAAGACTTCCTTGGTGACATCTGCTCCTCAAATGCCTGTATGTCTATACTCTATCTAGGATTGTTATCCTATTATATCTTTAGCTTTGAATTATGAAGGATCTCAAGATACATTAGTGGTTTTGATTAAGCCTTCCTTTTACCTATTTATTATTAGAGAGGTTGTGTTCTTCTTCTTGTGTTGATGTAGCAAGCTGCAAGGCCTGAATCAGATGTACCTTGGTGATTCAGTGACATGCATGGGCCAATGGATATTTGTTTGGCTTTAATTAGTTGCCAAGGGAGTTTTCATTATATTTTGCCTTAAGATTTAGTTGGACCTGTGATACTAGGGCTTGTGACTATGACACGTTCGATTCCTTCTTTATTTTGAAGGGAAGAAAGAAATGTGAAAGTTATATGTAATGTACATTGCTTTTGCTTTTGGCTCTTCTAACCCTTTTATTTGACATAATATAGCTGGAGGTTTATATTTCTTGGGTTTAATAATGTTTTATATTAGTTTGTTTGGTGTAGGCTGTTATTAACTGTGTTAAACTCTGGATTAATGGCAAATAGTTGCTTTTTTCTTTCAGAATAACTTACATTTGCTTTATCTTGGGTCTATATATACCATATATTCACACTAGCTAATTGTTATTACGTTCTCCACTTTTTATAGTTGATTTTAAGCCATACTTGGATTGAATAGCTTATTCAGTGTCTAGAGAAGTGTTCTGGAATCACAACTTTTTCTCATGTTGTGTATCACTGGTATTTTATTTTCATTTATATCTTAGAAAACCAGAACTTTACCACTTCTACTATCTGCACTTATTAATTCCCTAATTCCATTTCAATTTTGTGCTTTGTCCTAACATTGTTGCTATGTCTATGGAATGAAAATTCTTTTTCAGGCCACTGTTGCTTCTACTCATCATGAGGGTGCTGTTGTTCAAGATCAAGCCGATGATACTACTTCACAGGATAGTAATTCTGATATTGTTGCAAGAACTCCTCCTGCCAAAAGTAGCATGGTTGGTTCTTCTGCTGCAGCAACACCAACTGGGAACCATGCACCTATTTCTGTGAATGTTCAGGCTCAAACATTGCATGATTTGTCAGCAGCTTCACCAACTCTTCCTGGTTCAACTTCTGTTCGAGGTGTCTTGGAAAATGCAGCTCCTTCTAATCCTTCTTCTCCCGCAACACTTGGCAATTCTATGAAGGAGGAAGAAATTGCAGGCTTCCCTGGCCGTAGATCATCACCTTCTCTTGCTGATGCTGGATTAGCAAGGGGCATTGGTAGAGGTGGCCTCTCTAGCCAGCCCTCGTCTAGTATCCCCCTCAGTCCTGTTGTTATTCCTAGCAACGGGGCTCATGGTTCAGTACCTTTAGCTTCTGACATTGCAAAGAGAAATATTTTGGGAAATGATGATAGAATTGGGAGTGCTGGAATGGTGCAGCCTCTGGCTTCCCCACTAAGTAACCGAATGATCTTGCCTCAGGCTGGTGATGGAACCAGTGCAGTTGATACTAGTAGTGCTGGTGAAGCTGCTACTATGGGTGGCAGAGTTTTCTCTCCTTTGGTCACTGGCATGCAATGGAGACCTGGGAGTTCCTTTCAAAATCAGAATGAACCGGTATGCCACTTGTTTTAACACTGTCTGTTGTCCTGGTGTTTATAATAGCATAGGGGTGCAAGTGTGAGTTTGTGTGCAAATTTATTTAAGAGGATATTGGTGCAAGGTGTCTATTTTTTTCACTGGATAATCCCTCATTTGTCAAGGACAAGTCCAACTGCAAACTACCCCACCCAGCTGCCTCCCTTTCACCCTAATCAAACCTTGGGGAGCATTGGCATTAATGTCAATGGCTTTTATCTGTGATCGTCACCATCCTTCTAGTGGAATGAAGGCTCAAGGTGTAACTAAGCTGTGTTTATTGGGTGGGCCAAATAATGGGACATTTGGAAACATAATTGAAAATATTTAAACTTCGGTTTTTTAGCATACATGGATTAGCTTATTAGATCCATTTATTAGCTTAGTGACTGCAATTAACCTATTAGCATAAATGCCAATTGCTTTTATCTGGTCTTGATCCTAGCTGCCTCCTTGGTGCAATGGGTGGTCACCACCATCCTACTGCAATGGATGCTCAAGGTGTTAATTAAACTGTGTTTCATGGATGGACCAAGAAATGGGATATTGGAAATGCTGTTGAAAACATTGAAATTTCAATTTGCAGAGCCTATATGCGTAGCATATTTGATGCAATTTTTAGTTTAGTTAGTGACTGAAATGTTCTTTGTACACCCATCCTTTTTGGAAGCTGATAATGTTGACTTTTTTACAATCATTGGATTATATATCTATCTAAGTTCTAATTCATTTGAAAATGAACATCTCTGTTAATAACCACCAGCATTTATAGTATATTATAACTTTTATTGTTGAATGGGTGTTTTATATTTTTTTCATGCAAGCCGGAACTAATTTGATGTGTGGCTAGTCAACTAAAATAATATGTGCATGATAAGATTGCCAACCAATGGAAAATGCTATAAGATTCAGATTCACCCGAAATTCTTCCTCCAATGTTAATTTGGTCCTTTCTAGTGAGGGTATTGATAACAGACCAGGATATGAGTGCTGTATGTATAAGATGCTTAATCATCTGAAGAAAATAAATGAACAAAACAAAACAAAACAAATCTTTCCTATGCAACTTAGTTTTTATGGTGTCCTCACTGTCATGCATTTTGCAAATACTTTATTTTGCCAAATAGCCTAGAGACGGGATTTTTTTTTAAGAAGAGGGTGGAAAGATCGAAAGAGGGAGGGAAGAAACTTAATACCATGCATAACTGCTGGTGGTAAAGCTAAAGAACTGAAAATAAAGAGCAAAATTAGAGGGGAAGAGTGAGGAAAGCTGGATGAGTAAACTTCACTGAGAAATATTTTGATAGCTCACTGGCTTTTTTTAATATCAACTTCATTTGCTTTTTTGTAATGGACAAATGACAGTAATTTTTCATGCCAAATGTTTAGAATTTAGCTTCATGACATGAATTGTCCATGTCTAAATGTTTAGAAATGCTGTTTTAAACGGTATTGCTGCTGCAGGGCCAATTTCGTGCAAGAACTGAAATAGCTCCTGATCAGAGAGAGAAATTTTTGCAGCGTCTTCAGCAAGTCCAGCAGCAAGGTCACAGTAACATTCTTGGCATGCCGCCTCTTACTGGTGGGAATCATAAGCAGTATTCTGCCCAACAAAACCCCCTTTTGCAGCAGGTGCTTTTTCTTCTTTAAGATTTTTCATTCCCTGTCATTTCCTTTGTTTGAACAAGTCAGCTTGGAAAAATAAGTTTAGTGAAAGATTTTGTAGGGTGCTGTTTCATGATTTCAATGTCAGTTTAGCCTAGTTGTGAATTGTAATTATATTGTGCTATTTTGTGGAGTTGTGCATTATTTCATTCAATATAAATCTCTTGTAGATTTGTGAGAAGAAATTTATTAGCAATCAGATGTAACTAATACAAACCTTTTTTTTATAGCAGCTGATACCATTTCCATTCATTTGTTGCTTGATCACTTGACCTTTCCATTGAGCGTTATAGGAGAAATATCCATATTTCTTTTAGTATCGCTCTTTTCTATATTTACCTGGTTAGTTGATAACAAGGTTTTATGTGAGTACCATTGAGCTTTATAGG
>Ga0307517_10005426_pt1 | contig 19216 bp, 23 predicted proteins | sample 23_EM_MG_FD_194515 | JGI IMG/M metagenome (GOLD analysis project Ga0307517, IMG submission 194515) | Populus trichocarpa ectomycorrhiza microbial communities from riparian zone in the Pacific Northwest, United States - 23_EM | ecosystem: Host-associated > Plants > Roots > Unclassified | place... | reverse complement strand
TGAGTAGGTTGGTACGCGATTTTGAGTTCGGAGCGACTACCGCTGATCTGGGGCGCCGACGCGGCTAGCGCAGGGCCGGAAGATGGGATTGAGAACGTTCGTAGCCCCAGTTTCTTGAATCCCCTATCGTACCACTTCACCGTCGTCTCGCCAACCGGGAAGATACCGACCAGTGCACTCATGCTCGCAATCGTAGGTTGACCGTCGACAGAGGCATGCTCCAACGCTACTCATCCCATCGTACATGTTGCTGTGGCTATCGTCAGCCACGCGGAAAGCGCAGCCCTCCCCAGCAAGAACTTGCTGGTTGATACCATGTCCTGCGGGGTGAAGGTCGATCCCACGCTTCCGAGCGAATTGCTCCATCGATGCATACTTTGCGAGATTTTTGGGTGGTTTGCTTTAGATGTCGTGGTATATAGTGAACACGGGCCGCCTAACGCTGTACACTCCCGTAGCACCGAGCCCGCTGAATCTGATTTTCCATCACGGTGGATTGAACCTTCGGTCAGTAAATGTGTATCCCAGTGCTCCTGAGACGCACACAGCATCACCACAGGGACGTACTTTGAGATGACAAGGCCGGTACATCAGAAAACGTGCAAAATGCTTATTCTTCGGTTATTCGACACTTATGACACTTATTCTCGTAAAATAATCCAGGTCCAGGTTTTGACGTCTTGGAAGGGCTCAAATGGCAGGGGATTTCGTAAGAATAAGGTCGAATAAGCGGAATAAGTAAATAAGACGATGCCTCGTTTACTGATGTATCACCGTACGCTATGATGTGTTTAGGGCGAACCCCCAGCCTTGGCAACCTTTCCACCTGGAAGCCCCACGACATACCTTTGCACGACCTTGGTCATAGTTGTGACATCCTGGCCGTTTACGTCACGACGCCGCGAGGAATGCAGAAACATCTTCGGTGGGAAGGCTTACGGACCCACGGCCGGCCTCGAGAGATTGAGCAGGGCGGGAGTTTGGGTAGAAACGCGGCTTTTGGTAGTGGAAATGACTCCGAGCGATTGGCTCCGGGATTAGGCGTTCGGACATTTGCGACCGAAAAATGCGAACGAGAGGGGTATGATCATCAAATCGGCTACGACATATACCACATACAAAACACCACTGAAATTTCCTCAACAACTTTACCCCTGGCGTGCCGGTCAGGTTCTTGTCGTGCGCGGAATCAATGACATGCTCGACCCCGCCTACATAAAAAAGATTTTACTCACGGGGCAGGTCGAGGGTCAGCGCGACCTACTATCTGCGGTCATCTTTGTGACGTCACTCAAAGACCCCACAGTGATCTTGGTCCTGATTACCCTGTTGGACAAGCAGGTTACTCTCACTGTGGCAGACTTGCAAAGTGGTCTGGGCACGTACTCGTGTCGGTGCCCGGTACCCCCAACCCACGTGGGACGCGTGTAGATGTTCCGTAGCACACTCAAAGTCTCATCCAACCCATCAGGGGCCGGTCCTATCGAGATGTAACTCCCTTTCGGGGCGTGACACGCCTCGCTGTACGTTAATAACGGAACGTGCGTGTGTCCAACCGCTTCGGGGGAGATGTCGAGTTTCGATGGAGGGTTCTTGGCCAACACTTCGTATCGGTCGTTTCGTAGAACCGTAGAACTGAACTCCAGTCAGTGTGATCGAGCGTTTGGGTGGGTTGGTATATGCGCACCTCGTCAACACCCAAACTCGTCAGAAACCCGACACTCTTGCTTGGAGCGCTAGCATATACCTTGCACCCGAACGCCTTGGCAAGCTGCATGCCGTGTATCCCTACGTCCGTGGTTCCTCCGCTGATGGAAATCCTTTGGTCAGCTTCCAACTTGTTACCGTCCTGGTACAAGGCTGTGTGAGTGGTCATACCCACGATGTCAATTGCACTCGCTTCGTCCGATGAAATAATCTCTTACCGGTAAGTAGTTGTCCTAGCTGGAACATACGCGTACTGTGCCAGCGCTCCTTGACCGTTCGTAAACGACTCTGGACCTAGTGTTTCCGTTCGCATCAGCGATCCCACCCGCGAAGTCGCGCTCGGCGATGCGCTTGAAGAATAAATTTGGGGTCAATCGGATCATTTTGAATCACTATTTGTAAAACAGCATCAGATAGGCAGAGGAGTCTGACGGGAGGGTTTGTGGTTGTGGATCAGCGTACATGGGGTTCAGGGAGGCGGTCTGCACCTTGGCAAGTACACACCCCTTGGGCATTTTCGTCGGTATAGGCGCATTTTCCTACGAGAGCTTCGGACTGGCCGCCCCCCTGCTGACAATTTCCCAGGCGGTCTGGACAGAGAGTAGAACACTGGCGGTTGCCGAGACCGAAGTCGTGAGTAAGTCGATGGAAGGGGGAGGAGCCGTAGCGAGGTAGGGTCATCTACGACTCGATGACGCGTTGGATAATCGTATGGTGATTTTCGGGTAGGAAGCCGAGAATGTGACCGGAGGCGTACGGGGTGGACCGGGTTTGATGTGGGTCAAGAAATTGGCGGAGAGTTGCGAGGTTGTGCGACCACTGAACGTGAACGTTTGGGCCCCAGGAGTATAGCAGCAACCAGATAGATGATCTATCCCGCCCCAACCCCCGGCCCGGGTACGGTTTCAACGTGTTAGCCCAGATGAAGCAGGAGGGAGTGCGAGAATTTAGAAGCCGTCGTCATTCAGAGGTTCCGCCGAAAGTAGAGAGCTGCCATGATCGTGTTGGCGTCACTCCACCCTCATGTCGCGTACCTCCGCCAGTAACGGCGATAATCCGTCCTTTAGCTCAGCGCGCTCCAACTATACATGAAGATTCTGATATCTCGGTAGGAATTCGATGACCACTGCGGGAACGTTTATACACCACATCAACGTGCGTCCTTCCGTCGTTCATCTCACGTTTTCACTTCAATACGTTGCCATACAGCCCAGCTGTACAATTCGCCCGCGATATCTCTTTTTGACATCACCCCCCATCTCAAACCGCAACCACGCGCCCCATCGCCGCCGCCCAAACCTGCTCCGCGTAAACGAAGGACGCTACATTACCAGTCTCTAAATGGATCGGATCAGAACACTTTGAGGTCCGCAAGGTTCAAGAAGTGGACGTTGAGCATCGGGGGGAAGGGAATGGGGGCACGTCATGACGTATGGGGATGGCGGACCGAACATGTCCCGCCTTCTGTGGGGCTTTCAGGACGAGATAGCCCAAGACCGAGGGGTCATGTTGGTGTCTGAACGGATCGGTAAGACGTGATCTTGTGCGACGAATATTCAAATGCGGAACCTGGAATAATAGAACTGCCAGGTGCACGGTTACCGCTGTATCCTACATCCGTAACGAGGACGCCAACACTCCAACATGTTTGGGACCGTATGAACCTGATATCAGCCCAACACAGCCTCCCGACACCTTCAAAGCAAGCTGCCTCGCCACTAATCCTCGCCCTCGAGGTATGTCTACGATCTGTTCGGGCCCTATACCCGTGCAGACGCTGACCACGCACAAGACGAAAATCAAACAGATGATTATGCCGGCCATTACGCTGACGATCACGTCTTAAGCAATTACTTCCATCGACTCGCCTACGATTGGTCGTTGTAGCCACGTGCTGACCGCGTCCGCGTTTTGTAGCCTTCCCACTATCCCCCCCGCCATTCTTCCCTGTAAGCCCGCCACAGCACTACGATGTGCCCTCGGAGATGCCGACAGCACTCATGACGACCTTCCTCGAGGTCGGGAGGTTCGAGATCAATGTTGGTAGATATTCGGATTACTATCCGAACGGAGCACGATCAAGCAAGCAATAAGGGACTTTGTATGACCAGTTTCAGGTGCCGTTTTTGTTTTTCATTTATGGATGGGAGCACTTGGCATCACGGTGGTCCAACCTTACTGTGTCGCGCGATGTGGATTTCGTGCGAAGGTGGCTCTCCAGGCTGTAGTGCATGTTGTGCAACGGAGTAGTCATATATTCGAATTCGTGATTATAACCTGACTCATCGCCCGACTCGTATAGAGCGTGTCAAGGAATTTTACTCAGTGTGTCCGCGACCTGCCAGTCTGGGTAGATGGACGAATCCTAGGTCCATCGGATCCGTATGTCCTTTCAATGAAACCTCTGATCACTGCGTGTTTGTTGGGGTTAACGTTCAAATACATGGGAGACAAATCGTATGTGTTGTGGTGGTGCAAGATTATATATCTATTCGGAAACATCTGTGGCTTTCACAATAAATATTTGGAGAGACCATCAGTTTCCACTAAACCGAGGTTCCTTGTCAGGCTTCCTGTTAAACTCGCCACCGATCGTCGAGCCAGCCCATCACTCCTCACACCAGTGAGGTTCGTGGATGGTACACCCAATTTCACCTCGTAGAAGATGAGTAAAGACCGATATCAACAAACACACGGACCCACTCACATTCATAAATCGGACCGAAGGAAAGACAGGAACCCACAGCCGAGCGCACAGAGACTCCATTCTCAGCTGATTCCCCCGCCTCGTTGGAACACGATAAGGTTGTCTGACAACTACCAATTCCATGGCTTGTCTCAAAACCCTCACCACGGCCTCCGAGTGAACCTAAGCAGGAGGCGTCGCGAGAAACTTGGTCAATGACAGAACGATCACAAGCATTTTTATCGAGATGACCGCGGGGTCACCGTCGGCTACCTTTAGGTGGATCCCCCTTCCACCGACACTTGGATGGCACATTTGAGTCTCGAGTATAGGTCCTGCGGGTAAGCATCGCCCGGTATGCACAGGGTGTTTGCCTGTAGGTTCCCGTGCGGAAACGGATATCCGCGTGTTTCGACTTCGCAGAATGCGCTAAGAGGAAGCGGACGGCTGTGGGGCGCGTATTGGCACTGCGTGACTGCCTAGTAGCCAGCGTTAGAACTTCCAGCTCCGGCAAGGCAATCGCCAACCCTGGTCTGTGAACTGTGGTGCGCGGGATCGCGAAAAGCATTCCATGTCAGCAAGATTCACGAATGGGAGGAATCTGAAGACTAAGGATGAACCCACGAGGAGGGTGAGACGGTGGTGGGTGAGTATGGGCAGATTGACATTTGCCGCTATCCGGAGATCAGGGCGGTTCTTCGCAGCCTGTTATAGAGAGGGCCATTATCAAGCCACCCCGCCCACTAAGTTGAGTACTTTGAATAAAGAGAAAGGGAAACAAACACCGGGGACTCCGCGATTTAGGCTCACTATCTGTGGCGGCCCCTGTTCGGTAACCCGGCCACACAAGTTGGGAAGCTTTATCGGATGAACGATTACTTCAGTAGAAGACGCGTAGGTACTGAGTTTCCGAACCGATTTCTCGCGCCGTAAAACAAACACAGAAACCCCTTCTGTGAGATAAAGTTCCGGTCCGCCGCCCGGTTGGATGTGAGGGAATTGAGAGGAAGTGAGGACACCCTCATCATCGGTCGCATCCCCAGCACCACTTCGTCAGGTAGTTCCTCGCTCCACGACTCGATCATCCCATCAGTGTAAACAGGGATTTACGATGATGATCCTTGTCAATTGGGGTGAGGAAATTTGGGAGGAACGAGAGGTTTGTTCCATTGGGCCGCCAGGATAGGTGTTCTCGCGTCGGCAGGAACCACGAGTCAGAGGGTTTCCATCGAGGGGCCCCGCTCGCGCACGCTCAAGTCAGCCTTTAGCGATGGTAGAAGAGACAAGTGAGTTGAACTGTTCAGAACGCCGCAGCGGGTGCCTAAAACAACTTCCAGCATATCCAGCGCCAACTTAGAGAAGGCTGGCGGTTTCCTGAGCGAGCTGTCGCAAACGGAAATCATCAAGTCAGTGATCGCCAAGTGTGAAGGCGGTCGAGGGTAGCATACAGCCTAGGATCCGTCGTCGACGGTGACGAGAACAACACCGAAGGTGGTCGGCGACTTTTACCTGAACATCATGGTCAACTGTGCACCTTTTTGGGGCGGGAAATGTGCAAAGGTGGAGAACAAGTGAGTATCTAGGTTATCGTGGGACTTAGTAGGTGGCGGTAGGTCAGGAACTGGGAGAGTGGCGGTGGTGTAAATGTAGTACTGTACCGCGTGGAGAACTGAGGGGAAGGCTGGTATGGGAAACACTTGGGCAGAGAAGATGGACAACGAGCTGGCCAAGGTTGGCGCGCGAAGGGGCTAGAAGGATGCGTATGGATGGGGAACAGTCAGTTCACGATGGTCTCTAGTATATCAGCGGCGCGGCAGTGGCTACAGGTTTGACGCTTGTAGGGCGGGTTTGGAACGCACAGTGGGGACCACGTGTCAACTGCCACCTACCACACCATCATATACGGTATCACCATCCACACTGATCCTGCGACGATATGAGTTTCCGAGCATCTTTGTCCCGATTTCGGAAGAAGATAAAGGATGGGCTGTCGAAGGGCGAAGGCGGACCAGAGAGAAGAGAAGCCGACCCCGATGACAATCAATCCGACCAATCGGTCCGCGTCGATACAACCACATCGAAGAACAAATCGAGCTGGAAATCCACCACATCTTCCGCAGTCAAGTTGTTGCTCCGCACCGTGGAAAGGTCTTCGGACGCCTTCCCTCCGCTCAAGTCTGTTGCCGCAGGGCTCTGTACTATCCTTGACAATTGCGAGGTATTGCCCACCTTTGTCCGTTCGATCCTTGATTCTCACAGTTCTCCCAGCAAACAAAGGTCAACAAACAAACGATAGAATCGTTGGCACCTCGGGTAGATGGGCTTATTGAAACGCTCTGCGCGCCCACTTCCAAGGGCGATTTCGGGGAGGAAGTGAGGAGGAGGAAACTGGAACGGTAAACCCACCCTCTCCAGCATGGAAAGCCGAGACTGACGCGCGGGGACCGCCAGGAAATTTGAAGATGTCTGCAAAACCCTGAACCCAATGGCAAACCAAAAAGATATCGTGCAATTCTTGAACAACATTGAGAACGCACAGAAGCTGAACGATCTGGTGGATGATATTCACGAGGCCGTGATGGAATATCAGGTTTGCACTCCCAAAACACTCGCTCTCGCCTCACCTGACATACCCCTCAGACTTCCTTACAACAAGATATTTACAACAGCACTCGTCAGTTAATCGTAAGTATTTCACCCCAGACTATCTACCTGTGTATAGTAATTGGCCAACAGGATCGGGCGGATCTGGACCTTCTTGATCGCATGTATCACGTCGCTGACGCCGGGTATCTCTGCGGGAACAGAAAGGGATGCATGAAGGGGACCAGGAGAGAAGTCTTGTTCCAGCTCGAACAGTGGTCAAACGATGAGCAAGACAAACGAGTGTTCTGGCTCAACGGTCTCGCCGGGACGGGGAAGTCAACGATCGCTCAAACATTCGCAGAGATGTGTTTTGCGGATGGGAAACTGGGGGCCAGTTTCTTCTGTTCGCGGGATTTCGACGAAAGGAGCAACCTTCGATCCATTCTCCCTACCCTCTCCTTCCAGCTCGCTCACCAGTATCCACGCTTCCGACAAGAGTTACTCCCGGTCTTGACGAACCGTGACGTTGGGAGGGAATCACTCTGTTCACAAATGAAGAAACTCATCGTTGGCCCATTCCGAGCGACACAGGCTCCAACACTTATCATCATCGATGCCCTCGACGAGTGTCAAGACGAGGAGCCCGCATCCGCACTCCTGTCCGTCCTCTCCCGCCATGTGGACGACATCCCGCTTGTCAAGTTCCTCATCACTGGAAGGCCCGAACTTCGGATTCGCTCCGGGTTCCGCCTGGAGTTGCTTCGGCCTCACACCGAGGTGTTCAAACTACACGAGGTCAAACCCACTTCGATCGATAGCGATATCAAGCTGTTTCTGAAGACCCGGTTCATTGATATCGCCAAGAACCGGAGTGACTGCAGCCTTGCAGAGGATTGGCCCAGCCCACACAACATTGATATTCTCTGCAAGAAGGCAGCTGGGTTTTTCATCTTCGCTTCAACAGTTGTCAAGTTCGTCTCATCCCATCATCACCCACCCAATGAGAGGCTTGCCCTCATTGTCTCACTCCCTCTGGACACTTCTCATGAAGCAAAGCTGGGTATTGATCTCCTCTACACCCAAGTCCTGAGCCAAGCTTTCCAGGATGTAGGCTTTCATGATCATGAGCTTTACTCTCATCTCAAATCTGTGGTGGGAGCAGTGATCCTCATCTTCCACCCACTCTCTATCAAGACCCTCTCAGACCTCCTTATGAACTGTGGTACTCCAGCTAGAATGTCCAGCTCCCTACGCACCCTTCACTCCCTCTTCCTTGTCCCAGAAAACATTGATGACCCAATCCGAATCTTCCATAAATCACTTCCTGACTTCCTCACAGACCCAGGACGATGTACAGACAGTCGGTTCTTCATAGACCCTTCAGTCTATCACAATGAGGTCTTGCTTTCATGCCTCAATGTGATGAAGGAGAAGTTGAAGAGGAATATCTGTAACCTGGATGACCAAACTGCCCTCAGTGAGATCAAGGATCTCACACAAAAGACTTCCCATATTGGGGATGCACTGGAATATGCATGTTGCTTCTGGACAAAGCATCTTGCAAAGGTTTCCAGTAACAACAGTAGGACTGAGGAAGTGTACAAGACAATCAATGAGTTCTTTGAGACTGGTTTTCTGTTCTGGATAGAAGTCCTCATCCTTATGGGGAAGCTTGATATTGGTGTCTATGCTCTGAGTGACGTCCAACAATGGTGTGTATTGGTGAGTTGCACATTCCCGGAGTTTCAGCCGGACCTATATTCATATTTGTTCAGACAGGGGTCCCTGATGAGTGGACAAGTGATGGCAAACATTTCATCCTGGAGAACTTTGATACAATCTGCAACCATCCTTCCCAAATATATGCCTCTGCTCTCATGCTTTCCCCTTCCTCATCCCAACTCCATAAGTGCTATATGCTAAAGTTCCCCTCAAAAGTCAGGGTGGTGGTGGGGCCAACTGAATGGGGAGCATGCACCCGTACAGTTTCCTGCATTGATGACTACACAGAAACTCTTGCATACCATAACAACACTATTGCTACTGGCTTGCAAACTGACATCATCATCTTTAATGCATTGACAGGCAGCCAGACTGCTGTTTTCTCTGGCCATACTGCTGATATTATATCTGTTGCCTTCTCATCAGATGGGATATGGCTTGTATCTGGGAGTAGTGATAAAACCATCAAGCTCTGGGATGTCCAGACTGGTGGAGTTGTCAAAACTTTCCATGGTCACACTGACACAATCCGCTCTGTCTCCATCTCAGTAGGCAACACCATAATTGCTTCAGGATCTGATGATAGATCAATCCGTTTGTGGAACATTGGAACAGGGGGGTGTAATGTCATGAAGGAACACAATAGTGATGTTACAACTGTCAGCTTCTCCCCTGCAAACCCTCAACTCCTCCTGTCTGCATCCAGGGATAGTACTGTGCAGAAGTGGAACACAAATGGTCATCAGATTGGTTCTCCAATTCCTGGCTCTAATGTTTCATTCTCTCCTGATGGTACCCAGTTTGTTTCATGCAAAGGATCAGCTGTTACCATTTGGAACACTGATTCTGGAGAAGCTGTAGCAGAGTTCCACCTAGCCCATGCCAAATTTAGCCATTGCTGTTTCTCTCCTGATGGGAAGCTCATTGCTTGTGCCAGTGGTCATACTATCTACCTTTGGGACATCACTGGCCCAGTCCCTCACCCCATCAAGACCCTTGTTGGACACACAAGCTACATCACCTCTCTTGTTTTTCCCTCCCTCACCCTCATCTCAGCATCTACAGATAGCTCAATCAAGTTCTGGGAGATTGGTGCCTCATCAACAAGCCTAGTTGCACCTCACACAGGGCCTACACCACTCACCTCAGCCCAAATCAGGGCTGTCAGCCTACAAGCAAAGGATGGCTTGGCTTTCTCAGTTGATTCAGCAGGAGTATTAAGGACCTGGAACATCATGACTGGCCTCTGCAAGGAAACCTTTGAAACTCAAGCCAAGGACATTGAGACAGGAGACATCCAACTGATTAGTGGTAGATTGGTCATTGTTGGGTGTAAAAGAGATTCTGACCAGGGCTGGAAGGTTTATGTCTGGGATGCTGAGAAAGGTGACCTTCAAAAGATGGATGGGACCACCTACCAACCTAAAGGTCTTAGGATATCAGGAGATGGGTCCAGAGTTTTTTGTGTAGATAACATTAACCTTCAAGCCTGGTCTATACAGGCAGGGGAGCCTGCAGGCAAGGTATCACTGGGGCTAAAATATCCATATCTCTTTAACCCCCTCTGGATAGATGGTTCAAAAGTATTGGTTCATTGTAGGGAGTCATTAACCCTGGGCTGGGACTTCGGGATTCCAGGCTCAACACCCATTGCAATATCTCCAAAATCCTCAGACAGATCCCATCTGGATTTCATTGGTTATATAAGTCAGTCAACCACTTATTTGATTGGGGTTGAGGATAGGGTCACTGGAAAGGTGGTGTTCCAGTTCTATAGTGCATATGCAAGACCTTCTGCCATACAATGGGGTGGTCAATACTTGATTGCTGGTTATGAGTCAGGAGAAGTCTTGATTCTGGACTTCAGTTGTATGCTCCCTTAGTAAAGATCTATAGTTTGTATAGTATCCTGTTACTGTGTTCACCTGTGTAGAGTCTGACTCCAATAACAGTCATTTATCCATTCTGGACCCCTCCACTGGACAATACTTGTAACCCTATTGAGTGCGAACTAGACATAAAAAAATCAATACTAACAAGTGGCATGACCTACAACTAAACCAGAGGCAGGAAATGTCAATTACTCAGCCTTATACCCCTTGCCATTCAATGCTTCTGTTCCACAGTTCCATCATCCTCTGCCTTGCCTCTTCTATTTTATGATTGTCTGTTACTTCAAATATATGGGTTTGTACCATCAGTATTCATGGTATTTCACTCCATTTCACTCCCTTTTATTCTTCATCATTCCCTTCTACTCTACCTTACTGTTTCACCTCCCCCCACTCACAATCGCCCACTATTGCTAATGCCCGTCCAGGAAATCCTCCATACAAAATATCAAACATCATTACAGTTTGAACATGATAGCCCTGAGCAAAAAAAAAATATTCGTGAACTAGATCAACCTCAATCTATAAGTGTCATGGTATCCACTATCTCTGCCTCAAAGCAGCCTCAACCAACTCTTCCTGTTTTGCCAACCACACTCCGAAACCGGGGCTCTTAAACCACCTTTCATAGAATTCTCTTTGCTTGCCATTCGACTTGAAGGGTAAAGGCGAACCGTGGCTCTTCAGTGTCGCAAAGAAATCATTTTCGTTGAATCTCTTCATTCTCTGAGTGGGGAACATCGAAGAAGTGGCGGCAGGGATGAGAGTGTTGAGGTATCGGTTGAGTGGGACGAGAAATTCGGTCGTACGTGAAGCAAAGTGACGTCGGAGAGCGAGGGCCGGCTCTTGCTCTAAATGGCGGTTCAATGAGAAGCGGTTTACCATAGTGGATTCCGCGACGTACGCGCTTCAGGATCAGGTTTGAGTGCCGCTCGCTCAAGCACCTTCAGTAAACTTCGATCCTTCGATGTATAACGTTTATGCGTTTTGGTCTTCCAGCCGGGTATCGGACCGGGGAGAGGCGTCAGATTCCCTAACGAAGGATGTCTCATCCTGTGGGCTACCGTGAGTCCCGGAGTAGGTATTACTTTCGTGTTGAGAAACTAACTGTGATGGATCCCCCAAGCTGAGATGATGTGGCCAATGTTTGCAAGTCCCGTCGTAGAACGGATTCGTTACACCCACTAGTAAGCCGGCTTGAGGTGCATTCTGGTTAATGAGGGTCATATGATCCTTGTCATGAATGGTGAAATACGGTCGAAAGTCTCCCGCCAAAGGTATCTGAGCTTCTCTTAGCTAGTATTGTGCGAAGGTTTTCGTGTTCTTACCGGGCGCAGAAAATCTCGCAGCCACCAGATCGCTTGGCTGGTCATGGCCGGCGAGGTTCCAAAAACCAACACAGGCTCTGAAAGAATGAGGCACTCCCAGACTGACCAAAGATGGGGGATCACAGCGCCGAACACCGTCAGTGGTGGAAGTTGATCAGGAGGTGAGGCGGCAAGTACCTATGCAACAATCAGTCGTGACGGGACGGTCCTGGCCACTGGCTTGGCGCTTACTGGTTGACGTCTCCGTAGGTCGGGTGTGGATGGGATCGCTTGCATTTGCTGCTCATCCAATCCGACGGGAAGCTCCACGTGCAACACATTTCCCATGAACCCGAGGTCTACACATATTCCCAACTCGTGATCTGGCCTTTGCTTAGTTAACGTCATTCGTCACGTCCTCGGAAATGGGGAGCCCGGTATATACCAGTTTGCAATATTATGGCACGCCGCTTCAAGCATGGGGCCACCATGAGTTAGAAATGCAGGACCGAGCGTGGAGATCAATTCGGTGAATAACGTGGGGTATGGGAATCTGGATAGTAGTACGAGGGATCTCTGTAATTTCCTGAGTCAGAACATCATCGAGATGATAAAAAAACGACCCACTTGTTTGTAGCCACGCTTGGAGGACCGGTCTTTCTTTTGGGTAAAGTGAGAATAGCCGTAAACGAACCCGTCATTGGACAAGGGCCTAGCGCGATCGTCGCGAAGGGTATCATCCTTTGTGTTGTCGGTCTCTCGAATACGGAAGGAATGTGTCTGCGACCCTTGGTCGAACTGGGCAGAGTCGGGGAACGACGAAAATGCGCTTCAAAGGACGGGTAAGTCGATGCGGTAGGAAACCTAGGACTTCGTACATACACGTTCTCCCTCTCAGCGTGAGACAGGGTTAAAGAGGGAAAGACAGACACCACAGTGGGACCAAGCTCCAGATCAAAGTCCACTGAAATACAATTCGTGAACCGATTCTTCGAGTCTCGGGGGAGCGAACGCACCAACAACAAGGGCTAGGATCCACCGCCGAAGGCAAACGAGTTTTTCTGGCTCAAAAACAAGATCTTCAATCACGGCGCCCTCGAAGTTGATCGTCCCAGCTGTGGCCAGAGGTTCTGGGACGGTCTTTGAACGAGAGAGTGTTCTCGGCGTGAAGATATTTTTGTCCAGTAAGTCGGGGGAAGATGGTGATAGCCCCCATTGCATTCGAAAATCATCCTTGCCTGTGGGCGGTGGTACGAGGATCTCGTGGGGCCGTAATCGTGGTTTGGCACCGATGATCAACGGGGTCCCTGGGCGGGTCAGAGGGGTGAGACCGATGTCATCCTCCTCGTCGGTGATTGGGATATCGAGGATTCGCAGGTTGCCCTTGGACGCGCCCGAGCTCATCTTGAGGAAACCACCAAGTCCGCTGGATGCGCCAGCGAATCAGTCAGCTGTCACCGTCCGGGAGTGAGTTAGCCGATCAGAGCCACACGCGTTTTGACGTCGTGACCTCATCCACCATGGCCGGGCCATTCCTCCCCCCACAGGCCGTCCTCGATGGCTTCAAGGAGCGCCCGGAAGCTCTGGCGGCACAGGGTTCGTTTCCCCTCGTAGTTCACTTATCTCGCTCTGACGGGGGGTACTGTAGGCGATAAACTTTATATTGGGACATCAACAGGAACGGTGCAGATGTACACACTAGGAGATGAACAAGGTCCGTCATCCAAACCTCCATCGCTAGACACCCGAGTCGAGGGGAGCACTCTTAGGTGAAACTGGCAACGTCACATTGACCAAGACGTTTACGGTTTCAAAGAAACCGGTCGAACAACTTGGATATCTCAAGGACATCAATTCCCTCGTCGTGCTCTCCGGTACGTTGTCTCGTCCCTTAGCGTGAAGTAATTAAGCGAACTGCAGATATGTCCGTTACACTTTACCCCATCCCCGACCTCCAACCCTCATCACAGCTCTCCAACGCAAAGGCCGCCTTCTCTTTCACCATACACACGTCCGTTCAGCACATCTCTCCCCCGGGAAAATCACCAACGATACCGGTTCCAACGGTTGTATCCTATCTCATCGTCGCATGCAGAAGGAAGCTCGTGATCTACTCGTGGAAGGATGGTGAACCGCAGGAGGTTCAGGTGAGATCCTTGACTGTGATGCTGCCTTCCCGACTAAAAATTTGCAGGAAATTCCTTTACCACACTCACCCAGAACTATGACCTTTATGAATGACGACACGATCGCCTTTGCGTACTCGCTCACAGAACATGCGGTATTCTCCCTCAAGACCATGGTTCCCGTGGATATCACGTTACCAGCGACAACGACAACGACAGGGATGGGTGCGTTCAGTGGTCTTACCGGATACATGACGCTGGGTCTGGGTGCCAAAGCCAAACCGTCTCTCCTTACGACCAAGGAATCCGAGGTTCTCATCGTCAAAGACAGTAAGTCTGTTCGAAATTCAAGCGATTGCGTCGCTCATGTACTTGGAGATTTTGGCCATTTCTTGAATACGGACGGGTCGCCTTCTCGACCCGAAAGAATCGATTGGCCAGCCCCTCCAGAAGAGATAGGTACGGGCTGCACATTAAATCACATCTTCAAGCATTTGATAACGGGCCCCTCAGCATTCACCGACCCATATGTTTTTGCAGTCCTTCCCCCTGGGACAGTCCCTTCTGAACAAACTGATGGGGTTACACCGTCATTTATCCCTTCCTCTGTTGTGCAAGTCCGATCCTCTATCTCCCTTGCCAATGTCCAGACTGTACCATTCCCCCCGCTCCCAGCTGGGGCTACCCCCGCCGCTTCGAACTACCTCATTCGCCTCCTGACACCCTCTCCCTCATCGAAGTCACCACTATACATGATCAGGACTCCCATCGACCGCACCATAGCCACTGCTCAAGGAAGCACAATCTGGAGGGTGTACATGAAGTCATGGGGCAAACAGATCGATGAACTTGTTGTTGCCGGAAGTTACCTGGCTGCTCTGTCGTTACTTGATACCCTTGACGTTGTGGTTGTTCCGGACAAGGTAGAAACAGTGCCCGCCGAAAAACTCTATACTGACATCCCATAGGGTCAACGTCACGCCCTCATCCGATCATTGTATGCGGTCTCGCTATTCAAAAACGGGAAGTATGATGAAGCGATTGACATCTTCATCGAACTCGACACCAATCCATCAAAGGTTGTTTCGCTGTACCCTGAATCCATCGCCGGTCGGCTCTCTACCCCTGAGCAGGACTGGATTCTCTTGTTCGGGGGCCCCAGGGAAGGAATCCCGGTCGCCCAAGAACCAGAACCTCCAGAAGGACCAACGACAACGGAGGAACCGCAAAAGACCGAAGGCGGTGATCAACCAACTGCGACGTCAACCGTCCCAGCGCCGAGTGCCACCGCTTCGCTCAGAGGTTATCTTCCCAACCTGATCAGGCCAAGTGTGAAAGACGACGACACGTCTTCTATCGCTAGTCGACGTAGTATCAGAAGGAGAGTGACGATGGACATTTTCGAGACGCTTGGAGTTTCGAGTGCCACCAACAATTCAAACGCTCCGCCGGTCGCAAGTGCCATAACTCCTGCACCGACTGCGAATGCACCGACTCAGCTTTCGCCCGGTGAGTGGTGAAAGGATGCAACTTTGTTTGTCACCCTGACATCCCACGCAGCAGATTTCAAGCGGTCCACCGACGCGCTGCGTCGGTATCTGACGGATAGACGACCGAAACTTGACGGCGCTCTGAAAACGTTTGGCATTACCCCTTCGCAGTCTCACAAAGTCCCACCGTTGTCGGAGGCAACTGTAGAAGACTTAAGGGGTATACCAAGCATTCCACTCACTACTTTGACCCCTGACCAGCTGATCCGGTTCGCCCAAGTAGTGTACACAGCGTTATTCAAATCATACCTATTGACGATGCCTGGTCTATTGGGATCATTGTGCCGGATTGAGAACTGGTGTGAAGTATCAGAAGTTGAAGCCCTTTTGAGGGAACGAGAGGTTCGTGGTGTCCCCTTTCGACGTTCCGGCGGGATTTTAGTCTTGACATTTCTTTTGTTTTCTCTAAAGAAATTTTCGGAGTTGATATTCTTGTATAACGGGAAGAAGATGCATGCTCAAGCTCTGGATTTGTTACAACAGTACGTTTTATGATATCCGCCGTCTGTTGAGAGCTCCCTCTGACCTTCCTTCAGCCTCAGCCAAAACGAGAGCGACATGCGTGAGAAACTCCAGCCGACTGTGGCGTATCTCCAGAAGTTAGGGGAGGAGTATATGGACCAGGTCTTCAAATACGCCAGATGGGTCTTCCAACAAGACCAAAACATTGCCTTTGAGGTGCCGTTGGTTTGGTCCGGATATAACCCAAGCCTTACCTTTGTCCTTGCGTAGATCTTCCAATCTGAAGATGTTGAACTCCCCCGACCTAAGGTCGCAGACTTTCTCGAAACCATCGATCCAAGGATTTGCGCCCGGTTCATTGAATACCTTATCGAGGAGAGAGGGGAAGACTCGGTTGTTTTCCATAATCGACTTGCAGAGTTGTACCTTAAGATGGCGACTCCTGGTAGGGGAATGCTTCCTGAAGGTATTCCGACCCACAAGGTAATTTGACTTGAACTAATGCACTGCGGTTTGTTGCAGCCTCACGATCGGAAGCATACACCAAGTTGTTGATTTTCATCAATACAACGGAGACCTATCAGACGGACCGGCTGTTTGGGCTTATACCATCCGAAGGCAGTTTATATACACCCGTGCAAGCTCTCCCTATGGCTGACTGTCCTCGATTTCTAGGGTTCTTCGAGGCCAAAGCAATACTATTGGGACGCATGGGTCGCCACGAGAATGCATTAGAAACATACGTCTATAAATTGCACGACTATCTCAAGGCGGAAGAGTACGTATAACCCCTGCGTCTCCCTGCGGCAAAATCAACCGACTTGCTCGTAGGTATTGTAATCGTGTCTTTGATCCATCATCACCCAAAACTTCCTCAATCTTCCTCACTCTCCTCCGGATATATCTCCAACCGGGGGCGCCGCCCACCTCTCAATCGCCAACGAGATCTACTCTCTCCCACCCTCCGGCCGCGACCCTCCTTCAACCGGCACTACAATTGATTAGCAGACACTCGAGGCGACTGGACGCGACCGAGACGCTGAAGTTGCTTCCGCCACTGGTACAAGCGAGAGATGTGAAAGAGTTTTTGGTTGAGAGTTTGAGGGTGCCGAGGTTTGATACTAGAGTGATCAGAGAGATTGCGAAAGCGAGGAGGGATGATGTTGCCACTCGGTTGATGGTCCTTGAAGAGAGGAGAGTCAAGGTCGTGGATAGCAGGATGTGAGTTGTCTCCCGTTTCTCCCACCTTCCTCCGTTGGCGTTTTCTCTTCTTCGGTCCCGAAGTGTTTTGTGTTCTCTTCATGTTCCCCTCTTGACTCGCCGGTTTATTGATGTTCGCTTCCGCCTCACCACAGCTGCCCACAATGTCACAAGCGGATCGGGCACAATAGCGTCATCGCGGTTCATGCTCCTAGGTCGGTTCCTGTTTCTCCCCCTCGGGCCCCTTCACACATGCACCATCATTGTTCAAACAACACGCAAATGTACTGAGACATTTCTATTTGTTTCGCTTTTTTAGGGGTGAAGTTACACATTATCAGTGTCGAGAGGCATTCTCAAGGTTCCTGCGAGAAAGCGCCCTGGGGACCTGATCACCTGATCAAGGGACATGAAGGATAAGATCTGGGACCTTCCGTCTCGCCTTTTCCGGAACATCTGCATACCCTTCGTAGATACTCACGGGTCGAGATGCTCATCGCGTGTTGAACCGGTTATGTATCATTGGTATATGAATTCATTATTGCTCAAGGTCGATAGGGTTATGTCGTATCACAACGAGCGTACAGGATATGAAGCATTTCTCCAACCTTTAGTGTCTACGTATCCCCTGCGAATCATCACTATTCCATACCGTCATCATCCAGAAAGAGGCGAGGTCCAGCAATCACCTTCCGTTGTACCTCCACCGAACCCAGGTTGACCAACGTAGATGCAGGCTCGGTAGATCCCATTGCCAACTCCGAGACAGAAACAGTCGTAGAGGTTTGAGGAGTCTGAGGTCGATCTTGAACAAGTGCCTCCAGCGATGAACTCAAATCCGGTCCTCTAAGAACGAGGTTACGAGCAGTAGCTACCGCGGGCGAGGATGAAGAACAAGGCGCCAGGGCTGGGAAGTTCGAAGTGGGGGGCTGGAATGGAAGAGGATTTGGCGGGTTGTCGCTCGGTGAACCACGACGCTGAGTTTCCCCTTCTCCCGACGGGAGACGATGTGAGACTGGTACTGAGAGCATTGTGTCGATGTCCATGGGAATGAGGTCTACGGTCGCGTCGCCTATACCCGTGGGTGGTCCTATCTCGGATTCAAGGCGACGAAGGGTTTCCGATACGGAGGAATGGTCAAGTCCGATGGCGACCGAATGCTCATTTGTCCTTTTGGGGTCATCGCAGTGAGTTGTACCGTCCAGACCAAACGCGAAATCGATATACGGATCCGTGGGTACAGGGAGAACGAACGCATCACGGCGATCTGTCTCTCCACCCCCGCTAATTCTTCGGGGTTCCAGATCATCAACCCCACACTCCCAACCTTCCCGGCGGGAGGGAGAAGGATTCGGGTCGAGCATTTCGCATTCTCGAAGGTCGCGACCAGGCACAAGACCACAGCTTTCCACTCCACTCCCTAGATCCACGGAGATATCAAAGATATGATGGGTGTGGCGTCAACCAACCAAAGCAACCCTAAGATTCGATTGCAACGAACACGTACCCTCGCATCGATCATTTCGAACAAGTGCGTGCTGCCGACGCAAGTCCGAGCCCGAGCCACCACCGTCGCTCGCAACAGGGACAATGTCAGAGCCGATACGGGGACGAATGTGACCTTCACTCCAACTCCACTTCCCGCGCTCACTATTTCCTTCCTCGACTTCACCTCGCTGATTCCCACTGTCTCCGTTCCGCTCCGCGACAAGAGACGCCGCAAGCCGCGGTTCCATTTCACCACAACTTCCCAGCGGCAGCGGCCCAATTAACCGAGGTGATTTCCGAGCACGGAAACGCCCCACAGCGGCTGGGGTTGAATGTCTGGCAGTTCCATCTTTGGTCCCCGTTCTGGCATTTTGTCCGTCGGTCATCAAAGTGCTTCCCGTCTCGACATAATCCAGGGCGGGGCCATATCCGTGACCGCCACTTCCAGGGACAGCAATCGCGGAGGCGTTTATCCATCTATCACGTCGGC
>Ga0307517_10005425_pt1 | contig 19217 bp, 18 predicted proteins | sample 23_EM_MG_FD_194515 | JGI IMG/M metagenome (GOLD analysis project Ga0307517, IMG submission 194515) | Populus trichocarpa ectomycorrhiza microbial communities from riparian zone in the Pacific Northwest, United States - 23_EM | ecosystem: Host-associated > Plants > Roots > Unclassified | place... | reverse complement strand
AACAAAAAAAAGTTACAATGACTATAGAAAAGAATGAATGCTTACAAATTCTATGAAAAGAATATTTTTATAAAAATCTTAATGATTTTATTTAATAATAAAATAAAAATTAAATAAGAAATGAATAACTTCATAAAGGAAAAATAAAAAAGTCTCAAGCTCAATTACCACCAAATCAAATGTTAAAAGACAAATTAAAAAAAAAAAAATTTTAAAAAGAATACAAAAACCTTACTTTAGTTCACAAGTCAAACTCGCGGATCGATTGTGAGGTCGGGATAACCCTATACAAAATAAATTAAATAAAATGATGGAAGTCAACTCTCAATCAAACTAAATGATAAAAGATGAAACAAGAAAAAAAAAGGTTAACTCGCTACCCGGGATATAAGTCGAGATAACCTCATATAAAAAAAAGCAATAAAAATCATGAAGTTAAAGGTCCAAAACCTAATGTCAAATGATAAAAAAAAATTTAAAAAATCAATTTAAAAAAAACTTAAAAAAATTGAAGTCAAATTAGATTAATTTTCAAAACTTGTGATCTAAGTAATGAGATTGGATTATCCAATTGAAGCTCCGTAAACCCGAAAAAAATCATGAAAAAAAATTCAAATCATCCAAAATTAACAAACAAAAAAAATAGCAATCAAAAGATAATGACCAAATCTGGTATAAAAATTAAATGAAATAAAATAAAGAGGGATGAAATTTGAAATATAAAATAAATCAAGAAAATGATTAAAAAATAACAATTAAAAGAATGGAAACAAATATGATTAATGAAAAAAATTAAAGGATGATAAAATTGAAAAAAAAATCTAATTTTATAAATTATTTCAAATAAAAAAAATAGTAATTAAAAAACAGAGATCATATCTAATTGAAAAATAAATTGAATGGCTGCTTTGAAAAACTTAAGGTTCGTACACAAAAATCAAGGATGAGAGAGAAAGAAGAGAGAAAGAAGGCTACCGATACCAAACAAGAGGTTTGTTGACAACATGCACCGTTTAGGCATCCACCGAAAAGATTCCAACATTTCCTAGTAAGCCAGGGTTTGGTCGTTGTACGACTCCACACGCGTCTCTTAAAGATCGTTTGCACCACCCACACATTGACGAGTGCAATGCACGTATTAACCTTTTTTTTAATAAAATTTATATTTATTAAATTACTAAAACACACCTTAGTAAACTTGATAATAACTAAAAAAATCATGCTAAAAAGACAAAAAACCTCATACACCCCAGTTAAAGAAATTTGGCATTTGAGGGTATAGTAGTAATTTTATTCTACTTTAGAAAGTAAAAATACAAAAACACCTCATAACTCCAATTATTAAAATGTTGCTTTCTAGGGTAATTTAATAGTTTTATTGTGCTAAAATATAAAAAATACCTAATCCTCCAATCAATTTAATAATGATCACTAGGTCTTGTGAAATGATTATTTTATCTCTAATAGCTAATAGCTAATGTAACAATTTTTTGATGGGAATGGCAAAACAATAATTTTACTTTAGCAATCTACTATGATTTTGTGTCTCTACTCTTTAATTTTTTTAAAATTCCCTTTCAATTTATTTAACATTATGTAAAAGAATATAATATCATCCCTATAATGTTATAGAAATAATTTGTCAATCGCTACAAAAAAATCTAGACTCATGGTAGCTGGTAAGTTTTTTTTTTTTTTTCTATATCCTACTATATCATAGCATCTTAGTTGAAAACCTAATGGATTGTTTATATGGGCCTTATAATCACTTGTAATCATGTATCCCTAACATTTTTATATGTTAACACCTATGATTTTTTTACCTCAAGAGAAAGAGGATGCATTTGTATGATTCAACCATGGATACCTTATGCGTTTTAGATTATTACTTAATACTTGAAACTTGGATTCCTAGATCTCATTAAAAACACAAGCTAAAATGAGAGGGGCAAACACCATACACATATAAATTACTATTCATTATAATAGTAAAACGATGTTTTTTCCCTTCCAAGAAAAAAATAAGATGACTTAAGTTTATGGGTGATTTTATATTTTCACACAACTCATCAGTCATTTAATAATTGTATAGGGGTATATATATCTTTTTTATATTTTTAAATAGTTAAATGACTTAATTATCCCCAAGTTAAAAAAAATTAATTTGTTAACCGAGGATATTTATCTCTTTTAACATTTTTTTAAATAAGGTGAAAAGCCATCTTAACCCTTGGAATGAAGAAAGAATGAATCATAAGCCCAAGGGCCTTCTAGTCTTTTCACTTAGTGTTTTTGTAAATTCCAGAAACATGGAGTGTAAGTTGGTCTTTCCATATTGATTTGTTGATTTTTTAACTAAAATAAGTTGATAGTGCGTGCTTGCGCGTGGGAGGTGCAAATGCTTTTTGGATGGTGCATACAGAGCCTTCTAGCAACCAAATTCATCATTCCTTCGTGCTGTTCAAAGCACCCCGCATCCTCCCCCTCTTCGTGTGGCATGTGTTGGTGGCAGGACGGTTTGTCACTGGTAAGTTTTTTTTTTCCTCTTATTTTCTCTCTCCTCCCATAAAAAAACAAGTTTGTTCCTTTTATTTTTGATATTTTAATTTTAGTTCTTATTCTTTTGATTTTTAATTTTTGATTTTGGTCCTTTTATATAAGTTTTAATTGTCTTCAATTTAGTCTTTTAATTTCAATTTGTTATATATTTGTTTTTTCCAATTCATTACTTATTGTTTTGGTTTTTAGTTTTTTTCCTTGGTTATTTTGTAAAAGTTTTAATTTCATCATTCAATCCAAGTTTATGATGCATTTTTTTTTTTTAATATGGTTCTCATCATTTTGATTTTTTTCTTTAGTTAAAGTTATTTAATCTTCTAATCGAAAATATTGAGTTGCCCTCAAATTTATTTTTTGTTTTGATTTTAACCTTTTAATTATCATACTTTTTTAATAGATCTTTTCAAGTATTTTTTTTTAATTTTATCTTTTAGCATTTGATTTACTGGGGATTGAGCTTCATTGTTTTTCCATGTATAGTACTTTTGATTTAATGACTCGGGTCACAAGTTTAAAAAGTTAATGCGGGTCAACATCCTTTTTTTTATTTCTTGATTTCATGGTTTGAAATTATATTTTTTTAAAAAATTAGTTTTGTGGTTTTCTTCAATCACTTTTCTTTCAGGTTATTCTGATCTTATGACTTAGACCGCAAGTTTTGTACGTTAACTCGAGTTGATTCGCCTTTTATTATGCAAGTTACATGTCCATCTTGCTATTTTAGATTTTTTTTTGTTATTTTATATTTAATTTCATACTTTTAGATTTTTTTTTAAAGTATCGTGATTTTTTAAATAAAATTTTATCTACTTGCTATCATTTTCTATTTCTTTATCATCTAATAAAAATAAATTTAGCTTAGTAAACCTGAATGGGGTTATAATTCAAGTCGTTGGTTTCTATTATTTTTTTAAAATGCATTTGCGGCGCATAAATATTATTTTTTATTAAAAAAAAAAGACCCATAAAGCAGCAAGTGTCATGTCTAGTCCAAAACTACTTTCCTAGCCTTAATTTTTATGAATTTAATAGTATTAGGGTTTGTTTGTTTGCAAGGTCCTGCACGACGTACCTTGCAAAAAGCATATATTTCATGCTTTTATATTAATGGATGATTCTGTGATTACAATGTAATTGGGGACTACTTTGTAACATAGTAAAAGTACAAGGACAACTTTTGTTCTTCTTAAACATTACGATCCATTTGCACCTTAAAACATAAATTATAATTAAGTTAAATTCAAAACAACCCCACACCAAAATTCAAAATCATAAAAACCCTACTCAAACACATTACCAATTAATTAAAAGCCCCAAATCCTCTTCTCCGTACATCAGAAGTCACATTCAATCCTCGAGGCTAATTCTCTAAAGTAAATTACTTTCCTGCAAAAATTCTCTTGTGTTTTTGTTATTCATCGATTTCGATTCAGTTTCGAATTAAAAATTCTTATTTTTTATTGAAAAAACAACGAACATTACTGGGTTTTGTAGTAATACATTAAATTTGAAATTTTGAAGGAATAATCGGCATTATAAGCATGATTCCTCTCTGGTTTTTGTTTCTTTTAAGATTTGTTGCTGTTCCTGTTCCTGGGTTTTGCTTGAGTTCCACATAAAGCCAATTCCTTTTTCCATTTTTTTTTTGGAGGGGCTATATTGATAGCCAATGTGAGTGAAAATGGAGGAAAAAAATGAGGAAGTTCAGGACATTGACAGTGCTTCAAGTGATTCATTTATTGATGATGATGAGAATGATGAGCCTTCTACATCTGGACAAGATGATGGGACCCGTATTCAGGTTTTTTTCGTTGCTTTATGTTTTCTTCTTGTTACTGTTAAGTGTTATTTATCACCGTTGTTGATAGGTAAGTATACTATTTTTTTTTTATGTGAATGTTATTATTTTTGGATATTGGTATTATAGCTTTGAACCCAGCAGTTTAAACTTGTGAAATAAGAACCTGGTTTGATGCGGATTTTCCAATGACCAATCTTGAGTTAATGAATATTTCATCAAGTGGAAGCTTAAAGAGACATGCTTGATAAAAGGGCAGAAAGAAGAGGAACAACGGTTTTAGGTTAACAATAGGACTAGCGAGAGTAACAATAGTTGTTTTCCATGGTAGGATATGGTACCATGTGAAAGTTATAGGTGAATTATGTCCACAATAAGAGATCATTTTAAACTTTGTGTAAGTTTAAAACTTGTCAATCTTGTACAAACAGCTCCATTTTTACTTTCATTGTGCAGGTGCCTTTGACCGATCAAGAAGTAGAGGAATTGGTTGCCGAGTTCTTGGAAGTTGAGAGTAAGGTATCTTTTTTTTGGCTTAATCTCAGCATTCTGCTTCTTTTTTTTTTTTTCTATTATTTGAAAAGATTCACTGAAACTTACTTTAGGCTGCAGAGGCTCAAGAAGCACTGGAAAAAGAGTCTCTTGCAAAAGTTGAGAGTGATGTGAGAGAGGAGTTGGCACAAAGTCTTCAGGGTGATGATGTTAGTTTCTTGTGCTGCTTTTTAACTTTTTTTGGAGTTCTCATTATATCAACCTTGCCTATCATTTATGCTTTTCTTTCTTATCCATGTCTATAGCTGGAGGCGGCTGTTGAAGATGAGATGACAACTTTCAGGGAAGAGTGGGAAAATGTGCTTGATGAGCTTGAGACTGAGAGCTACCATTTGTTGGTCTGCTTCTTTCCTCAGTTTGAGTAAATTCTTCTGTTCTTAATGCATTTTACAGTGCACACATCCTTTTTTTTCCTGAAATACAGTGCATGTATCTTGAGACATTAACCAGGCAAGGTCCAAATTTGATACATCTCCCATGTCATTTTCGCAGCAAAAAGCTTCTTTGATTCATGAGCCATTGCTGTATTTTTTTGCTGTTGTCTTGCCCTTCAATATCCACGATGCAATTCCATTGTATATGAAGCTTACACAGGAGGGACTTAAATGCATTCTCTTGTTGTTGCTCCTATTCTATTTTGAACTTCTTGCATCAGGATATTGCTGCTACTGTTGTTTATATGATTCTAGCATATTCAATTTGGCTAGTGGCTGCATGGGCATCGTACAACTCATGTTTTTTACCATTTTTCCATGGTTTTGAGTTCATGCATACAAGCTATCAATTTGTCAAACAGACTGACTGAAATGGAACAACTGAGCATTGTAGTTAGCAGCAAGCAGGTCTGAGTCTCTTGTTTTGTGATGTGATGCGATGTGAGACAGAATGGTTTTAAGAATAGGATATATAGGGTTGTAGGGCGTGCAAATTAGTTGTGATTGCACATTTACCAAGAAGTGCTGTTTTAGGAGTGTTAGAATGAAGGAGGAGGACCAAAGATGTATAAATAGTTTGAAGAAAGTAACTACAGATCAAAAAGCAGCTTCCAGATGTCTTCAAACGCACTTGAATTCTGAAATCAGCTGTTTTAGGGCTTTTACATGGACATGGAGACAGCTCAACCCCTGCACACCCTGTATTTAAAGCAGTTTTGAAGCATCATTAGGATTAGAATCTTGGGAAGTAGATAGTTAAATACTTGACCAAAAGACATATTAAAGGATCACAAAAAACTCGGTGTAAGCCTTATTAGGATATAACTAAGGCCTGTTCCAAGAAATCAGATTTAAACTCTTTGATTTTGAAAGGGGTGTTCCATATTAAGCTAGCCAGAGATGCAACATCATATATTGTATTCTTATGGAGTTGGATTGGCTGAATCATTTGCAGTCAATTTTGCAAAGGAAAGTGAAGTGGTAGAATCTTAAGACTCTTATCTGTCGATTCTGGAGTGTGGATTCTCAGAATTGTTTTGAATGGTTTGGGGTGTGGTTGTTGACTACATTCCTTTTTTAATGATTCCAGCTGTAGAAGAGCTACTAGATCACAATCATTAAATCTAACTGATCCATTAATCCATGAAGTATGAGCAATTCTTCAGAATTCACATATTATGGAACTGTTAGATTTTGGATTGTTAAGGAAGTATTATGATTTTGTGTCAATGTTTATGGTGACTGTAACTGTTAAGGTAACATGGTTGCTAGCATGGACTGAGCCATTTTCTTTTTATTTTTTATTTTTGTGAAGTGACCATCTTTGATCATTGCCTATAGGAAATGAAGTTGTCATGTTATATTTCCTTTCACTTCCCCTAATTCACATGCTTTGCCTAACAGGAACAACTTGATGGATCTGGTATTGAGCTACCAAGCCTTTATAAGTGGATCGAAAGTCAGGCTCCTAATGGTTGCTGCACTGAAGCTTGGAAAAAGAGGGCACACTGGGTGGGATCTCAGGTGACCAAGGAAACTATTGATTCAGTTGCTGATGCTGAGAAATATCTTCAAATCCATAGGCCTGCTAGACGGTAAGGTTTTCATTTTTCAGCAAGGTGAATTGTGCAAGGTTTGAAATCCATTTAAATGATATACTTTCTGGGCTTAGACGTCATGGTAAATTATTGGAGGAGGGTGCAAGTGGATTTCTGCAGAAAAAACTTTCCATGGATGGAAGTGAGGCAATTGTAGAAAATGGAGAAGTAGATTGGGTCTCTATGAAGAAACTATTCTCAACTAGCAGTGGGGAGGATGTTGCTTCATTTGGTAGTAAGCATTGGGCTTCTGTTTACCTGGCCAATACTCCCCAGGAAGCTGCACTTATGGGACTTAAATTTCCCGGAGTCAATGAGGTGACAAATTAAATTTGAGTGTATAATTAGCCACATTATGACATTTCTGCTTAATGCCTTCTGTCTTAAGCATTTTTCAACCCTTCAGCAGCTTGATGTTGTATCATTTGAAATGAAAATTGATTCAAAATATTACTGGGTGACAAGTGCAAAATGTTTTTATCTGATTCTGGTTGATCTGATCTATTGGTTCATTATGTTTTGTCTTCATGCTTAGTATAAGCCATCTGTACTTTCAGGACTTGTCTTTTTATTAAATGGGGTTTTCTTTTCCAATTCTGTTTTTCTGCCCTTGTAATTCAAAGCAAAACAATCTAAACATTGAATCAGGTTTGAAGAAGCGTATCCCCTCACCCATTCATGGGAAAATGTTTTTAGCTGAGTTTAGTAATAGACTCTGGCTGTTTTAAGTTTCTAATTGACTGACAATTACTGTCAGGATTGGTTGGACATATGTTTTGTGGTTTTGGTCTCTCTGTTACAGTTCCTTTTGTCACCATTATTCTAAAGTTCCAACTCGACAATGTTCTTTTTGATTGAATCTTCCAATGGTTTTGAGATTTTCTTTTTGTCAGGTTGAGGAGATTGAAGACATTGATGAGGATTCCATTGATCCATTTGTTGCAGAGGCCGTGGCAAATGAAAAGGAACTTGTTCTTTCAGAGGAACAGAGAAAAAGTTATAGAAAGGTTGGTCAATAATCTTATGTTGAATATTATGATTTTCCTTTCCTGAAAATTTAAGATTAAGATTCTGGACATTGAATTACTTGCCTTTTGGAGCCTTATTCCTGTTAATAAGGCTAGTACTAAAATGATTAGCTATTTCATTAGAATAACTAGCACAGCCATTGAAGAACTTAATCCATCAATAATCAGATGGGTCAAAATGCTGCTTTCCTTGAACTATCTTTGCTCCGAAGAGGTGATCTGAGTGTCTCTGGATTCTTACAATTAAAGTTCCTATTGATTCTCATTCCCATTGGTGGTCAAGCAACAGTGTTTCTACTGGTGCTTTAGGGATTCCTTGAATTTTTTTTGTTAGTGATTGAGATTTGTTTTGATATTTGGAACTTTGTGATTGTAATTTTTATTTCTTAATCCAGAAAATGCAAACCTTCGTAGTACCTTGGGATTATTGTATGATAATTTTCCTAGCTTCATTGTGATGTCATTCTTCTGTTGTTTCATGGGAGTTTTCTTAGCTGAGGTTCAGTGGGATTGGGCTGGCCTTCTATGATATTCCTTTTGCTTTCATCTCTTGGAGGATGACTTTTGTCCAACATGCTTTTGCTTTTCTTTTCAGTCAGTTAATATATTTTTCTTGTTTCTAGAAATGTATTGGTATTTCATCTTGCAATTTGTGTCCGGTAGATTATAGTGATTGCCAAGCTTCTTTGATTGTATGCTCTGTTGATATTTAAGTTGTATATTTCTTGTAATTGTACACTGAAAGGTTCTTGTTTTTGTACATTGAAAGGTCAAAGAGGAAGATGATGCAAAGATTGATCAGAAACTTCAACTTCATTTGAAACAGAGGAGACAGCGTAAGAGATGTAAACAGGTGAGACTTCCACTCATTGTTTTCTTCGTTTGCCATTTCCTGTTATCTAAGCCATGAATTCTATCTTCTGGTGGTGAATGATGGGACTCTTGACATGATCTCATAATAGCAGAAGGCTATAAAATTTTGGTTGTTCTGAGTTTGAAATTGTTCCATATTAAACTAGGTCTTGGAAACTCAATTGATTGCATATGCTGATTCTGTCATGTTTTTAAAGTCCAACTGTTTCTAATTAAACTATTATAGTTTGAATTAGGTGTAGGAAATTTAATTCATTGTGTAGTGTATGCTTCAGCTATTATGTCTTCAATAGTTGAACTGTTCTTTTTTATTTTTATTTTTGGTGGGGATGCTACAGAGCATATAATGTCAAGACAATCCTTCAATATTGAATTCCTAGTAATTAGTGCAAAACTATATGTTCTCTTGAAATGGACTGGTCATGTTCCTTTTTCTTGAACTCTTCTTGAATTAGGGTGTTAGCTCAGTCATCCAGGAAATGGGAAGGAACATGGATGAGCCACTGCCTCTGGATGACGATTACAATGAAGTCACATGCCAAGATTTGAAGAAAGACAAGCTTTCTGTAGACCTTGTAATGGAACATTCTACAGGTAAGAGCAATTCAGTTTTCCCAGAGTCTGCGCTGCCTGATGCCACTGAACCTAGAAGGTCCAAGCGTCCAAATGAGAGTGAGGATCTAAGCATCAATGATAAGAAGATTCGGACTGTTATCATAGACAGTGATGATGAAGCGGGCATTCTGGAGGATAAATCAGTACACAACATTAAAGTTGAGGATCAATCAACTTTGCAAGAGAACACTGGGGACCCTACAACTGATTGCAATCCTTCACAGGGTTCAAATGAGAAGTTTCTGTGCACTGCCTGTGATAAAGTGGCTGTTGAAGCGCACTCACATCCACTTTTGAAAGTAATAGTTTGCAAAGACTGTAAATTCTTAATGGAGGAAAAGATGCATGCGAAGGTATGAACATTAATTTTTGCCTGTGCATTTAACCAAGTTGCTTCAAATAAGTTATAAAATGCTAAAGTATCACGCTTCATAGATACACATGTAAGCAGTTACCTAAGATTATTGTCATAACTAGGTGGTTTTCTGGTCAGCCATCATAATAATTCTAATGAGTGGATCAGCTTACTAGGATTCTTGTTTTACTTAAACAACCTTAGAAAGATTCTCTCTTTTGTTGCGTTTATGATGTGATATATTGATGAAATGTAAAATAGTTTTACATTTCATCAGAGAACAATGGAAGCACAATAATTTTAACCTTCATGGAATTATCAGTGTTACTGTTATCCCTAGTCAGTAGCTAATAAAAACTCAAGATGTAACAAGAACATTTACCTCCATTTTTACAAGCCATAGAAGTCTGATGATTATAAGACTGCTGGTTCTTACAATTGGCTATGACAAATCCAACCAGTTGTCTCTCTTTCTTTTAGCATGCGTAGCAAAAACAACAAATTAGAACTCTGATTGCTTGGAGTCTGAAACATTTTTAAATCTTTGAATTTCTCCCTGCAGACTGTTACATCTTGCTAGGATCATGGAGTTTGCAAAAAGTGAAAGATTACTAGCTTATTGTTTTTTTTAAATGTTTTTTATCCTATTATATTTTCCACAATTCCATTCCTGAGCTTAACTTGTTGCAGGATCCTGACTGTTCTGAGTGTTACTGTGGATGGTGTGGACGGAACATTGAATTGGTAAGTTGTAAGTCATGCAGAACATTATTCTGCACTGCTTGTATAAAACGGAACATTGGTGAAGAGTACTTGCCTAAGGTTCCAGCTTCTGGTTGGCAATGTTGTTGTTGCTCTCCAAGTCTGCTACAAATGTTTACATTACAGTTAGAGAAAGCTGTGGGGTCTGGCGATACAATGATTACGAGCTCTGATAGTGATTCAGAGTCCTCAGATACAGATGGTGGTGTTACAATCAGGTATACTGTTGTTCCTTATGAGACAGACCTTTGTCTGTAGTTTTATGAATTATTCCCTACCGTATCTAAAATTTGTTATGAGATTGTATCCCAAACATAATTCTCAAATTATGCTATTTTGTATCAGATCTAAGAGAAAGAAGAAAAAGAAGATTAGAAGGATCATTGACGATGCTGAATTAGGAGAAGAGACCAAGAGAAAAATTGCTATTGAAAAGGTGCTCTTTTTTTTTTAATGATTGATTTGGTTAAATCAGGCATGTCAGTACTGATTATGCATTGTGTTGTGATCTTATGCAGGAACGTCAAGAACGCTTGAAATCCCTGAAAGTACAGTTTTCTGACAAATCCAAGATGATCAATCCTGCAAGCTGCAGTGGAAACTTAACTGAAGGTGCTAGTGTTGAAGTGCTTGGTGATGCCACAACAGGTTATATTGTGAATGTCGTGAGGGAAAAAGGTGAAGAAGCTGTGAGGATTCCTCCAAGCATTTCGTCTAAATTGAAAGCCCATCAGGTTTCATTCTATCCTTATGTAGGTTTCCATACTTAGTCTAGTGGTCTCATTAGTTGGTTGCGTCATTCTGTTTCTTGTATCCAAACTGTAATTACAGTGCTTGAAAACTTAGTGCACTACCCTTTGGGGTTCTTATCCCACCACCTTGCTCAAAATTAATATTTGGTTCTCAACTTGCTTTCTTATTATTCCAGCAATTAAGATTTCAGCACATTTTACATCAGCAGGCATTAAATATGGGCATTTAAAGTGTAGGAAGCGAGGGCCTGAATGGGGGTCCATTTGATGTGCTTCCTTATCAAATGTTACAGCTCTTCACTGATACTGATTTTTTGTTCTTATTTCTATTTTATTATAAATGTTTCTTTTTATTGCTTACCCAAGTTGATTTGAGATTGCAGGTGACAGGGATAAGATTTTTGTGGGAAAATATTATACAGTCAATTGGAAAAGCAAGGTCTGGTGATAAAGGTCTTGGTTGCATTTTAGCGCATATGATGGGCCTTGGTAAAACTTTTCAGGTACTCTGTTCGGTTCCTCTTTTGAACCCACTTCCCATGGGTAATATATGAGGGGATATAATGTGAGTGGTGTTGAGAATGTTTGCCACTAAATCTGATAAAGTGGTAACTGGTGAGTTTTTGCCAATTTATTTCAACCTTCTAGATAAGTTATTCTCTCTACCCCTGATGTCCGCAATTAAATGTTAACTCCAAATATTCTAAATAATTATGTACTTAATTATAGCATGGTGAACAATCAGTTTAATGGTTGTAGTTTTAGTGGCAGTGCTAGTAATAGCAGGAACCCTTGAATGCTGACCGCCATGCCATAATTTAATTGTGCAGCATAGCATTATAGTTGTTTAATTTGGTTGGATAGTTAGCTAGATTTAATGAATTGCATCTACAGGTCATAGCTTTTCTGTACACTGCCATGAGAAGTGTTGATCTGGGTTTGAGAACAGTGCTCCTTGTGACTCCTGTGAATGTGCTGCATAACTGGCGCAAGGAGTTCATGAAGTGGACACCTTCAGAAGTAAAACCACTCCGTGTTTTCATGCTGGAGGATGTGTCGAGGTTTTATTACATTACTTTCCCCTTTCCTTCTTTTGACCGAATGACGAAGGAAATTGTCAAATTAATTTTACTCGTGAAGTTTCAAGTGTAGTATTATCTGAATACATGCTCTTAACTAAGCTAGATTGCAAGTTCTTTTATATGAATTGTTAATGATAACAGCAATTCGGCATTTATCCCTTGAAAATATTGTGGAAATTATTGTCAATGAGTTTTGGGTATTTTACTAAAAGAATAGCAAATGTACCTGATGTATAAAAAGAAAAGCTAAGATTGCTAATATTTTTACAGCATCCACCAACTGATCAGGCAATGTCATGTATTCTTTTCCCGTGTTCTAATCTGTGAGCTCACTTTAATTTTTACACTTGTCTTATAAGGTTTAACATATCGAGATCCATTTTATTTTCTTAGAGTTTGAGCGCAATTGGGGGGAAATCAATTTTGGTGTTTCTTTTGTTGGAAAAGATACGAAAATGGAAAGACTGACATCTAATTAGTCTAGGTCTGGCTCTTGTGAACTATTGATAGTTTAGGTATCCGACAGAATATCTTGAATATTTTACATAGAAAGGTTTAGTCAAGGCAGTGTCATTATATCCAGTATAAGATTAGATAATAAGTCCACCCCACTCCCTCACCCCCCTCTTTCTCTCTCTCTTTCTGTTTGGATCTTCCATTCTGAACCTTTTTAATTTACTGTTGGGGTTTCTGGCATTAGGGAGAGAAGAGCGGAATTGCTTGCAAAGTGGAGAGCTAAAGGTGGTGTATTCTTGATTGGCTACTCTGCCTTTCGGAACTTAACCCTTGGAAAGAATGTGAAGGAACCAAAATTGGCTAGAGAAATTTGTAATGCCTTGCAGGTAATTTGTGTCTTAACCTTCCCACTCAGTCTATGCTTTGAATCACTCAAGACCAATCATTGATCTTGATATGCACATTTAAACATTGCATTGATGAAAATTGCTTTTCTAATATCAGGATGGACCTGATATACTTGTTTGTGATGAAGCTCATATAATCAAGAATACCAGGGCTGATACAACCCAAGCACTGAAACTCGTGAAATGCCAGAGAAGGATAGCATTAACTGGATCACCTCTTCAGAACAATCTAATGGAGTATTATTGTGTAAGTTGGTCAAGATGATTAAAGATTCTGATTTTCTATTCAAGGGTATGCTTCTTATAGGATTTATTATCCGAAACAGATGGTTGATTTTGTAAGAGAAGGTTTTCTTGGCAGCAGCCACGAGTTCAGGAATCGGTAAACTTTATATCTGACATTTTTCTGGCTGCTTTCTCCTTTCACCAGCTCCAGTACATCTTAATTAGGTGTTCTCATGCTTGCAGTTTCCAAAATCCTATAGAAAATGGACAACATACTAATTCAATGGTTGACGATGTAAAGATTATGAACCAAAGATCTCATATTCTCTATGAACAATTGAAAGGGTTTGTTCAAAGAATGGACATGAGTGTGGTGAAGAAAGACCTGCCACCCAAAACAGTATTTGTAGTGGCTGTAAAGCTTTCTCCATTACAGAGGAAATTGTACAAGAGATTCCTTGATGTGCATGGGTTCACAAATGGCAGGGTTTCGAATGAAAAGATGAGGAAGAGCTTTTTTGCTGGTTACCAGGCATTGGCTCAGGTTTGTTGTTGATTATTATGTCCGTCATGCCTGTAGTAAGCTCTTCCTTTATGATAGATGGGCACACACTTACACATATGATATCATGTCTTTTATGCTCCATTTACCCATTTTGGTAGTACAATGTGAAACATGACCATGTGTATGTATATGTAACACCCATCAATACAACTTAAAAGTAATACCCTTGTCTTAAAGTCTTGTAAAATTGATTTGGTTTATCTGGACATTCAATTGCTTAAACTTTAAAGTTATATGTCCATTATTTCACAGTTTTCTTTCATGCAGTCAAAACCAAATTACCGAGGTTTCCTCCCTGACTATTTTTGTTGAAGAATATTGCTAAAGTTGACATAGTAAATAGTTTGGCATTATGAAAGAAAACTTAGAAAACCAAAATTGGCTATAACTTTTGCTCAATTTTAATGTGCAAACTTGTGTCAACTACTAGGAAAGAATATGATCATTTTACTGTAGGTATTGTTACCAAATTCATGGGACATTTGGGTCGTGGTACAGGGTTTGGGAATTACATTTGCACACATGTGAATTCACGATATTTAGGGGGTATTTAGTACACTGATTTGTGGTTTGGCCATTGGTTATATTTTGATCATTACCTAGTTAAATTTACGTGACTTTAGAAAAACTCTTCCTTAATTAGTTCTTTTTTTTTTTCTTAAAACAATAGGATATTGTTTTACTTTTTTTGGAATGATTCGGGCCTCTATTAAAAGTTGGAAAATGAGTAAACAAGTTACAAGTAAATAAAATATAGGAGTAATGACACCAAAAAAGGATATTATATCACTGCCCCTGGAAAGGATTAGGATTTTTTTCTGTTTTTATACACATCCTTGATCCCACTATCTCTACAATTTCCCCATCCCCTTCAGTTCTCTTTCTTCTAATGTACAAAATTCAAAACAGACTCCTTATCTTCTCAAAGGGACTCCAATCCAGTGCTAGAAAAAAAGAAAAAATAATTCTCCTCTACTGCCTTCTCACCCCCATTTCCATGAATTTGAACAAATTTGAGAATAGAGGAGAGAAAGCAGAATAGGATGAAATTTTTCTTCTTTTCCTAAGCGTTGGGTTAGAGTCTTTGAAAAGATAAAGGGTTGTTTTTGAATTTTGTACATTAGAAGACAAAGAATAGAAGGGGAAGGGGTAGAGATAGTGGGATTGCAAATTGTGTAAAAATCAGCTAAAAACCTATTCATTCCTTCGGCACATCAATATTAAATCCTTTTCTTTTTGGTATCAGTTACTTCTATATTTTATTTACTAGCAACTTGTCTTTGCATTTTTCAATTTTATTTAAGGTCAGAATCTTTTCCAAAAGAATAAAATAAAGTAATTATAATAATTTATTGTTTTTAGGGAAAAAAACTAATTGAGGAAGAGTTTTCTTAAGACAAGTAAATTTAATACTGTAATTGGTCAAAGTATAACAACTAATTGCCTACTACTAACCACAAATTACCATAATAACTACCCCGTACGTATCATAAAGGCACAGATCTGCAGATTACGTTCCTGAACCCTGTAACATCGTGGGCGTAACTGTATTTCCTTGAAGATCTTAACTCACTGCACATCATGAACCCTCTATATATCCATGCTTTTACATTTTCTACAAAAATAGACAAAGATTCAGGTTAGTTTCTCATATGGAAGATTTTCTATGAAAAATGGATCACCAAATCATACAATCCTGATCATGCACCAGCACGATCTAGTATGTGATTCACTATGTTCTGGATCGTTCATTCTGAAACGAAAAATGTGAGTGATTTCATGAATTGGTAGCACCGTGTAGAAGTTGCAGTGAGCATTTAGAAAACTACAGGGTACAACAGATTATTTGTGCCAGAGAGTTTGTGGAAGGTTTAAGTGAATAGGATTCGTTGTGATGGGAGTAAAATGTTGTGTATATGGTTGTTGTGAGTTCATTTTGATTTGTGAAAGATTTCATGCATAGTTGGTTCTTCGACTTGGAAAAAATTTTCTAATGATTCCTGCAACAAAATATATTTGTAATTGGATTGCTAGTATCTGGCACCTTGTGTCTTTATATTTGTTCGTATTTTCAATTTTCTGTGGCCTCAATTTTAGATGACTTTGGTAGGTGATATGTTGAGGCTTCTAGCCATTGTTTTTACAATATCAAGTGGAAGCAAACATCTGAAATGGTTACTACAGTTTCTCTGAGAGTCTAGTTACAGAGAATAAGGGAGTTTGTTCAAATTTTATTGATGTTGTCTTTAACTGTTCACTAAATTGTTGAAGGAATGGAGTGGGTTCCATATATCTTAGGCAAATCTTACTGAGCAAGATGGAATGCTGTCATTATGTTCATTCTAATTCTCAGTCTTATTTGCAATTAAGATATAATGTTAAAAAGGCTGGCTGAATCAGCTTTCAATGATGCATGTTTAAATTAATTTATCCTTTTGTTCTCTTGTTTTAATGAGCTTTTCATTGTTCATTGTAGATATGGAACCATCCTGGAATATTGCAATTGAGGAAAGGTAGAGATTACATTGGCCGTGAGGACAATGTTGAGAATGTTCTTGCAGATGACTGCTCTAGTGATGAAAATGTAGATTACAATACAATTGTTGGAGGTACTCTATTTCACAATTATATCATATTGCTTAGCAGTTCATGCTTGTGTTTAGAATTCATGGATATCATTCTTCTACAACCAGATCCACCTAAGTTCTCCATGTGTGGTGATGTGTCTATTTTTTATTGCCTTTTGTGCTTGCAGAGAAGTCAAGGAATCAAAATGATTTCGTTCAAGGGAAAAGTGATGATGGATTTTTTCAAAAGGTGTGAGCATAAACAAACACCAATCAATCACTATTCTTTACTCAAGTTTTCTGAAATTGCTGAATTCTCTCCCTCTTGTTGATTTAATAAATGTTTTCCTTTGTTTTTTTTCCTTTCCAGGATTGGTGGAATGATCTTCTGCATGAAAATAATTATAAAGTGATTGATTATAGTGGCAAAATGGTATTGCTGCTTGACATTTTAGTCATGTCTTCTAATGTGGGTGATAAGACATTGGTTTTTAGCCAGAGCATACCCACTTTAGATCTTATAGAGCTTTATCTTTCAAGATTAACTCGACATGGGAAAAAGGGAAAATTCTGGAGAAAAGGAAAAGACTGGTATAGGTGCGCATATACAGCTGTGAACTGCTTTCACTCACGGTTTCTCTGCTTTTTCATGATATAGATTTGAAGTTCTTTATATGGACTTCATATGTCTTCATAATTGCAATAAGAGAATAATAGTTTACTTCCTCTCCTGTACCGAACAGGCTAGATGGAAGAACAGAGAGCTCTGAAAGGCAAAGGTTGGTTGAGAGGTTCAATGATCCCGAGAATAAGCGGGTCAAATGTACTTTGATTTCTACTAGGGCTGGTTCTCTCGGGATTAATCTCTATGCTGCTAACCGGGTGATTATTGTTGATGGTTCTTGGAATCCGACATATGATCTTCAGGCCATATATCGGGCTTGGAGGTGGGTTCCATCTATTGTTTTCATTCAACTGAAACATGCCTTCTTTTGTCATGATTGAACCTAAAATTACCATTTTTCAGGTATGGCCAGACTAAGCCAGTGTTTGCTTACAGATTAATGGCACATGGAACCATGGAGGAAAAAATCTATAAGCGTCAGGTGATAGAATTACTACTTGTAGCATTAAATTAGCCTGTATTCTGAGTACTTTTAATGAAGAGAATGATTTAATCAGGTCACAAAGGAAGGACTTGCTGCAAGGGTGGTTGATAGACAACAAGTATATAGGACTATGTCCAGAGAAGAAATGTTGCATCTTTTTGAATTTGGTGATGATGAGAAATCTGACACACTAAATGACATTGGCCAAGAATATAGACATGCAGATACCAGGAATGTTACCTGCCAAACCGTAAATTCTTTGAAAGAGAACATTCCTTGTTCTCAAGGAAGCTGCTCATCTGATAAGTTAATGGAAAGCTTGCTTGACAAGCACCGTCAGAGGTAGTGTGTTTTTTCTTTTGCTAGAAAAGAAAAATAGTTTCTTAGCTTCAGTCCATTTTGGATGCTTACATTCAACCCTGTCATTTGAAACAAGGTTGGGACGTAGGAATATCTGATTGAGAGTATATTCATAACTGATTTCTGAGCCACAATCTTTTTTTTTAACATGTCATAGACTGAATTATACTTTCTTCCAGCAGTTGGAGTAGGTTTTTGAATCACTCAATACAGTAATAACTTCGACTGCCTATTGGTACTTTCTTTCATGTATTTATTTCACTTCATAAAAGCTTAGCTTCTGATGTTCTTCCTTGTCTTTAGGTGGATTTTTGATTACCATGAACATGAGACCCTTTTGCAAGAGAATGAAGAGGAAAAACTAACAAAGGAGGAGCAAGACATGGCTTGGGAAGTATACAAGAGATCATTGGAATGGGAAGAAGTGCAGCGAGTTTCCGTTGATGACTCTACATTTGAGCGAAAGCCACAAATGTCAAACGGGGCATCTTCTGCCCTAGACACTAGCAGCATACCTGTGCCAAGCATGGCCCCTCCTGCATCTGAGGCTTCCAATGTAGCACCATCCAAGAGCATTTTAAGGAGTCGTGTGGTGCAGCGGAAATGCACTAATCTCTCTCATTTGCTAACCCTAAGAAGTCAGGGCACAAAAGCTGGGTGCACTACCGTCTGCGGGGAATGTGCCCAGGAGATAAGCTGGGAAGATCTGAATCGGGAGGGTAAGGCAGCACGGTAAAGGCATCATCCCTTGTTTTTTTTTTTTTTTTTCATATACGCTATATATCTAGTGTAATTTATTTTGATTGTAAAGGGAAGCAGCTGTAAGTTCAAATTCATTTGTTTTGGTAGATAATATTGGCAGGCACATTCTAGCTCATCTTTTTGGCCCCTTTTTGTTCTTTGAGGGTACAGAGAAACAGGGATTTTGGGATGGTTGTAGATAAATTGGAGGGAATGAGCCTGTGTAAATCTCAGCTCATACGATCCTTTTTGATGTAGGAATTGTTGTGGAGGCAGTTATAGTCAAGAAAGTAGTTCCACTAATTTCCAACACTAATCCTTTCAAAATATGTTAATAAATGTTCTTGTATGTTCTTCCATCGTTTCACTGGATGTTCCC
>Ga0307517_10005423_pt1 | contig 19223 bp, 14 predicted proteins | sample 23_EM_MG_FD_194515 | JGI IMG/M metagenome (GOLD analysis project Ga0307517, IMG submission 194515) | Populus trichocarpa ectomycorrhiza microbial communities from riparian zone in the Pacific Northwest, United States - 23_EM | ecosystem: Host-associated > Plants > Roots > Unclassified | place... | reverse complement strand
ACGATCAGGAGGAAGAGGCGACGAGAGGGAGAATCTGGGGTAGTCTGGACGTCGGGAGAACGCGACGTTGCGTCAGGACGTAAGAAACATTGCGACGTTGCGTCAGGACGTAAGGAACGTTGCGACGTTGCGTCAGGACGTAAGGAACGTTGCGACGCAAGTCAGGACGCACAGGACGCACGGGACGCAGAATATCCGGCGCTTGCGTCAGGACGCAACGCCGGCGGATCAGACGCAAGATCCGTTTTTGCTGATGTTCGGCTCCGCCTGTCCACCACTTACATTACTACAGCTAAGATATATATTATGGTGTTTTATTGTTTATTTTAGGATAATATCTCGGGATTTAACATGTGCTTTCCAATTAGGTGTTTAGGATTTTACGGTTGTTTATGCATCTCTTATGCACCATTCTTGGTCATGATATTTCTAATAATCGCTCCACACCCTTTTGTTTTCACACACATTATTTGGGATTTACTTGGTTGGATGTCAGGGTCAAACATGTTCGCACTTATGTTTTTTACATTGTTTTTCCTATATTTCACTTGCCTATATGGACGCGCACTTTTCTATAAATAAGGTGCTACCGCTCACCTGGCTTAGAAGAATTAAGAACTGGAACTCCTACCAATCCCTTCTTCACCTCCTCGCTAAGCGTACCTCGCAACCCCCCTCGTACTTGCGAAGTATTATCCACATAGAATAGATTGTACCGTATTCAGATATTGAACAACATGGGTGAAACGGCCATTCAAGTCGTGGTCATGATTGAATACTCGATATGCGCCGCAAAATGAAAAAGGTTCCAGAAACCAATATCTCCCCTTGCTGCTAGCGACTTTTGGCGGAGCAGGCCTCCCTCTTAAGATATAATATGATTCCTCCTTGTGAAATTCGAAAAGTATTTTAGTACTGAATAGAACTGGCCAACGATTTTTGTTTACTCCTAAGGCTATATAGGAAGTGTTTGAGCCCTCCGGGGGGGCTCCCGTGAGGGCAGGGATAACCCCAATGGGAAGGGCAGAGTGGGACTGCTTGTCGGCATCCGATGGCGGGGTCCACCAGGGGTATCAGCACATGGCGAGGTATAGCAAAGGACTATGGGAGGCTGCTACTGACATCAAGTATTGTGCCTAACTCGAAGGGGAATGGGGGCAAGAGAATAAGAGACAACGATAAACCTATGAGTGATATATCATGATGCAGTGCAGCTAGGAAAGTGTAATTCCTGCGAGAGAGAATGTTATTTAGCAGTAAGAGGTTTTTCCATAGCCTTTCAGCTAATTTCTGATTTAAATCACGCCATGGGCCAGAACTACTTCTTAGCCACCACCAAAATGGACTTGGTGGTGATATAGTCCCCGCAGCCGAATGCCTAAAATCCTGGATGGACAGCGGTTCAGTGTTTGGGGGTGAAGGGATAGATATTTAGAAGATTAGGGATATGCATATTGAATTGTGGATTTGGGATAGTGGGTTTTAATCATGATGGAATCGAGGATTGTGAGGATTTAGCAAAGGCTATGGACTCGTGTCTCTCATCTTGAAAATGATGGTTGCTTGCTCCGTCATTTACCCATGAGGCACATGGTTTGAAAGATGATGGACAGTGAGGGATTCGAGAACTTTATCTTGAAGGTTGTGGTCTAAAAGCCTGAGTGCATTAGTCTGAGACTGAGATGGTTCAGGAACCGGGCCGGAAGTGCTTCCCGTCTGACCCAAGGCTACCCTAGGCCGTCCACGGAGTGGAAAAGGACGGAGTACCAGTGGCAGCCCGTCCGGCCCTACAAGCAAGATGAACGCACTAGCCAGTTTGGAACACTCATGAAAGCTAGAGAGAGCAACCAGATCTAGGGTCCGGCATTTAAATCAAGGGTGTGGGAGAGAGCAGAAATCCAAGCTATGCCTTTCTTGTGTTAAGAGATTAATAGAATGTTTCTTTTCCTCATTGTTATCGGGTTACCAAGGGGTTGGGAACATGTGGGTCAGTGGAAGGAAGCTGATATGAGTGGCGACCGATGGGAGGATCAGGATGACTCGTTATGTTCTTATAATAATATTATATACTCATGCATTTACTGTTAGTTTAGCAAGCGAGGAGGAGAGTTAAATTGCACACAATCTGACCCTCCCGTAGTCATCTAATTCTTATTTTTCTATTTTATCTAATAGAAAACAATTCAAAAATAAAACCGTGGACGAACAACTAAACTGAATCTGCTGTACGTCTAAGGATGAAATATTAGATTTGCTGACTGACTGACTATCCAAGAGCCTCAAAACTCCCGGAAGCGAGGTGAGAATAAAACAAGGGGGGGGGGATGGTAATCAGGAAAGAACTAACCTAAATGAAGAAACTCTAGCAATGCTGGAGAGTGAAGCAAATGAAGAGTTAACTAGGAGCAATATAAGTTAGAACACTATCCGAACAGAGATTTAGGTGATCCCTTCCTTGGAACCTGCTACCTGCTTGTGTTTGCGGAACCCCAGAGCTTTCCTTCATCGGCTATGGGTTTAGCCTTTGCTGGTTCCCTCACTGCGTTTACTATAGCTGCGATAGTTGTGATAGGAGAATTCCGGTGAGACATTTTGGATTGCCCTGGGCACAAGCTGGTCTCCTAACTTCCATGAGATGGGGGTTGATTTTGAAGGGTTGTTAGTGAGAGAAGTAAATTGTTGCTTGTCCAGATGAGGATTGAAATGAGACAGGTGAATTTACTTCTGTTCGGAAAGGTAAACTATCTCTTTTTCCCAGTTCAGCCCTGTTGGGGAACCGGAGGTGGGATTCCCAGGTGCGGGCATTCTTACACTTTGATCATATTCAGCCAGCACTGCTAGGGGAGGCTGGACCCACAGGAACTTAAATAACTGATGGATGTCCTTAGCTTAATTGCTCATAACATTTGGCATACCCGAGCAAGTGAGCCTAAATATCTAGCCCCTTAGCCTTCGAGTACTGGCCAGGTAGACAGAAATAGTAGAGGGGATGCCTGGTGTGGGATAGTCTTCTGAACAGTTAGGCTGGGGGATGCCAAGAGCCTCTGGGGAGGCTGGATGGTCTGGGTGTCGGTTTATGGCAAAGAAATCCAGGGACGGCAGTCTTTGGCTGGTACTATGACTCTATGGTAAGATAGCACCTTCTACAGGTAGGGTTTACTGCTGCTGGTCAGCCGAAGGGAGGGCCAGGGGTTTGAAAATGGATGTGTTGGAACTGATGTTGAAAATGGACGTGGTGCAAGTGGAGGTGTTGAAAATTGAACGGTGGAAAATGGAGGTAGTGGTTCAACCAAAGGATTTTACCAAGTGAAGTAGTAAGGGAGTACTAGTAGGTAGTTAGAAACTTCCTTTTCTGAAAAGAAGGTAAAAAATAAAATAGAGACACAGCCCCCCTGCCCCCCTGCCCCCTCTTTAGAGGCAGAAAATAAAATAAAAATTGTCAGACTTGACTGCAGAAGGAAAGCCCAACGACATAGCACACGGTTCAACTGTTTGAGCTTCTACGGAATGTATTCATAGCCAGCAAATAGCCCAGGCGATATTGCATTAACAGGAACCTGAGGGCAAGGGAGAGGTTGGTGTGATGCAGTCTACAACAAGCATGATATAATATGAGTGCTGCCCTCACATTGCCGGGGGGGTGCAGGGATGAAGAAAAGTAGTTTGTGATATCCGGCGGAGGAAAAACCTTCTAAGGACACAAGTGTTTAGACCGAGCCCACTGTGGAGAAAATGCAATTTATACTAAAAACCTCATTTACAACCCTCTGAGTTGAGTTAAGAGTATGGAAGAGAGAAAGTGAGCCGCAACTAAAGGCTACTGTGCTTTAACGTGCATTTATCCAGCAACCTTTCCCCGTGCTGTATTCCTGCATCTTCGAAATACTCCTGTAGCGTAAACACCTCGTGGCCATCCAGGGCTCAGGCTGGACAAAACCGGTACAAAACCGCGCCCGACAGGGTGGGCGATGGTTTTGCTGTGGGGGAGTGAATATGAATGCGTGCTTCTGGTTAGATAGATGTTATTGAGATAGTTGTTTCGCAGATCCAGGGTGTATCATGGCTTATATCTCTTTATTGTTGTTAGTGATCACCGGCGATCACTCCACACTGAGGAAAGTTTCCTTTGTACCTTTTTTATCGTGTTGCTCTTTTTTGCTAGCTATTCCCTTTGTCACTCACTATGAAATAATGAGGAGGAACGGATATCTTTAATGAATGACCATATATGCATATTCTCATACATGGCCGAAGATGATCGGGGCAAAGTAGAGGGTGAATCAGAATTCTGGGGGAACTGGGGACAGGAACTCAGTTGTTATAGAAGTATCTCCGGAAGGACTCCCTCCTGTGGGAGAGTTCGGGGAAGCTCTTTGTATTTTTCTATATAAACCTTCTATTCCGCCTTATATACAAAGGATAAACAAGCAAGATACGAAACCAAAAAGACAACTCTTTCCTCCTTGATTTCACTCTCATTCATCTTCCTGCTGGCCTGTCTTTCCCAATCCGCACCCTATAACGACAGAGGCGAATCGGAATAATAAGGAGTTTCAGAAGAGCCTCCATCCAGACTCATAGCGGGTGGCTAGTGGGAATCTGTTAAGTGTGCTGCCACATCATTCGTTAGGCCCATTATGGGTCCTATCTGTTAAAATATTCACGAAGGTTCCATATCTGCGACAATGTTACAACAGCGGAAGTTAGGAGAAGGAGAGTTTTTGTTTGGCGAGTGTTGGGAAGTCTGGAAGTCGAAGCAATGGCGTGTATGAGCGAACGGTTGGGTGCATCGGAGATGTTTCGGGAAGATTCATGAATCAGACTAGGGGTACTAAAGGTTTGGGGCTAGTGTTAGCTAGAGATGGAACAAACGACTGTCACACTTTGACGATAGCAAAACAGGAGAACGTATCGGGAAGGTTTGGAAAGGAGCGTTCAGGAAAAGTTTGTAAGTAGTTGAAACGAGCGAAGGGATTGACGGACGAAATCTGTAGGAAAGTTGAGGGTGTGGTTTGGAAAGCAAGAGACGGTGATGGCAAAGAAGTGTGTTTCTAGCAAGAGAGTTTTGTGTATATATAGGACGCTGCTGGCAGCACAGAAAGAATAAGGACCGCAAGACTCTCTACCCAACATAGCCTATATTGAAGACTATCTAGTACCCTATCAGAGATCAGGTTTATATATAGCTGTTTGAAATTGCCTGGAGGATTCTTGGGCTATCGTACACTGCATTTCCTCTAGTTAAAACTGTTGAAACCTGGGACAGGAACCGTTGATTCATGTTTGGTTTTATCGTTATTGTGCATTAGTATGTGTTTCTCCTCGTCTCATCAACACTATTGGAAACAATCGTGCAGTAGTTACTGTTTCTCCTCGTCTCATCAACAGTATCTGGAACACTCTTGTTACCAACTAATTAGCCGTTACCTGTATCATGTGAAGGAAAAGTTTTTCTACTCACTTTCTTATTGCGCGTCATTCATAGGATAAAAGCAGGATCTTTTTCCTTATTGTTTTATTCGATCATTAGTCTTTTTTTCTCGTTCACGTCTTCGCTCTTTTATCCTGTCTCTGTAGTCAATCAAACTACGTTCGCTCCCTCATAATTTATTAAGAAAACACCTCTATATATAGCTAATGTCTAGAGTGGGGAGAAAAGAAAGAAAAGAAACAAAACTAGGCAAAAAGGAAACGAAACGCAAGCTAGAGTTTACAGCTGGGAAATTAAAGAGGACGGAGTGAAAATAACAAGGGATAAATTGAAATTTCTCACAATAATAGGACAATCTCTCCTCACCAACCAGGCTCGCCAGAACTTTGTAAATAAAGAATCAGAAATCCCCACTCAGCCAATTTAGAAAGGGAGTTGCAGCCGGGTGTGATAACATATATGTAGGTTTCCATCTCATGGAGTCTCCTTCGCTTGTAAAGGGGATGCCAAAGACAATCTCAGTATGAAAAACCTGCAGAGGGAAGGAATGGTCGCGATTTCCACAAGGTGATATCTCCGAGGCCTCAAATTGTGTTGTGAGCTACCTTCCCGCGAGGCTATAGCAGTTCCATCCAGGTCATGTGTGGCCAGATAGCTGCGAACATGCGCGGTGTTTTGCCGTTGATATTGGGCTGGTCGGGATTGACCCCATCCCACCCGAGGAGTATTATTGCGACGCTCTCATGTCCGCGCTCAGCAGCATACGAGAGCGGTGTTCGGCTGTCAATATCTGGCTTGTCGGGGTCGACCTCTCCTCGTCCGAGTAGCATTTTCACTACTTCCACATGTCCACCAGAAGCGGCAAATGAGAGCGGTGTGCGGCCGTCATAATCTGCCTTATCGGGATTGACCTCATCCAGCCTGAGGAGTATTTCCGCCATTTCGGCATTCCCCTCCCGCGCTACAAGCAGGAGCGGTGTTCGGCCTTCCTTATCTGACTTGTTAGGGTCGACCTCCTCACGCTCGAGCAGTATTTTCACCACTCCCTCCCATCCTAACCAAGCGGCCCAGGAGAGCGGCGTTCCCCCGGAATTATCTGGTTTGTCAGGGTTGACCTCTTCCCGGCTGAGTAGCATTTTTACCACTCCCTCATCTCCAGACTCAACAGCATGCGAGAGAGGGGTCCGGCCTTCATTATCTGGCCGGTCGGGGTTGACGCCTTGCTGCCCGAGGAGTATCTTCACCAATTTCCCATACCCCGCGCGAGCAGCATATGAAAGTGCTGTTATTCCTCGGGGGCCGGGATCGTCAGGGTTGACCTCATGCTCGAGTAGTATTTTCACCACTTCCTCATGTCCACCTGCAGCGGCATCTATGAGTCCTGCACCGCCGGAATTAATTAACTTACAAGGATTGACTTCATCCCGCTCGAGTAGTATTCTCACCACTTCGTGGTGTCCAACATGAGCGGCTATCACGAGCGGGGTTCGGCCGACCCAAGCCGGCTTGTCTGGGTTGACCTCTCTCTGTTCGAGTAGTATTTTGACCACTCCCTCATGTCCGCTGTAGGCAGCCCACGCCAGCGGGGTAAACCCCAAATAACCTCCTTTATCGACATCACAACATCCCATCTCTATCAAAGCAGTTACGACTTCAACAATTCCGAGGTACGATGCGCAGTGTAGTCCATTAAACGGGGAACCCCTATCGAAATCGGTACCATCCACAGACCAACGTTCCCCTAGAAGCAGTTTCCCCGATATGTGGCCATCATAGTCTCTAAAGAGCTCCAGGGCAAGTGACCTGGCGTAGTCGGACAGTTCCCTTTTTGCATGGGCTCCCCAGCACACAGAAGAATATCCTAGAAAGGGTTTGTCACAGATGTTTTTTGAGGAACGGGAGGGAAAGCCTTTGACCTGTTTGGTGGAGATGTCCTTGACCTGCTGGGAGTTTAGATAGGTCAAGCAGACCTCCGCCATTGTTGAGTGTGGTGTCCTAAAAATATCGGGATGGGCGGAAAGATACTCTTTGAGAGTAAAATGTATTAGTCGCACAGTCGATTCCTCCTTATCGACAGAGATAAGCCCTTGGCAGCAGCCCAGTAATGTTTTTATCGAAGGGATGTTTCCGGCATTGAAATCTCTGGAATTTAACTCGATTGCCAAGGCATGGCAAAGCTCATCCGTCTGCAATTGCCGTTCTGCATGACTGATCCACATCAAAGCTCCCATTCCGAGTGCTGGTTTATCCCCACCCTGTGCCATTATCCGTTCTATCGTCGCACTGTAGACATCTCCCAACCCCAATCCATCCGTAATTTTGCTTAGTCTTTCTCGCCTTCTATATAGTGTCGATTCTTGCAAGATTGCTTCTATATTTAGGGAAGCAAGTAGAAACCTAACTGTATATTAGCCAATAATTCAGGATTAGGTTTCTAGCACCATGGATGCTACGCACATTTCTGACATATTTCCGGGAATCTTCTCCAGAATGTCTGTCTCCAGACTGTCATCCATGGCATCGGGTGTTTCGTCCTCGCTCAGTCTAACACGAAGGAATGTGATGATATCATCTCTGGTAGGACCAACAGATACACTGGCCACCAGTCCAGCCAGCCTTGTTTCAATCTCACTGAGTATATGGTGTCTTCCCGTCACAAATATTCGGGCACCTGGGGATTTCTCAAGGATCGCTTGCAACGAATCAAACAACTTGAATCTTTGCGCAGCTGTACACTCGTCCAGAGCGTCTATAACCACAAACGTGCGCTGCAAGGACATGGTGATGAGCTGCAGCATCTTCACAATATCACTGAGCTGCGGTCTGCGCCCATTGACGGCCTCTTTCTGCTCTTGCAACGCCCGCCATATATTCGCCGGGATCCTTCCCGTTCCGCTAACCATCTGCTTCAGCAAGGAACCTAGCACACTGGCCGCAGTCTGCTCCTTCCGCGCCGCAAAGTCGAAGTAAAAGCACGCAACGGCCGTGTTTTGTCCTCTGGTCCAATCGCACAGCCTGTCCACAACCAATGAACTGAGATGGTGGCTTGTTAGCACTTGCTCATTGATCTCTCGTGGGAATAATACTGGATACCTAATAAAGGTCTTCCCGACGCCCGGATTTCCGTAACAAAACATAACTGCCTTATCGCCTTCTCTTTCCCCACCTAATCCATACCATCTTTGGAATTCCACAGACCTCATGAGCCATTCCCCGACATTGTTAACGCGACGCTCTTGAATGTCGCAATGCCGTAAGCCTGGATCAAGGGGTGATAGCCAGGCGAGCAATTGATACTGATCATCGGCAACTGTACAGTCGATCCACACATTCTTATTATTGGAGTTCGTAGTATTTTGGCAGTTTGTGCTATTACGGAAGATATTTTGTGACATCACCGCCTGCTAATTGCGTGTTCCGTCAAAGTAGAAGAGTTTTGGGCAGTCGGTTGATGACGTTCCTGGGAGGATAAGCGGGGCAGAGTGGATGAAAAGCGGGGGTCTGTTGAAACAGCGTCTAAGGCCAAGTGACACTTTGGTGCTAAGAGTATTTCAACTAAGCGGCGAGAAACGTATGAAACGAGCGTAATGCACTCGCACAGTACCGGTACTGATGCGATTTCTCGAGGTGGAGGAAAAGTGGGGCGGATGGAAACTCCTTGCGGGCTGCTGACAACATTTCAGCCGCAGGGATGGTAGGTGATATTCGACGTGAGCATGGTGAGAGCCTTGCCCGCCAACACGCTAAAGGTTAGTCATGCAACATCAACATGAATATTACGGTAGTGAAAACAAAATAACTGGGCAACAGTATCTACTCTGTAGAACGGGAGAAGTATGGGCAAAGAACTGTCACTATCAAGAAATCTCAACTAGAAAGGAAAACCACACAAGCCACGATCAATTCAAATCCGCTACGGTAAGCTACACAAGCCTCTTATCTAAAGCTAACCCAGAGAACAGTACACAAGAGAGAAAATCCTACTACAAGAAAGCCCAACATTACAGGTTGTCCGACTGACTAGGTACAGGACAAATTTTCCTTCTTCAATCCAGTGGCCAACAGTTCCTCTGTTGTGCTGTGTTCCCGTTCGTCAGGATGGTCATTGTGGTGGGGGGGAAGCGCGAGAGAAGTCAAAGACCGTAGAACCCCCTGTCTGCCAAGGCTAGGCGGCAGCCACCCCTGCAGAAACGTGACACCTCCTCAAGCCAAGGTCATGAACAGCTATCTACGGAGGTACAGGTCATAAGTTTTGTAGGTTCCACAAACAGGGGTGCGCGATTAGCATGGGTGAGGATACCAGATCAGGTATAGCGGCCTAATACCGGTCTTGGGCAACAATGCGCCCGGGGAATATTTCGTATTCACGATCGTTTAAAATACAAGTATGATAGAGACTATAAAGCTATGGCAGAGTGAGTCCACGGTAGAGTGAGAATGCCCATACAAATAGTAGCTATCCAGTAATAGTTTATTGAAGCATTCTGGCCTGACTGTGGATTACCATATCTAATACTTTGTAAAAAGCCCGTTCGCATCAATGACCGCCTGACACCTTGCCGGCATACTTTCCACCAACTCTCTGAACTCAAATTGTCCAATAACTTCCCATGCTTCCTTAACTGCACTCCTTAATCTATCATATGACATATGTTCTGGAAAATCATCCTGTAGATAATTTTTCATAATATGCCATACTCTTTCAATAGGGTTTAAGTCAGGTGAGAAAGCAGGCCAGAAAATCACCTCAATCCCTCTTTCTTGAAGATCAGTTGCTGTATCTGCTGCAGCATGCCCAGGTGCTCCATCCTGCATAAGCTTCAGGTAAATTCCATCTCTCCTACACAGCTCAATATACCCATGAATGATGGGTACAGTATGTGCACAGTAGCTTTCTGCATTGATGGACCCCCAATCCTTCTCCCAAAAAATGCCTGGACCTTTTATATCACCATGGAAACAGCCCCAAAACATCCAGCCTCGCTTTCTCTGATGCTTTTCTACTATACAAGTAGGATCCCACTCTTCACCAGCTCTTCTTGTAACCCAAGTCCTGGTATGCCTCCCACCAGTAATCCATGTCTCATCAGTCCATAGGATCGAATTCCACTGATTCTGTGTCCAGTTGACATGTTCTTGAGCCCATCTCAGTCGGATTTGTTGATTTCTTTCAGAGATTGGAGGCTTTCTCATTGCCAAGCGCCGGTGAAACCCCTCCTTAATCAAAGCAGCTCGAACAGCTCTCCCCCCAACACCCAGATCTAACTCCTCAGCGAGTTGCTGAAATGAGAGGCGCCTATTCCGGGCAGAGAGGCAGACATAGGCCACCAAGTCCTCAATTTGGGCTTGGGTAAGGATGGGAGGACGACCGGGCCTTTTGGTTGGAGTTGCTGGGCATGCGGGGGAGCATGCATATCCGATCTGCCGCAGGGAGAACCCAGTTTTCTCATGGATCTGACCATATTTCCACCCAATCGAGCGCAAAAGCTGGCAATCGTGCCGCTGATCACGAGTAAGATGAGTCGTCTTTGGATGTGGCGCTGGACTCGGAGTAACAGACATTGTGGTCTTGTAGGCGAGGCAAAGGTCTAGTGGTAGGGCACGGTGGTTGGAGAGAGTGGTTCGGCCGGGCAGTCAAACAGGAGCTTGGAGTGGAATAAATATTCTGGTATTAAGAAGCGATATCTTGAAGTTAAGATCGGCTATCAAACTTCACAAAATAAAACATTGCAAAAATTTTACCTTTCAGGATTGCCAAGCGCCCTTACCAAATCTGTCATTACCCCCCTGCTAGTGGCATACCCCTGTTTGTGGAACCTACAAAACTTATGACCTGTACCTCCGTATTCTGTCTGTTATTCGCTGATAAGCAAAAAAACTGCAAGTTAGGAAAGCCAAATTTCATCCGTAACAGTACCCGAGGGTTCAAGCGCCATCCCTTAACCTGTACTTTCGTTCAGACACTTTTAGTGTCACGCTAAAGTAGAGATCATCGATCACATGGATGAAAGAAGTAGCAACCAGAGTTAAAATTCAACACAAAAGGAGTAACGATCGATGGTATTTTTCTGGTGTCCACATTAGCTTATTTTAGTACCTGGGAGCAAATCTACGCGGCCACTCTGGCTTCCATCATGGCAATGCTGAACATTACTGATTCCGCAGTATTCTGAGCACTACACCACTTCAGAAGCACAACGTTTTTCCTATCACGATTACCCAAATAGACTCTAGCCATGATTATAAGGTAAGGGATTCTGATCGCTTACCACTTTGCCTAGTCCAGTTAAGCTCATGACCCACGCTATCAACTTAGCCTTTAGCCACAGTGTTTGAATACAGGTTAAGGGATTGGTGATGCTTTCTTACAAGACAGGGATTATTTTGCTGGTTAACCTAAATTAACTGTTCGTTAATTTTCTAGGGGGCACTTGTATGATACTCGAGTAGATAGGCTAGGATTTAGAATAGAAACTAGTACACACGACGCTCGATCATACAGGGCCAATAGGACCCAGAAGAGTGAAGTTGGTTCCAAGGGCTGAGCGTGGTTTCAGCGGAATTTTCTTGGCACCTGAGAGTATCATCGCTGGGCATGTGGTGCTGTTGGAACAGACCCCCGCTTTTCTTTCACCAAATTACTCGAGTAGACCACTCTTTTCTTCTGCTCCCAGGAATACCGGTATCATCAACCCACCATCCTATACTTCTCCGCTTCGACAGCACAAGCAACAAACAGCCGAAAATGTCTCAATATACCATCAACGAGAGCAACAACTGCTTCAATACAGCGAACTCTTATAATACTACAACTAGTAATGTGTGGAACAACTGTACCGTCGCCGATGATCTGTCTCCACTCCTAACCTGGCTATCACCACTTGACCCTGGCTTGCGGCATAGCGACATTCAAGAGCGCCGAGTCAATGATATCGGGGAATGGCTCATGAGGACTGAGGAATTTAGGAGATGGAGCGGATTGAGTGAGAAACGTGAGGGGGATGAGGCAGTTCTGTTCTGCTATGGAAATCCCGGTGTCGGAAAGACATTTATTAGGTAACCCGGATCATTCTCCGGAGTTGGCAGTGAAATCGTGCTAACATGGTACGATGACAGTTCGCTGGTAGTGGACTGGCTAAGCGATCGAACCAAAGGACTAAACAGAGCTGTTATATGTTTTTATTTTGATTTTGCCGCCCGAAATGAGCAGACAGCCACGAGTATGCTGGGTTCCATGCTGAAGCAGGTGATCAGTGGGATGGAAAGGGTCCCGGAGGATATATCGCGCGCCTTACAAGAGCAAAAGAAGGCCGTTAGTGGACGCAAACTACAACTTAGCGATATCGTGAAGATGTTACAACTCATAACTTCCTCGCAGCCCACATTTATGGTGATTGACGCTCTCGATGAATGCACTGCTCTTCAGCGATGTCGGCTTTTTGATTCATTGAAAGAAATCCTCGAGAAGTCCCCAGATGCCCGAATATTCGTTACCGGAAGGCCCCATATTAGCGCCGAGATTGAAAGGCGTCTCGCCGGACGAGTAAAAAGTGTCTCGGTTAGTCCCCCCAAGGACGACATCATCAGATTCCTTCATGTTAGACTGGGTGAAGACGAAACACCGGATGCTATGGATGGAACTCTGGAAGCCGATATTTTGGAGAAGATTCCAGGAAGTATACCGGAAATGTGCGTAGCAGCAATGGTGCTCAATACCCAATCCTATATTTGCGGCTAATATATATATTTAGGTTTCTACTTGTTTCCTTAAATATCGAGGCAATCTTGCAAGAGGCAACGGTATATCGGAGAAGAGAAAAGCTGAGTAAGATGACTCCTGGGTTGGGGTTGGGCGATGCCTACGGTGCAACGATCGAACGGATAAAGGCGCAGGGTGGGGATAAATCAAGGCTTGGGGTAGGAGCTTTGATGTGGGTCAGTCATGCGGAGCGACCATTGACGGCAGATCAGCTCTGCCATGCCCTTGCAATCGAGCTAGGCTCTACAGATTTCAATGCCGGAAACATACCTTCGATGATGACATTATTGAGCTGCTGCCAAGGGCTTATTACTGTTGATAAGGGCGCATCGACCGTGCGACTGATCCATTTTACTCTCAAAGAGTATCTTTTGGCTCACCCCGATATTTTCATCAAACCTCATTCGGCAATGGCAGAGATCTGTTTGACATATTTGAATTCCCAACAGATCAAGACCCTTCCAGTCTATGCCGACGATCACCACAACACCCTCAATTCTGACTATCCGTTTTTAGAGTACTGTTCTCTATACTGGGGAGCTCATGCGAAGCAGGATCTCTCGGACTGTGCCAGATCACTTGCCCTACAGCTGCTTCAGGAATACGATAGCCACGTATCCGCATACTTCCTTATAGATCACATAGGCACACTTGCACTTCATATTTACACTGTCTCCTATGGGCTTAGTGGGGTGCACTGCGCATCCTTTTTCGGAATTGTTGAGCTTGTGGAGGCTTTGATAGAGACCCAGGGTTATGATACGAACAAAGGGTGGTACTTAGGGGGTTCTCCGCTTTCATGGGCAGCTCGGAATGGACATGAGGAAGTGGTGCAAATGCTGGTAGGGCGGGAAGGGGTCGACCCCGACAAGCCGAATAATTACGGCCAGACACCGCTCTCCTATGCAGCTGCGTACGGGCGTGAGGGAGTGGTGGAAATACTGCTCGGGCAGGCAGAGGTCAACCCCGACAGGAAAGATAATCAAGGCCGAACGCCGCTGTCCTATGCCGTTGGGTATGGGCATGGGGGGGTGGTCATGATGCTACTCGGGCGGGCGGGGGCCAGTCCTGATAGGACAGACAACAGGGGCCGAACGCTGCTCTGCCATGCTGCTAAGCATGGACAGGAGATGATAGTGGAGATACTGCTCGGGTTGGAAAAGGTTGACCCAGACAAGCCAGATAACGATAGCAGAACACCGCTCTCGCATGCCGCTGGTGGAGGACATGAAGGAGTTGTGAAAATGCTACTCGGGCGGGAGGAGGTCGATCCCGACAAGCCAGATAATGACGGCGAAACACCGCTCTCGCATTCCGCTAAGGATCTTGGCTCTATCAATACTGAGGGAGTGGTGAAATTACTACTCGGGCGGGAAGAGGTCAACCCCGAAAACGCAGATAATAGGGGCCGAACACCGCTATTGAATGCCACACTTTCACGAAATTGGGGAGTGGTGGAAATATTACTCGGGCGGGAAGAGGTCTACCCCGACAAGCAAGATAATGATGGCCTAACCCCGCTCTCGTATGCCGCTAGGAGTGGAAGTGCGAAAGGGATGAAAATACTACTCGGGCGGGAAGAGGTCAACCCCAATCAACCGGATAATGAGGGTAGAACACCACTCTCGCATGCCGTTTCGAGTGGAGGTGAGGATGCGGTGAAAATACTACTCGGGCGGGAGGAGGTCAACTCCGATCAGCCGGATAATGGCGGTAGGACACCTCTCTCTCACGCGGCTGGGGAAGGAAGTGAGGAGGTGGTAGAAATACTACTCAGGCGCAAGGAGGTCGACCCCGACAAGCAAGATAATGATGGCCGATCACCGCTCTCGCATGCCGCTCACAGCCAGTATGTCTTTGTTAAGAGGGAGGGAGTGGTGAAATTACTTCTCGGGCGGGAAGAGGTCAACCCTGACAAACCAGATAACCGTGGCAGAACACCGCTCTCGTATGCCACTAGTGGGCGTTCGGAAGATATGGAGGAATATATTAGAGTCATGAAAATGCTGCTCGGGCGGCGGGATGTCATCCCCGACCAGCCAGACAATGACGGCAGAACGCCTCTCTCGTATGCTGCGGAGCGCGGATTTGAGGGAGCTGTGGGAATGCTACTTGGGCGGGAAGAGGTCAACCCTAACAAGCCGGATAATCTCAGCCGAACGCCGCTCATGTTAGCATCTAGCGGTGCCCACGAGGGTGTGATAACGCTGCTACAGTCACGCGAAGCAGTCGCTCCACTCGAGTAGCACGACCCAACGCTGAGCAGTCACCACCTCATCGAATCCACCGCCATTTCTTCTCATTCGCATGCTGTTCACGGAAGCTGTCCTAAGATATCATCCCTTCCCCCCGCCAGGAGATTCCCACAGATGGATGTGCCCCTATGCGATATAAGAGCCATCTGAAACTCAATATCAGATTCACTTGAGTCAGGATTTGTCGAATTCGGTTCACGGTGTGTAGATGTTAGGAGGTCCTGGTTGGTGGTATGAAATAGCTCTATTGTAAGAACATCGAGTGTATAGCGCGCGGTTTTCTCTTTCTCCTATTCTATTTTATTTTCCCAGCTGCTGTAAATTCTTGTTTGCACCGTTTTTCCTCTGATACGATTCATTTTTCCTCTCTTCATTTCCTGCCCCCCCCCTTCCTTCCACCCTACCTGATAGATCGAGCATTAGATAGCGTGCTTCGCTTTTTTTGATAGATGAAAACCGTGTATAATAGCATAACAATCCTCGCAGCCCTTTCCAACAAGCAACCTCATCTTGCCTATTCAGAAGTGCTATCCGGGGGTTTTATAAGATAGGATAGGGAGGAAATTGGTACAGGGATTCGGTATGTGGGAGGACTATTTAGAATGATTAGATTTGTGGGGTGCGCTGGACTGGGAGGTTGTTTCTCACAATACAAGATAAGGATATGGGGAGGTACGGTAAATGGAGATGAAGTGGGGGGTTGAAATCATTTTAATATCCGGATTATGGGGGGTGGGGTTGATCTCAACTATCTGCTTCTATGGCCAATTAATAAAGTATCCGGATAAAGTCGTAGAGAAACTATGTGTGCGCCAAGTGGCTAGTCAGATTATGTATTCTGCCGAAGCGCTCGACAATCTAACCACCTCAGGTGCGAAACCAACACCATTTGGCTGTTATGTTGGTACTGCAGGATCGAGGCGAATATATACGCCGGTTTCCAAGTCCTGATTTATAGCACAAGTCAAGTACTATCTTACTAGCTACCCACGAAAACTCCAATCGACGGGAGCTCTCCCAGTACTTACATGACTATTACGGTTAGGTTGCGAGTGAAAGTCAAGTCCTGTCTCAACAAACGCCAAGTGTTCCAGGCAAACCACCAACGTCTACCGTTAGAACCATCTGGAGTGATTTATTCGGCGAAGAAATCCCTTAGCCTTCCTATGAGACACGTGAAATTTTCCAATCATGCCCACCCAACATCCCACCCCGAGGCAGATATTGATGTTGTGGTAACCACAGTTGTGGAATATTATTGTATTAGAAGCATTGAGTGGGGGGGGGAGCCAGGGGGTGAACAGATGGGGGAACACAGAAGTGTGGACGTGTGTGAGCCCACTGGCTATGGATAGTTGTAGAAGCCGGCTCTTATCTTTGTTGCGGTTACCCTTGCCGACAACCTGCAGAGAATGCCGCCTCCCACATCCCTGACTGCCAACCTAAATGACGAATTCCTTCACCCCATTCAGGTATCCCTCACCGATATGCTTTCCACGCCTCCCGAGATCAGTTAGACCTCCGGGGGGGGGTTAAGCACTCGGTCACTTAGTCCGTCCTAAACAAAAAAAAAAAATCTGATGTTGGAGTATGGATTGGGGTTTGCTGGGGGGTTCAATGGTCTGGAGGGAGGGGTATTTTGTGTGCAACGGCCATAAGCGAAAAGAGCCGCAGGGATCTTTGCAAGAGCGATGCTGATTTCACAGTAGCCTCGGGATAATTATGAGATCATCAAGGAGTGCCTGGGGAAAATATGGGGGGGTGACAGATATTATGGCCACCGCGACGGTCGCACATTACCCCAGCAGAGGGTCAACGGTGTTCTAGAGAATGATATCCTGGGAGTGCGCCCTTGTCGTTGGAGCTGACTTCCCAATTTTACGAAGCTAGGAGTAGTGTATATTGAATAACAACTATCGAGAAAACGAGAAAGGAGAAAAGCAAAAGTGACTAGGAGAAAAGCCATGGTTCCTTCCATGTTGTCGGTAGGGTTTTTTTCCACTGTTGGCGTTGCGGGGTGGTGCTGCTGCCCTTGTCGCTCGAGATTTTTGGCACGGATCCATCCTGTAGTGGCAATGGGGGCGCTTGTTGTGGGTAGGGGGATGGCAGGTGGGCAACGCAAACGCGAGATGTAGAGAGCTGTAGCGAGCTTGGGGATCTCGGCTTCAGGGGGTTTGGGGGTTCTATATGTTGTGTGTGCTCCATGGACCACTTGTGGAAGAGCTATGGCGCCGGGATTCAGGTACTCGGCTATACCTTTTCCCGACTAACCTCTGAGGCCTACTCGTGCCCCGGCATATCATGTGATATTGCTCCGGTATCCACATACAATCCTCGTTGCAGTCCACACCAACAGTTGGGTTTGGCATGGTGAGTTTCATGTGGGGTTGGAACAACCCATTGCCAATGGGGCAAAGCGCACAGTCTTGCCCGGGGGTGGTAGAAAACAGGTTAGTCTAAGTCGACGCGTCCTCCCCCGGGGGCCATAGCTCCAGCTCATATAGGGCGACTGCACTCCCGGGAGTTGGAGACCTCCAAGCTCGCTACAACTCGCATTCTCGTCTCCAAGCTCGCTACAGCTCGCGTTCTTTGTTTTCCGCCTCCTTTGTTTTTCAAGAATATTATCTATTACTTTATTTTTATTTTTATTCATATTTGTTTTTACCTTTCAAACTTGCAGCCATGCCCCGGAGAAGGGGTTCTACACGTGGGACAGGAGCACCTGTCAGGGGCACTCCCGGGAGAGGCAGCCTCAGAAGCACTCCCGGGAGTCAAAGCCACACCACGAGTAGGACTCCCGGGAGTCAAAGCCACACCACGCATAGGACTCCCGGGAGACAAAGCCACACCAGGACACCAGGGACCCCGGGGGTCGCAAGGATCGAGAAAAATACACGCAGCCGCACTCGGCGCCAAGCTTCAAGCACTCATAGCCGCGATCCTACCCCTATCAACACCACTACCGGTTCTTCAAGTAGCGAAAGTGCAGACGAAGAGGCAAGCGACTATAGAAACTCCTCTTACAATAATAGCCCCCTACCCACTCCCGAGCCACAAACGAGTACCCCAATAGCGCAATCGGAAACCTCGGTCACTCTGAGCATGGAAGATACAACACAACCTTCCCATTCTCACCCAGAACCAGCCCTAAGACTCAATGACATTCGCGCTCTTCTTCTGTCACATGAGCACGAAATTGTTAACTGGGTAGTCACTCAACTTAATACCCACCAACCCCCAGCTCCACCGCCAACTCCAATCAACAGGCACACAGCAGCCCATCCTCCTATACCAGTCCAATCGCGAAACTTCACCAGCATGAGGATTACAGAGCTTGAAAACCAGCTAGCGGAACTGCGCGCGGCACAGCACACAGAACAAGCTGAGACAACAGGGGAGGAACCAAGAGCACTTGGTACGTATAACCCTACCTATTCTTTCTCAAGAGATATGCGGGAGAACGCATCTGGCATTCCCGAATCGGTCGAGTTACTCTTTCCTGGTGTGGAGCGTAGTACACTTGTTCAGATAATTGAGAATCGCTTCAAACCGACAAATATCTACCGGCTATTAGCAACAGAGAAGGAACGAGCAGAATCTCAGCCGACAATCAACATTGGCGGAGTTGAGTTCGAACAAACGGAGAGGGATGGCAAGGAATGTGAATACAAGATGAGCGGATTCTTTAAAGCTTGGGCAGCCTACAGCGGAATCCTAGTCAAACTAGCACCACAGGCGCTACAGGGAGAGCTAGCTACGTCACTATTCATCTATACCA
>Ga0307517_10005422_pt1 | contig 19226 bp, 11 predicted proteins | sample 23_EM_MG_FD_194515 | JGI IMG/M metagenome (GOLD analysis project Ga0307517, IMG submission 194515) | Populus trichocarpa ectomycorrhiza microbial communities from riparian zone in the Pacific Northwest, United States - 23_EM | ecosystem: Host-associated > Plants > Roots > Unclassified | place... | reverse complement strand
AATAGTAATGTAGTCACAACATCGACAATTAAGATAATTATTTGATAAAATCAAGGATTTATAATTATAAATTATTACTTCATAAGAAAATACTTTTATATATATAATAAAAAACAAATATTGCATGTTGTCTAATAAATCCAAATTTGACTGTCTAAAAAAAATCTCAAACTAATAAAAACTAATATTCAAGTGACCAATATCACCAGGCTAGAAATAAGCTTCACAAATCAACGAGTTGCCGTGACTTTGATCGAACCACATCGCTTAAACTCCCAATCATTAATGTCCTCGTGATCGGCAGCAGTTGACACCATTAATTCTCACCACCAGGCTTACCTCTGGTCTAAAGTCTTCTACTGCGCAAAACCATCATTCATTTGATACCAAGCAATTTTTAATTTATTTATTTGAAAACCTCATCTAAAATCCACGAACATCTACGCCTGGTATCGCTGTCTCTGTGTGCCGCCACATTATGTCTCCAGTATACCTCTCAAAGATGCAACCAGCATTATGTATCTTCACAGGTGGGAATCCCATCTTGGCCAGCAAAGTGAGCGTCTTTGAAAATTGCATTTCCTGGGCAGTTCCTAAGTGGCTCAAGCGGCACTGCAGATTGACCAAACCCAAAATATGTTCTACAGTGCCATTCTTCATTCATGGCACGAAGAGTTCCGATACAAATCCTTTATACAGAACTCGACGGAACTTTTGCTTTTCATGATCAATTATTGATGCTAAAGATGTAATTGGGCCTGCTCGAGCTTCGAAACTCAGATGAAAATCTCAATTGGCCCACCTGATACAATGCATCAAAACAATGGCAACTTACGAAACTGTGCGAAAACAGGAAAGGGCAGAAAATGACAGAGACAAGGCCTCCTGCCCAGCTAAGTTAAAAGAGGGCTAGGCCCTTTACGAAAAACCCAATAAAGTACAAAGATTTTATTTTTAAAGAAAATCTAAAATAGGAAGCTCTATACTAGAAAAAAAAGAAGAAGTAAAAAAAGCTAAATTTGCAAGAAGAATAAAAACATAAAAGTAAAGGGATAAATCATAAAGCTAAAAGAAAGCGTAAGTGAAAAACACCGGGAAATATAAATTTGTATTCGAGAGTAGGTAAAAAAACTTCCATGAACGTATTTCACTATTTATGAAGAATATTAAATTTAATGTATAAGTAAAATTAAAGAAAAAAATAGATTAAATAAAAATACCAATAACACAAAAATAGCTTTTCGCAAATAACAACGTAAGAAAACAAAACTAAAGGCCTATAAATTAGTTAAAAGCCCAAAGTAATTTTTTTTAAGAAAAATAAAAAGATAAAAGGCCTATAAATGAACATTGATTAATTTGGTCACAACAAGCAAACCCAAAGGCCCAAACGTAAAGGTTAAACTAAAAGAGAAGAGAGGCCAGAGGGGAAAAAGACGCTCATCTGGCTCAAAAGCTTCTAGACCTTCCGGGAAAGTCTAGAACATGAGGGAGACACCTCACCACCTTTGCATGCCCTCTCATTTCATCACCAGAAGGAGATACCTCCTTCTGGTCTCTTCTAAATTGTTCCTCCCTTACTTTTCTTCCCCTTTATTTATTAACTGCTTCTATTTCCCTCTGTAGCCTCTACTACCAATATCAATAGCAACAAACTCGCGTTTCTCTTTTTCCTTGTGACATTCTTGCGCATACATTATTTTTCTATTAATAAAAACTAGTCAGGTTAGCATCTCTCCAACTCATTATCTTCTTTGTATTTTTTTTCTACTTTGCTACAATCCATGTTTCTTATTTTTATTAGTTTCCTGAAACTGTCATCAAGTAACTAGTGATCGTATAATTTGCTCTCTTAATTTTTGTTTTATTAAATTTAACGTACTAAATCAACCTATGTCCTTGAAGTAAATGGCCACCGGGTTTGGCTTGTTTTTGTTTATCGTAGCAAATATGACTTCTCGTGAGAATTTATCTGCTCTTAAATCGGTTGGAAGCTTATGCTTCTTCTACAATGAATGTTCAACTATCAAGGGATATTGAAGTTTTTTTAAGTCATTTTATAGATGGGTTTTAGGTGTTTCATCGTTTCATGTCTATTTACTTAATTACATGAAGAATGCCTTAGAGGTGTTTGTTGAAATACCAAATCCACGCGAACTGTATTTTATCTTTACATGTTTGAAAGCTTGAATTAATTTTTGCAGTTTCAAATTTGAATTGTTCATAAGAACCCACTTGCCAGGAAAGGCTCAATTGTTTTCGGGTTTGCAATTTTACCCTTCAAAAATCAATTGTGCCCTCGTTCTTGATGTCTCTTTAGATACTAGTTAGTTATTTCATTTGTTTGGGATTAATATACATTATTTTTATTTGGTGATAGAAATCAGTTATTGGAAATATATATATATGCATGCTACCAACTTGGCTTCATTTCGTACAGTATCGTTTTGTTCTACAATGAAAAGGTACAATGTCTGCATTGTCTGCGAAGCATACTCTTACCTTACTAAAGGTTCTCCAGCACGAAATGATTCATTTTAGAACTTTTTTCATGTCTGGTGAGATTGTTTTCTTTATCTATTAGGTTTCAGAGCCTAAATGCCCTCATTATATGTAACTTGAACTGGGATTAGTAGACAATGCTTTTCAAGATACCCTCATCTTTTTTCATATTGTTAAAAATGGTGGGAAAGATGATACTAACGTGAATGATCAAAAAGGGTGTCTGACTCACCTATCTTTCAGAAGATAGACCAAAAACACAGGAATTCTTTGTGGATGTTTTTGTTGGATTTGATATCATCTTGATTTTGTACAGAAAAATTAAGTCACGGTTAAAGTTCAAAGTTCAAAGTTCAGGCATTTTGCCTCAGCATCCTTGTCTTGCACGCTCGCGGGGGAATATATATGCGTGTGTGTGTGGGTATCTGTTTCAAGTTTTTGACAAGCAACTTCCTTATTTCTTCGTCAAAATACAGGAATGGAAGAACCAAAATACACTGTGGCATCTGATAGTGAAACCACTGGGGAGGAGAAATCTTCACCGGCTTTTGCAGAAATTGCAATTGGAATTGACATTGGGACTTCACAGTGCAGTATTGCAGTCTGGAATGGCTCCGAGGTAGAGCTCCTAAAGAACACCAGAAACCAAAAGTTGATGCGATCATATGTTACCTTCAAGGAAGAAGTCCCTTCAGGTGGAGTCAGCAATCAGATCTCCCATGAATATGAAATATTATCTGGAGTTGCAATTTTCAACATGAAACGACTGATAGGTAGAGTGGATACTGATCCTGTAGTTCATGCAAGCAAAAGGCTTCCATTTTTGGTTCAAACTTTGGATATTGGTGTTCGCCCATTTATCGCAGCTTTAGTGAACAATGTTTGGAGATCCACCACGCCTGAAGAAGTCCTTGCAATATTTCTGGTTGAACTTCGAGCCATGGCTGAACTTCAGTTGAAGAAGCCCATAAGAAATGTTGTTCTAACCATTCCAGTGTCATTTAGCAGGTTTCAATTGACACGGATTGAACGTGCTTGTGCCATGGCTGGCCTCCACATCCTCCGGTTGATGCCTGAGCCGACGGCTGTGGCATTGTTATATGCACAGCAGCAGCAACAGACTGTGCATGAGAATATGGGAAGCGGAAGTGAGAAGAATGCCCTTATATTTAACATGGGTGCTGGGTATTGTGATGTAGCTGTTACTGCCACTGCTGGAGGAGTTTCACAGATTAAGGCTTTAGCAGGAGCTGCTATTGGAGGCGAAGACATACTGCAGAACATGATGCAGTATCTCTTGCCAAACTCAGAGAGCCTTTTCCTGAACCACAGAGTCAACGAGATCAAATCGTTGGGGTTGCTTCGAGTAGCAACCGAAGATGCAATCCATCAGCTCTCCTCGCGGAGCAGTGTTCAGGTGGATGTTGACTTGGGAAATGGATCCAAAATATATAAGGTGGTCACTAGGGAGGAATTCGAGCGAGTGAACCTTAAGGTGTTTGAAAAGTGTGAGAGCCTCGTAACACGGTGCTTGCGTGACTCAAAGGTAGACATAGAGGATTTGACTGATGTTATACTTGTAGGCGGGTGTTCATATATCCCAAAGATAAGAAACGTTGTCAAGGCTGTGTGCAAAAGAGAGGAACTTTACGAAGCAATAAATCCATTGGAAGCTGCAGTCTGTGGGGCAGCACTAGAAGGAGCAGTTGCATCAGGAATCACTGACCCCTTTGGAAGTTTGGATCTGTTAACAATCCAAGCTACCCCCCTTGGCATTGGAATTAGAGCAGATGGGAACAGCTTTGTCCCAATCATACCTAGAAATACCACAATGCCAGCAAGGAAAGAATTGTTATTCACAACCACCCATGATAACCAAACCGAAGCTCTAATCCTTGTCTATGAAGGTGAGGGGACAAAGGTGGAAGAGAATCATCTTCTGGGCTATTTCAAGATCGTGGGAATCCCAGCTGCACCCAAAGGAGTTCCAGAGATAAATGTGTGCATGGACATTGATGCCTCAAATACGCTCAGAGTTTTTGCTGGAGTGGTGATTCCAGGAACTGATCAGCCAATGGCACCGTTTATGGAAGTCAGGATGCCTACAGTTGATGATGGGCATGGCTGGTGTGCTGAAGCCCTGAACCGGTCATATGGGTCGACTCTTGATCTGGTTACCGTGCAGAAGAAGATGTGAAGGCGAGGGTGATATTCTAGACTGCATCAGTTTAGGAAGATAAAAGAGTGTCGAAATGAAAAGTTGTTTACGTTTTACAAGAAAGTGAGCTTGCTGTAAGGAATAAAATAATACATGTACAGAACTTGGCTTTGATGTTATTTAGTGTCCCTTCAATTTCTTATAACCATAAATGATTCAGGAAAGTTATAGAGATAAAATCTAGCTGCGACATATCGACTCAACGAGTTTGGAAGGGAGAATGATTTGAAGTACAGTTAGAAGTTTCAGTTTGATCATTGTCACCACGCAGCTTCAATTTTGTGGGTGGGTTCTGAAGGATTTATATGTTCTGGGCTGTGTCTACATCGCCATTATACTCTGTGAGGGTCAGGTCAATTGTAACAGGGCATAACAACGGTCCATCTCAGAGTAATTAGTGGTTAAGAGATATAAGTGGTCATGGCTGAGTTTTATACCCCTAAAATTGGACGAAGCACAAGAGACCAATACGAGTTGTTCTTATGGGCCTGTTCTCACAAAATTCAAATAATTATTAAAAAAATAAAATTATTTGCCAGTGGATTGATATGGAGACCTTTAAATGGAGAGAAACCCCGACCACTAGAAAAGATAGGCAAGCGGAGCAGTTCTCTTAATAATTAGAAAAGAGGCAAGAAGTTGGCGTCGAAGGAGCACGATTGTTGGCAGTTACAAGGCAGCATGGAGCATTACAGGGAACGTGGATTGTAAAGGATTATAGATACAAACCACAACGGCGAGGACAAAACAATCAAATTTTGTTCCATTTTGTTTAGAACACCTAAATTTGTTAGGCAATGGTTGTAGGCAGTAACATCATAGGCTGATAGTTAGGTTACTCTGTTCCATTTTAATAGTTTAAAGTGATCATTATTGTTCATAACTAGTCTTCTAACTGGCTGGATAGATAGCAGACTCCAACTGGGTCTGTATACTTTCAATTCACTTAATTTCATTTATTATAAAAGAAAGGATCAAAAAGATCATTAAAGTAAATAATAGAGCACATTTAGTTGTTACCTCAATCCAAAACAAATAGAGTGAGCTGCTGTGCGGACCATTATCCAAATTTTTTGTTCTTCTTTTGTTATTAAGTCCTTGAGAATCCGAGGCAGGGAAAAAAAACACTGAATTACAGATAGATTTGTTTATTTAATACGGTACAAAGAGAAATTAATCTTGAGAATTATCTGGGTAGTTGATATGTTTTATCGTATGCAGTGCAATTCTCTACTCGGACTGGTGCCAAGATCATGACCCGCGGATGGCATCAAATCATGCGCAATACGAGGACTTGAGCGTCCCAAGCACATCTCATGAGGAGGAATGAAGAAATCATGATGGATTGCCGGTTAAAGTGTAATTGTTATTGGCAAGTGCATGCATATTACCCATCTTAATGTATTCTTGTACAAAACAGGTAGTGTTATGCTATCTAATCTGCTTTAGAATTAGCAAAGCCATGGTTATATATAGCTAATGTAATTCATTGCAGATAACTCCTCATTGATTGTTTTCTCATGAGAATCTGTCACATGCAGCAGCTCTTCACATTTGGCAATAAAATTATGATCATTTGAGAAGTGGCAAACATTCAACCATTCGAAAGTAAAAAAGTTTGACTAGGCAGTTATGTTTTGAAACGGTTTGTTTGACCTTCGTCTTCGTCTTCTTCTTCTTCTTGTATAAATGGTTTGTTTGAACTAATTCAAATCCTCTTTTATAAACGTAATGCTTTGACCTTTACCATAGAAGAATATATATCCTTGCAAGAAAAGAAGCTCATTGCTCTGTAAGTAACAATCCTGCTGACAATTGTTTTTGTTATTCTGATAGTTGCTTGACAGAGATTATTGCAGATACCACAAAAAAAAAAATAAGAACTTGGAATTTTGTTTATTCGATTTATTTTCTTTCCCAGTATAAAAGATCATAAATATATGTGTTTTCTATGTTTAGATTAGTCGAATTAATTTAGTGTACCATATCTCATTCTAAATATTTCCTAAATAAAGATTTTTATTTGTGAGAAAGGATATATATTTGTAAGGAAAATAGTGGGAGGGGGCTGCTAACTAAGAGTTCGATAATTAGCTAGGGTTTGAGAGCGGTTGAGGTTTTCGTATTGCTATTTACTAATAATTCTTGATAATTTCAGTGTGAAATTTTAATTTGTTCCCTCTATTTGTTTGCTCTAGTGTGTTTAAGCAGGTGATCAGTAAATCAAGATGTTAACACCTAAAATTGCTATGTGGATCATGGTGCTAACAGTGGCTGCAATTCACATCTCGATGGTCTTAGGTGAGAGTAATTCCCCACTAATCCTCGAGCATATATATAAGCACGATTTCTAATCGTGTTAAGAAACGATCGAATCATGCACTTAAAACCCCTGGATTTGTGACACATTTATAATTACATTATATCACCGTATTAATTTGCTTCCCGTTGACAATTTTCAGGTGGGGATGCTGGGATTATTTATGGAAGAAATGGAGATAATCTCCCATCCCCTAAACGAGTAATTGATTTTCTCACCGAGGACATGAACCATGCGATTTCATTAGTCCGGGTCTATGATGCCAATACGGAAGTTTTAGAAGCTCTAAGTGGAACCAACTTGGTCGTAACCATTGGGGTTCCAGATGAAGCAATTGCCCATGTAGCTTCTAGCCAGGAAGCTGCAGACAAATGGTTTCGAGACCACGTACTTACTTATGTTCACAAGGGTGTTCGGTTCCGATATATTTGTGTTGGCAACGAGGCAATTCCTGGTGTTGTTCAATCTCTTGTACCACAAGCAATTATTAATCTCTACAATTCAGTAAGGAAGGCAAGCGTAGATTATATCTATGTTACAACTGCAGTCGGGGGTAAAGTTCTGGAAAGCTCCTATCCTCCCTCAGCTGGTCGATTCGCGAATGGGGTCGACAAAATTATGAATAACCTCACGAATTATTTGTATAATATAGGGTCCCCGTTATTGATCAATTTGTACCCTTACCATGCCCTGGTCTCGGAGCCACAACATATTTCATTGGACTATGCCTTATTTCAGTCCCAAAAGCCAGTGTTTACAGATGGGGATTTAGAGTATTACAATCTTTTTGATGCTATGGTGGATGCATTTGTAGCAGCAATGGTAAGGGTGGTGCAACAGGAGGATGTCAAACTTGTCGTCGCCGAGACCGGGTGGCCAACTGCAGGTGTTGGGTCGTATGCTTGCACCGAGAATGCTCGAATCTACAACCTTAATCTAAGGAAGCATGCAATTGAAAAGGGATGCACTCCGAGAAAGGCGGACATTAATTTGGAGGTTTACATCTCGGAGATGTTCAATGAGAATCTGCAACCGGACGAGTTTGAGAGAAATTTTGGAACTTTTTATCCCAACCTCACCGAGGTATATCAGTTGTGGCGCTGAGTTCTTAATTTTGAAAACGAAGCAACTTTGTATTGATCTTGATTGTATGAAATAAGAAAAGAACCATTTATATTCCTTAACCAATTGCATGTTCAATTGCTGTTTTTTTCACACATTTTAGGTATATGCGATATTATGCGGGTACACATTATTTTTTCAGCTAAATATTTAAGCATCGTAAATGTGTTTTTTTAAAAAGAAATTCAATAACTCGGGTTAATCTCGATAAACTAAAAGTTATTAAATAAAATAAAAAAAAATATTATATAAAGGTGCACAAATTAAAAATATCATAAAATATAAATATTTAATCTATATAAAATATAATATTTTTTTTTGATGAATCATACTAACTTCAAAAAAATTAAACACATATAATATAATTAAAAAATAATTACTCTTTGAAAAAGGCTAAAAAAATAACAGAGAAGAGGTATTAATTAAAGCATAAATTTAAAATTTATTTTAAAAAAAGACATATAAAAAGAGGTATTAATAAAAAAATGAAAAAAAATAAAGAGAAGAATAAAAAAAACAATACAACATCAACTTGGATTCAATTATGAAATTGAAAATAAAAAATCATAAGAATAAGGATCAAATTAAAAATACTCATACATGATAAAAAAAAATTAAACACGTAGAATTTTTCGATGTATATTTTTACATAAATAAATCACAAACCATTGTATAAGTAAATGAAAAAAATAGTCATTAACAATAAATAAAAAAATTAAGAAATAAATATAGATTAAGATATTTAATATCACAATATGGATAATTTACTTGGTTGTGTTAAATGAATTTATTTATTAAAATCTATTTGTAATAGAAATAGATAAATACATAAAACTTATTGAATAAAATAAAATGAAAAAAAATACTATGCAAGAATGCATATACTAAAAATATTATAAAAAATAAATATTTAATCTTTGCAAAAATATATATAAAAAAGTTACAGATGAATCATACTAATCTTCTAAATAATTAAATACGCCAATATAATTAGAAAATAATTACTATTTAAAAAAGGCTAAAAAAACAAAAAAAAAATCATAGAGAAGAGGTATTAAATAAAACATAAATCAAAAAAATTATTTTAAAAAAATAATTAAAATATCTTTTTTTAAAAAGAAAAAAACAAGGCCAACCACCTGACCTATCAAGAAAAGATCTGTGCACGGGCCTTTATATTTTTTCTTAATTCAATGGGGAGGACAACATGTTGTTCGCCCTTCTTCCTCAACAGACAACGTGTCATTTGAAACTTCTAGAACCAGGCCACTAGTATGACCGGAATAGTAATTTTCTCTCTCTAAACCGAAAGCGAGCGACTTCATCTTTTTCTCCATAAAAAAAAGAACTAAAAAATAAGAAAAATAAAATTTGGTACCAAATTATTTTTTTGAAAATTATAGGGACCAATCACTTAATAGTTAAAAAAATAGGCAAAGAAAATGAATTTTTCAAACAAGTTTCAAAAGTTGTCTTCTATATTACCCGTATTTTTCATTTTAATCATATTTCTCTAAATTCAACCATTTTTTCCCAAAAAAAAAAACATGCAATTGGTTCAAATCTGGATTCAAAATAGCCCAATCACGTAAAAAAAATTGAGGATGAATTTTGTTTTTAAATACATTATTACAATCTACAAAGAACTGTGAAAGGATAAACAATAGAAATGCTACAGTATTTTCCCCTTTTTGTTAATTTAACCATTCCAGTACAAATGGGCTTTGATTTTCTCTAATTGGGCTCAAGTGACTTGCACTGCATTCTGTTCTCTAAAGCCCGCCAGCCCATTTTAGTGGTTAGTTCATATCACCCTGTGCAAAAAACAAGTGAGCAGGGTGGACAGAGGGACATATTGGCAGTCACATCCGTTACTTTCCTATCTCCACCAGTCCGTACTAGAGATTACATTTATATCAGCAATCCTTTGTCTGTATATTTAGTAATAAATGTTTTTTTTTTTAGAAAAAAAAATGTGGACGGTGGTTTGAAGCGTTATACATATAATTTATGAAATTTACCTCAAAGTTTGCCTCATCTCCTTGTAGTTCTAACGCACCATCCCACAGCAACTTTATATATGGTTGAAAAAACACCCCCACCCCACAAAAAAAGAAAACAAAAAAGAAAAGAGGTGATAAAAAAAAGTACAAGAAAGCTATTTATACTGCCAAATTCCACATGGGATAGGACCAAGACACTGACCATAATAATCCCAATTGATGATGATATCGTGCTAAATTCTTTTTTGGACTGTCTTCTTTGTATATACAATATCATACGCTCAGAAACAAAATCCCTCATAAGGGTGCTAAAATCTCTGGCCTCTCCTTCACACCGGCTACTGCTTCTGTGAACCCTAAGAAACAAAGGAAAGGGACACCTTGAAATCCCAGAAGGACAAATAATAAACTCCAAAAACACAACACTGCCCTGAACACCCTGCCTCCAATTTGTCCACATCCAACCTGATCTCAAGCTTAAAAACAAGAACAAAATGGGGAGAAGTGAAGAGAAATTAGAATCCAATTAGAAAGACTCCAAGTCTCTTTCTAACGTCACTTCTAAGTAAAGAGAACCCTTGAGACCTCAACGACAAAGATTACATGACAAACTCCATATCCCAAAACATATATATATATATGTACGAGCATAATATGCTTTGTCAAGTTAAGTTCAATTCCCAAGACACGCACTGTTACTTCTCTCTAAAGCCACGCTATCTAACAAGAAGCATAAGCTCCGTCTTGAGTTTGACTTCTCAAAAAACAAAGCACGACACACATTCCTACCACCAACTCTGCCATCGTTGAAACCAATCACATAATTAAACAATGCAAACTGACTAGCTAAACAAAGAAAGAATCCGTGATGAAAGTTTTCAAAATTATAATAACTAAACAAAGTCCAACCCAAAAAACAACTCCTAGATTCTCCACAAAACTTCACAAGCCAAGGGATATACATTTATAGTACATACATACATATATATATATATATATATATATATATATATATAGAGAGAGAGAGAGAGAGAGAGAGTTTGAATTGAAGTTCAACAGAGATTTTTTTCAACGCTTGCATGGTTTTCTTGGTAGAGTATATATATTTATTTATTTTTTCCATCTTGCTAGGCTTCACCGTACAGTGACATATAATTTCCAGTGCAATAATGTTCACCGTTTCGACCACGCTATCTCCTTCCCATGCTTAACCACCCAAACTCCCAAGACTTCGTGATAAATATATAGAATTAATTTGCTAGGCCACAAAGCTCAAAATTAGACATGGTGCACAAGATTCGATACCCCGCCTCGTACGTAGTCTCTTCTTTTAACTTGGGTCAATCGATGCACCGTAATTAACTTGGAAAAAAAATAATTAATCAAATTATTTGTATTAGTGTCATTTGCCATTGACATTTTGACACATAATAGTTAAATGCAAAAGTAGTGGTGGTGGAAGGCCTATGTACTCTTTTCTTCTCCTTGCTTTTTTGCCTTTTTTGCGATGTTTAAAACCGTTGAGATACTGACATGTGGCGCCGTTTGATGTGAGGCGAGACAATGGATATGAGTCCCCCGAGTGGAGGCCGCATCTTTGACCTATAAATCATCTCATCGTACGGCCTCCTATAAAACTTCAAAAATGGCACGAACGATTCTCGAGACCTGTCTGCCTTGCTGACGTGGCACTCCTTCTTGAAAAACAAGGCAGGTGATTGGAGGAACGAGGGGCGTGGGGTCCGCGGTTGAGAGATTTTGAGTGTGTCACTCGTGGTGACACGCTGTGGCAACGGGGTTGATGGGAAGAGACTTTTCTGGGCAAGCCTAGTGTAGCTGCCACCGTTCATGCTGCCACGTGGGGTTCTGGCAACTGGTGACGCAAAAGAAAAGGATCTAGCGTTGAGGGGAGAGATGAGGGCCGGGCCCAGAGAAGAGAGGTTTGTTGGTCCTACTTTTGATGCCGACGTGTCAGTCAAAGTTAGGTGCCAAGGCTTGAGGGAGTCAAAATGGTGGGACACGGTGAAGGAAAATCTAGAGGAAGAGCATGAGCCAATCTTAGCCGTTGACTTGACAGACGAAGGATCCAATCGGAGGGAGGAGGCTCGAGGGTAGGAGGAAAAGTCATTGAACTCCAGTGATTCTTCAAAGTCTAGTGAAGATACCACCATCGTGGCCGTTGATAGCTCAACAAATGGACGGACACCCTGCAACCATGACAGTATGTATTGTCACGCTTTTGTGGAAATTTAAAGTATGGTCAGTACTCTTAGTCAAGACTAGTTGCACCTAATTGTAGTCTGTGTTTTCAAATTCACATAGAAATATCATGAGGGATAAATAAAGGTCACAATTCCTAATTAACTATATTATTCATTTCTAACTTACCCCATCTCAATGCTAAAATTAAAAATTAATGTTTTAGTGCAAGAATATAATGGCAATTACTTGTTTTATATTAAAAAATATATTAAAAAATATATATTTTTTAAAAAAATTCATTTTTAACCTCTAAAATTGAATTTTTATCTCTCTTTAGGCAGCAGTTACAAAAGTGAATTAAGGTCGCAGTTAACGGTACAAAAACAGGTGTGAAAACTAGCTGGTGTAATAAAAAGTTGTAGGAGATTTGACTTAAGCTTGGTGGCCCATGTAACTAGAAAGGCACAGGACAAGTTGGTCAAACACTACAGCCAGATCCAGCAGGTTAAACAGTATTATACTCTGTTTTTCTTCTTCTTATAAAATAGTATTAAACTTGAAATAAGAAACAATGGGGGGAAGAACAATATATATTTCGGCCAATACGTGCACACACATAAAACATAACACACCAAGATTTTTTGAATTTTTACCTTCCATAAATAAGAGAAGAGAGAAGGCGGGTCGATTACAAAAGCCTTGTAAAGCCTGCCTGGGTAGTACTCAGCCACAATTTTCAGAGTTCCGAGCAATAAATTCATAAAAGCCGATGCTGACCTGAAAAAGCCTGTACATTTGGGGGGAAAAAAACATGCACATTCATTAGCACATATGAGGGAGTCGTGTTTTTTCTTGACAAAAAAAAAAGCGTAAATGTGAACAGTCAATTATTATGACTATTAATATATTGAAGCCTGAGCATTGCAGGGAATTATATTTAATAATTGTGTTGGCATTTGCCAATGCAAAAAAGGAGAATCCTGGGTACCATCTGTGTGAGGATCAAGACATTTAAGGAAGTCAGAGTGCAAAATTCACCAATTCTAGGAGAGTATATAACGTGACAGGCTTCAATTCCCGATAATGCCCCTACAAAAACTGACCAATAGTGCAACCATGAAGGTGACACTTCAGGGGCAGCCGGGACATTGTCTGAGAATATATCAGATCTCTGCCGGTTCTCCGACATATCTGAGTGCCTGGGGTCTCATTAATGAGCTTAGCTGCCTGCTTTACCAGCGTGCACCCCCAACAAAAGTGCCTTCTCAATTTTCAAAGCTTGGTCGATCAAAAACAAATAAATCAAAGCTTGATTTATAGTTCATACTGCTGCAACAACTACTTACTTGCATCAAAGAGGAGAACAAATTGTTCTGCGTTTCTTGGCATGGTCCCTATTGCCACCTCCAGTGTAAACACTAGCAACCGAGTGAACCTAATATTTTTTAAACAAAAATAAAACACACACCCGAGAAATAAAATAAATAAGCAGATTCAAATTTTACTCGAAAACCAAGAAAAAGAAGTGCTATGTATGTTTTGTTGTTTTTAGTTAGATATACTCACAGTTTTTGTGAATGGAACTTTTGGTAATCTTGCTTGATTCGAAAAATCTACAAGAAAAGTGCCAAAAACATTAACTTATTAATTAATTGGTCCAAGCTTCTTCACTCTTTACATTATTTTCTTGAAGAAAAAAAAAGAGTTATTAAAGGGGAAGAGATGGGGAGTTGAAAATCACCATAACAGGTCTGGATTCTTCATCATGACCAGCAACATAAGCAACTCCTTCAGCTAGCTCAGCTGAGAACTCATCCGCTATCAAATTCTCTGTACATTCAAAACCAAGAATTAGGTGCAAAAAACAAGAAAAAAATTGAACGATGACAAAATTTCTGTTGTGCAAAAAAACAAGAAAAAAAATTGAACGGTGACAAAATTTATGTTCTTTATTTTGAATATAAGTGGAATCAATGATTACAGGGGTATTTACTTTAACGCTCAAATATTCAACTAATTAAACAGAGAAAAGCAAGATTCCACTAGCATAACGAAACAAAAAGAAAATATGCTTGTAGAAAAGAGAGTATTAGCAGACAAATAGAGAAAACTTTTTGAAGGAATAGAAGAAGATGAGAAAAGAAATGGAGGGTTATAGTACCAGTGCCTATACTCTCTCTCCAAGAAAGGCAGGCCCTTAAGTGCTTAGCAGCTTTCTTCACATTATCACCTTTTGCTCTTAGAAACCTCTCCACACAAGCATTGTTGCAGAACTTCTCCTGTCAATTAATAGTGTCATATATCAGAGATGTTAATTTACAGTGATCCCTAAAGAGATCTCCGCAGATCAAGTACAGCAAAATGATACGCTTGAAAAAAGAAAATCAAGTAACAAACTTGATCGCAGTACTGTAGAAAAAAGTCCAGTGTAAACAGTGAAATATCGCTTGGTTTAAACGCAGGAATAGAAGCATAAAACAGTGGAAATAACTGAAACCCACCTGTTTAACAGTGAGTGGAGCATGTTTTCTTAGAAGCTCGAGAACAGCTTCACCTCTATCATTGTCTTTGTGATCTTTCTGTGGTTGAAGTTGCTGTTCTTTCTTGCCCATTTCTAGAAAAACAATGTGAGATCAAAAGACACACCAATATACCAAACTTCTGCTTCACGCTACCATTAAAAATTTGCACTTGCAGAGGGAGAGAGAGAGAGTTGTTAAGGTAGAACTAGAAACTGGCAACTTTGAATAAAGAGGGTGAGGGACTTAGAGGCCTATATATAGCAAACGATAGCTGATAACGCCGTTATGCATTTTAAGTGAGAAAAAAATTATTATGGTGTTATTTTATTCCGTATATTCATTATGATTTTGATAACGATTCGCAACGGAAAACGTCACCGCCACCATCCTTTAATATTCTCATTATCACTACTCTTTCTTTGTCTAGTACCCCTGCTTTATTCCTTTTAGGACATGCATTTAATTTCACACTTGATTGAGTAAAATATCGATATCTCTTTATTAGGTCCATCGAAGAGTTCATTTATGGGAAATTGACTGCATGCTACTTGGAAAAAGAAATGTAAGAGAAAATTTGAGGAAAGGTGCAGTGTAGTTAATGAAACACAAGTACGATACTGTTGTTTTCATTACTTTTGGTAGTTTTTTTTAGCTATGGACTCTAGTGAGATCAAAGGACTCCCGTGAGAGCATATTTCGGAATAATAGGAGGTCTAGATCAATGATATTTCTTTGCCGACTATGGCGTGCATCATGCATGCTATAGTTTCAAGTGGTTGGATGCATGTTTTGGTCCATGGAGAACATTATTGTTGGCACAAAATTGCCACTTCTGGGTAATAGAACAGCTTAGTTCTGTTTAATTTCTTCTCTCTTTTTCGAGTGTAGAGGGCATGCATTGATCTAGCATTGTTCGGCAGAAAACATGGAAAGAAAGTGAGGGATATACATGTTTTGTTGTTTTAGCGATAAACCAGACGTGGCAATTTGGCCTGTTATTTTGAAAGGACGAGCAAGTGGTAGTATTGATTGACGGGCTATTGTCGTTGATGGGAGACAAGAAAAATATTGCTTCCTTATCATTCGTCTCATCGATCAATATAAGCAGGTGGGGGGGTCCTCTTTGAACTATTGCCGCGTAGAAATTTGGGTCGGCAAGCCATGCTTGTGTCCTCGACAGAATCGGACGTTTAACCTTGTGTTCTATATTTTGTTGCGAGAGATGCAAACTAGTTGTTGTTTCAGATTGAGTTATTTCTTTTGCGAATAATTGTGTGTTGCACTCAAGCGATGTTAGTATAATGTTCGTGAAGGTTTCATGCAGCTCTTATCAATGAAGATATACATCGAACAAATTTGATATTTGTAAGATGGAATTGATCGAGCTGTTATTTAAGTGACCAGACACGACGAGGCGTCGAGTCCAAGATTTATTATACAATCCAATGCAAGTAATTAATTAAGCACATAATTCCACAAGTCAAAACCTTGATATTTGTCGTCCATAAATAGCAACAAATTAATGAAACAATAGCTAAGTCCGTTTTTGTTACGGCGTAGACCTAATTAATTTTATACATTTTGCCTCTAGAGTCAAGACAAGTACTACTAAATCCTGAAAATTCTCCAAGTCTCTAATCTTTTTTACCTGATATATTAAAAAACATGTTACACTGCTAGAAAATAAATAAAAAAACATATACGGGATATTTTCTCGATGTTTAGGCCAGAGTTATATCAGCAATTTAAATGCCAACGAATTTTCCGATGAAATTCTATTGTCAACAAGTTGCTTGTTAGAGATTGTCATTCAGGCAGCAATTTTGTCAATAATTAAAAATACCGACTAAGAATTTATAGAAATACAGATGGAATAGCTGGAGAAACAAAAAAAAATTGTTGGCAATTCTGTCAGTGATTTTCAATTTATAATAAAAATAAATAATATTAAGAACATCAACTTTCTACAATAAAAAAAATTAAAGAAAAGCTTTAAAAACAACATTTACACGGACACATAAAAACTTATTATTCCAATTTTGTGAAGAATGTTTTTCCAAGAGAACAGAAATGATGATAAAAACGGCACAAACACTAGCAATTGCCCATGTTCATGTTTGATCAAGCTTTTATTTCAACTCCAAGAATTAACATAGAGCGAATGAAGATGATGATCTTTCTTCCATTTAATTAAAATAGTAGAATAAAAATTATGCCACGAATCTTAATACATATAGATGATGATTATTCTCTAACATGTAAACAAGAGATTAAAACCCTTAGATACAGATATGATTGCGGAGTTAAATGCAAATGAGAAGTACTGAACCTATGAAACAACAAAACATGAAGAAGCACTCAGTTTATTACCCCTCCATACTAAATTTCTGATATCCTACATGCATAAAACGGCATGGTTTTGTTTTATTTGAGCATGTAGGATATCACCTTACCCACACGAGGTAGAAGACTTTGGTTGCCAGTTCCCCGTCGCATTAATGAACCGTTATTTAATCCCCTCGATCCACTATATATGGTTCTGCACTACAGCAATATTTCTAATACAACAAGAACTTAAATAATCACAAAATATATCTAAGATTTTTCTATCTTGACCCTTCAGAAAATATGTTGACAGTAGAGAATAAGACCGAGCGAGTGCATGCATAAAATAAAAGGTTTGAAAAGGGAGGGCGACGTTAATTAGCTAACTTAATCAACCAAAATTAGTCCTTGTCGTTACATTACAAGAGTTTCTACTAGAAAAAAAAAAGGAAAGAAAGGAACTAGCTAGCTGTTGAAACATGCGACTCCACAAGAAAAGGCAAGCAGTCGTCTTAAACAGAGAAGGAGGGTGGGGATGTGGGGCTTAAGATAGCCAAAGCGTAGTTTAGGCTGGTAAATTGGGCTTTCCAAAGTAAAGTGTAAGCTTTATGGTGCTAATTAAATATCAAAGTGTTATTTAGTGAGAGATTTGTTTCGTTTTCGTTTGTCTACATTCAAATATGGGAGAGATTCCACTGCTCACTCCCTACCACCTAATTAAGGCCTTTTTCTCTCCCATTATTTTAAAGTAAAACCAGTTGTGTTTGCATAATATTAAAGTACTTGTGTGGTTGGCTACATGGGGCATGATGACTTTGGGATATGATTTTGTTGCCTTCATACCCATCCCACGTGGCCCTATTGTCCTAAAGTTGCTTCCTTAATCCTTGTTTTTCATTCACCTACTTTGTGTGGGATTTCAAATTTTGAAACGCCATACCCTCCCTCCCTCACGACCCCAACCAATATAGATACGTTTTTATCATGGATGAATCATTGCACCTTTTAAATTCAAACGACATGTTATACAATAGTGCTTCCCTCTCTGGCCTCTATCTTCTCTTTCTTTGTCCAGGAATACCGGTTTATATTTGAAAGTGTGGTAGTGGTTGCTTTTAAAATTATTTTTTTTCGACATGTATCGAAATAATATATTTTTATTTTAAAAAAAATTATTTTTCACATTAGTATATCAAAACGATATAAAAACAAGAAAAAAAACTCAAGTAAAAAAATTCAAAATTTAATAAAACACTATTTAAAACACAGTCACTCAACAATGTTAGCAAATATATATATTAAGAATGGTCTAAGGTGAAAAGGAAAACAGTGTAGCAGATCAAGAATGGCCGGTAGCCAGATTTATTGCTACGGGCTTTTTGTCCTCTGATATGTTTGATCTGGACAGCACGGACAATGGACGGGTCCTGTTTGTTTCCTAGGCCGAACGAAGTGGGGATTTTATTTCTAACAAATACTCACTTGGGAAGAATTTTAGACAACTAATTTGGCTAGAAATTAACTGGTTTGATGAGGGATGAATATGTATGTATGTATGTATGTATGTATGTATAACTATAGAGATTGTTGGGCATAAATCGAGGCAATTCCTTGATTTTAAATGTTAATGCAGAGATGTGTGTTAAGTGTATGAAAATTATAGAAAGGGTCTATTAAAAGTTTTTCATTGATTTTTTATTTTTAGTTTAACGTGGGTGTCCGGGCCAGCTTGCACACACCTCGACTAATCCCACGGGTCCTGAAGTTAATGATTATGTAAGCCTTCAGTGGCTATCATATGAGCAACCACAGGGCTCGAACCTGAGATCACAGAGAAAACAAATATCTTAATTCCAAATTCTTACTATCTTACAATCATCTAAATAGTTAGTTTTTCATTGTTTTCATCTTACGGAGGATGCAAATCAATGCACAGAAACAGTACGGGGTCTTTATTCAAATCAACTACAGTAGAGGGAGTGTGTGAGTGTGAGAGCATTATTTTGGTTTTG